>VFQT010004884.1_pt1 | contig 10653 bp, 9 predicted proteins | sample 3512381 | NCBI WGS metagenome assembly VFQT01 (sample SAMN10412376, study PRJNA504923) | tailings metagenome | isolation source: Relicate 2 Philex TSF3 active mining site | place: Philippines: Tuba, Benguet | collected 2017-08-29 | reverse complement strand
CGCTACGTCTACCGACCGCCGATGTCGCCGATGCCCGGTCAGGCATCGGCCGGTCTCGGCGGCCGCAACGTCACGCTGACGGCAACGGTCGTGCACCGCGACGGCGACGAAGGCGTGCTGTATGCGACCGGCACGCAGAACTCGGGCTTCTCGATGTTCCTGCAGAACGACCGGTTCGTGGTCGACTACAACGCGTTCGGCGACCACACCGTCATCGAATCGTCAGGGTCGATTCCGGCGGGTCGACACGATCTCGCGGTGGTGTTGCGCAGGGGCGACGGCATGGCCGGCACGGTCGAGCTTCTGGTCGACGGGCAGCCGTCGGGAAGAGCCGATCTCGCTCTGTACATGCGGATGATGTCGTCGGTCGGCCCGAGCGTCGGGTACGACCACGGCTCGGCAGTGTCGACCCGGTACGAGGCGCCGTTCGCCTACACGGGAGATCTCGAGCAGGTGGTGATCGAGGCAGGAAAGAAACCGTCCGACACGGCAGACGTCGAAGCGCGGACAGAAATGGGGAGACAGTGAACGAGAACACGAACGACGTGCCGCCGAAGGTGACGCACACCTACGGAAAGGTCGACCGCGAGTACGGCATGCGCATGTTCACCATGTCGCCCGACGACGACGGTCCGGTCTTCATGGTGAACTACATGAAGTACAAGGACGTCGCCGACTACGGCGCCGAGGGTGGCGAGACGGTCACGGGGAAGGAAGCCGACGATCGGTACGCACCGGTCGACGTGCTCGCCCAGATCGGTGCGTACGTCGCCTTCCATGGTGACGTCGTCGACCAGGAGGGCAACCCCGACCCGAGATGGGATCGCATCGGAGTGGTGTGCTACCCGACACGAAAGTCGTTCCTCGACATGCAGAACCGTGACGACTTCCGCACCAAGCACGTGCACAAGGCCGCCGGCATGGACCAGACCTTCGTCATCGGGTGCCTGCCCACCGACGGAGCGACCCCTGGTGACTTCCGCCGCGAAGAGAAGGGGCGCGGAATCATCGCGGTGTCGGCGCACCGGGCACTGGGCGGCGCAACGGTCGAGCAACTCGTCACCGCACTCGGGGCCTCGCGCGTCCATGCCGCGGCCCACGGCTGCGAGACCGGTCAGTGGTACCGCTGCGAGGGAACGATCATGGGCGACGGTCGGTCGTTCGATCTCGTCTGTTTCGACCGCTACCCCGACACGGAGTCGTGGCGCGCGGCTCGCGCAGCGATGGCGGCAGACGCGTCGTGCATTCCGTTGTTCGATTCCGTGACGAACGATCACTACGCGGTCGCCGTCGACGCGGCGATCGACAGAATCACGCGCCGCTGACGATCAGATTCTTCGCACAGCACAACTGTTGCAATTCGCAACAGAACGTTTGTCGTTGACCAACACAATCTGTTTCTTGCCGACCTGACGTGCGTCACGTCCGTCGACGATCTTTACTCGATGGCAGATGTCACACACACAACGGAGTGTGTGCGACACCGACAGAGAGAAAGAGAGTGAACACACGATGAGAAGCAAGCGTTCCCCCTGGAGGCGATCGACGAAGATCGTCGCCGCGTTGACAGCCCTCGGCGTGGCCGCGCCGTTGGCTGCGTCGAACGGGACGTCAGCCGCACCTCAGGCAGCCAAGCCCGTCTACGGCGGATCTGCGAAGGTGGCGATCTTCGACACCTTCCCGGGTTTCTGCGTCGCGCAGAACCCTGCGAACTCGGCACTGCATGCCACCCGCACGGTGTACGAGACACTCGTCGAGCGCACGATCGGCGGCGACTACGTCGGGCTTCTCGCTCGCAACTTCACGAAGTCGAGCGACCTGAAGTCGTGGACGTTCAACCTCCGCACAGGGATCACGTTCCACGACGGAACTCCGTTCGACGCCGATGCGGTGGTCGCGAACTTCAATGCAATCACCGGTCGCATCGGGGCTGCGGCGTTCGCGCGCGGACAAGCGACGGCCAAGCAGCAGGGCAAGACCGATGCCGAGGCGCTGGCCGCCGGGCGTGTTGCGCTCGGCGCCGTGGGGCACACGATCGGGACCGGCACCGCGTTCACTGCCAACATCAAGGCCATCACCAAGGTGAGCGACACCGCGGTGCGCTTCGACCTCGACCGCGCACAGAACGACTTCCCTGCCACGCTGTACGCGTCGGGTCGGTTCGTGATGCGGGCGCCGGCTCAGTTGGCCGACGCCAAGACGTGCTCCGAGAGGCCGATCGGCACCGGCCCGTTCAAGTTGGTGTCGTGGAACGCCAACGAGATGGTGGTCGAGAAGAACGCCAACTACTGGCGTCGTGACCCCAACACCCGGGCGAAGCTCCCATACCTCGACCGAATCACGTTCACGAACGTGAAGGAAGGCTCGCAGCGTGCAGCGGCAATTCGTCGCGGCACCTACGACGCCGGCCAGTTCACGGTGGCTGCGGACTCGACCTTCATCCGCGATCTGCGCAACCGTCGCAGCGTGGTGTCGGAATGGCGTTCGGCCGTCGAGTACTACCCGTCGGTGTGGTTGAACCAGGGCAAGCCCGGGTCGCCCTTCTCGAACGTCGACGCCCGCAAGGCCGTGCTCTCGTGCATCGACCTGCGTTCGTTCAACAACGTCCGGTTGCGCGGACTCGGCACCGTGCCGCGTTCGATCGTGGGAACGAAGAGCCAGATGTTCGACACCCGCGAGTTCCAGTCGTTCAACGTGACGAAGGCACGCCAGCACGTCGAGGCCTACAAGAAGGCCACGGGCAAGACGAGCCTCGAGTTCACGTTCAACTCCGACGTGTCGACCTCGTCGACCTCGACCGCGAAGTTCCTGCAGACCCAATGGAAGCGTTGCGGCATCGACGCCAAGTTCACGCCGGAAGAGACCGCGGTCGTGATCAGCAACATGTTCAACGCGAGTCCGAACCTCGCGTCGGGCCAGTACTACAACGCCTATGACCTCGGTCTGTTGCTGCTCTTCGAGGGCAACGACGTGGCGTTCAACGCTCCGTTCGTGCTATCCGATGCGTACCAGTCGGCCGCGTCAGCAGGCGGTCTGGGTGCGCTGTACCGCGGCGGCGTCGGCAGGGTGCTGTCGTTGAACCATCACGGCGACACGAGAGTCGACCAGTTCTTCTACGACGGCCAGGCCGCCAAGACGAGGGCCGCCGCGACGACCAGATTCCGTGCCGGTACCAGGTATCTGCAGCAGAACGCCTACATGGGAACCCTGCCGCACTACTACTACTCACTGTTCGTGAACAGAAAGAGCGGACTGAACGGCATCGGAAAGCTGCAGCTGACGAAGGGCAAGACGCAGCGCATCATGACCAACTGGGGTATCGACTGGACGGGAGTCTGGAAGTCGAAGTGATGCGCATCGGTCGCTGACCGTCCCATTTCTCCCAGGTCAGCAGAGGGGGCAGGGTCCGAGAGGGCCCTGTCCCCTCACATCGTCTGCGACCGGTGTTCGTCAGCGGTTGAGCAGAACAGGAATCTCGCGCGGTCCGCGAACCTGGCCGTTCGCCCAGGTCACTTTTTTCGAGGTGTCGAGTTCGTAGCGGGGAAAGGCGCGCAACCATTCCTGGAATGCAACGAGCATCTCGAGTCGCGCGAGATTCGACCCGGCACAACGGTGAATGCCGAGACCGAATGCAACGTGGCGGTTGTTGGCGCGGTCGAGCTTGAAGATGTGGGCGTCATCGAATGCCGCCGGGTCGTGGTTCGCCGCGGGAAAGGGGAGCAACATCTGGTCGCCCGAGTGCACCGGGCATCCGGACACTTCGGTGTCGTTCAGGACCTTTCGTGCCATTGTCACCGGTGCGTAGAACCGGAGCACCTCCTCGTTCGCCATCTGCCACAGCGGGTCATCGTCGGGAACCGACACCAACCTGTCAATCTGGTCGTGGTGCTGTGCAAAATGCCAGAGGCCCGACCCGATCGCGCTCCAGGTCGTGTCGATTCCTGCGACGATCTGCAACCTCACATACCCGACCTTCAGATCCCAACCGACCGGCTCCCCGTCGATCTCGGCGTTGGCGATCATGGTGAGCATGTCGTCGCGGGGGTTCTCCAGGCGGTCCTTCAAAAGGGCACCGATGTACTCGGTCATCTCCGTGAGAACCTGCAGACGGATCGAATTGTCGCGGGGAGCCAACTGGAACTGCTTGTAGATCCACTCGCGGAACAGGTCTGCATCCTCTTCGGGCAGCCCCGTGAGAATGCAGATGCCGTGGACGGGGATGTGCTGGGTGTAATTGACGGCAGCATCGGTGCTCGATTGACCGTCGAGATCAGCGATGAGCTGGCGGCAGAACCCGCGCAGTTCGTCTTCGATCAGCGCGACCTTCTTCGGGCTGAAAGCCGGCAAGATGAGGCGTCGGTGACCGTGGTGGTCGGGCGGATCAGACGTGATCGGCGGGGCCGCCGAGCGGGGCGCGTCTGGTCTCGCGACGTTGACCCACACCGACGAGTAGTTCTCTGTGTCGTGTGCGACTTGGTAGATCGCATCCATGGTCACCGGCATGAAGGCACGTCCGTATCGTTCCGTGGACGCAACCGGACACACCTCGCGCACCGAGTTCCAGATCTCGATGGCGTTCTCGCCCCACTGGTCGTCGAGCCAGTCCCAGTCGTTCACCCAGTCCGTCACCGGTGGCATCTCGATCTTCTCCGAGCCGTACGTCATGTCTCCCCCCGAATTCGTGCGACGTTCCCCGGCGAAGATTAGGCGGTGCCGCGGGAGGGGTCGGTCAGACGTCCCACCAGATCGTGGCGAGCCGCCGTTCAGTGACGGGGTTCTCTGCAATTGCGGCGCGAACCTCGGGGTCGCGGTCGGGCGTGAGGCACAGCCTGATGCGAGTGTTCGCAACCTGCTCGTCGGAGATCTCTCCGGCTCGCAACGGCTCCACGAATTCCTCGAGGTGAGCGTCGACGCCGGTCTCCCGCACGGCCTCGAGAGCGTCGAGATGCGTGGGAGCTTCGGGTCGCTCCAGGTTCCAGAACCTGCGCCACAGCGGCGTCAGTGACGACAGTGGGTGTCGCTGCGGGAGTTCCACCACCACGCGGCGACGCGCATGCGACGTGAGTGCTTCGACGAACGGACGAAGGTCGGCCACGTTGTAGAAGACGTGATGACACACCACCACATCGCACTGCGGGGTGCCGTCGGCAACGTCGGGCCAGTCGCCGAGAACCGTCGCGCTCGTCACACCGCGACGGGTGGCCTGGTCGACGAACACGTCGAGCATCGCCTGCTGGTGGTCGACCCCCACCACGTGAGCGGCCGGTGGCACGAGACCGAATGCTGCACGGCCGCCGCCGCTCCCGACGTCGAGGACCGAGCCGCCGTGGGGCAGTGCCTCGAGTGCCCGCAGTCGCGACGGCACCTCGACGTGCACGTCGTCACCCGGAGTGAACGACGACACCGGGTGGATCCACGGCGACTGCGGCGCCGCGTCGAGGATCGACCGCGGAATCGCCCACTCGGGAAGGGCAGAGGCCCATCGTGCGAACGCACTCACGACGGGGTTCTCAGATGTCGGCGTGGTGATCGAGATGGAGGAATTGCGCGGGTCCGTCGAGGATCGCGCCCATCGCAGCCATCGAGCCCGACTCGGTGCGCCACTTCAGGTACTTCTCCTGGTCTGCGCGCGAGCGCCATTTTTCCCACAGGTAGACGAGGTTCGCGTCGTCGGGCGAGGTGTAGAGCTCGACCAGTTCGCATCCCTCGAATGCGCGTGTGTCGGGCAGTGCGGCTTGCAGTCCCTGCACGAGCAGGTCGCGCATTCCGGGTTTGCAGGTGAAGGTGAGAACGACTGTGTGCACGATGTCTCCGTTCGACGTGGTGGAGCGATGGTAGTTCGTTCCCGTCGCCGTCGGTTCCGTGACTGTCAGAGTCGGCGGCGGCGGCGCCGCACGGCTTCGGCCGGTACGAGAACGGCGGCCAGACCAGCGACGAGCACGACGACAGTGATCAGGCCGATCGGTGCCGGGTCGTCGGCTGGTTGCAGTGACATCCCGAGTCCCACGGTGACGGAGCGCCCGGCCTGGTCGTTGCCCGCCACGACGAGACGATGGTCTCCGATCGTCAACGAGTCGGGTACGCCGAACTCGGCGGTTCCGTTGCCGTCCGCGTCGGTGCGCAAGGAGCCCAACGGTGTCGGCGTCGAACGCATCTCGACATCGACGTCCGATTCGGCGAGGAAGCCCGAGACCGACATGCTCATCGTCGATCCCGGCTCGAATCGCAGTTCACCGTCTGCGGTCGGTGCGACGATCGTGCCGTCTTCTCGGACGCAACGAACGCGAACCACGATGTCGGCCACCTCGATGATCACGGTGCCCTCGTCACTCGACACCCCACCGACGGCGGTTCGGCCGTCGACGAGGGCAACGAGTTCGCCCGGCGCGGCCGACGGCAGGTCACTGACCGTGGTCGACGGCGACGGAAATGTCGTGGTGGTGACCGGCGCCGTCCGAGCGGGTGTTGTCGCAGTCGTCAGATTCGCCGTGCCTCGTCGTGAGGAGACTGAGGCTGGCTCTCCCGTGACGGTCTGAACCTGTGAGGTCGTCATTGGCTGCGAAGCAGTCGTTGTCGTCGAGGCAACTGTCGGGGGTGTGGGTGTCGAGACGACGATCGCGTGTGCTCCCGAGAGCGAATCGGTTCCCGTCGGGAGGGCACTGGATGACACGGCGTTGCCGGCAGCATCTGTGGTCGAGCTCGCGTCGAATGACACGACCGCAAGATCGGGCGAGTTGTGTCCGGCCGACACCGTGTACGTGCCCGTCAATGCTGTACCGAGCGACGGGGCCGTCAACACGACGGTGGCACCGGTGTCGAGGGTCGCCGTCACCCGAGAGCCGGCCGTGACCGGAACGCTCGCGACGGCGGTGATGTCGATCGTTTGCCCCGTGGTGTAGATGCCGTTCGGGCTGCTGCTGGAGAACGAGACGATCTCGGGTGTCGTGCGTCCCGACAGTGCGATGCTCACCGGGGCGAGCATTTCGGGGCTCGAGAGCGAGACGGTGCCGGTGTGCGTCCCGTGTGTCGAGGGTGCGTAGACGACGCTGAGCGACGAGCCCACCGAGACCTGTGTCGTCTGGGTTCCGTTCGCAAACCTGAAGTCTCCGGTCGCAGTCGCGGTGAGCGGTTGCGTCACGTACAGGCCCGACACGTCGAGAGACGACTGTCGCTGCGCCCCGCGGTTCGTGGTTGCGAAGGCGATCGATCGAGACGACACATCGATGCGCCTGAACGAAAGGTTGTCGAAAACACTCGTGCGGCCCTCGCCGTGGACACCGAAGCCGTTCCAGGTGCGGGGGTCATTCGGTGTCGAATCGGTTGTGAAACCTGTCGCGACGTTGGCAAGGCCGTCGAGAACTGCCCAGTCGGTACCCGCTGTCATGTTCTTGTACCAGAGCGACGCCGTGCCGAGAGTGCGGTCGAGCACGAGCTGGTACTTGCCGTAGTTTCCGAGTGCGGTCGTGCTCGTGTGGGTCTGGGTTCCGACTTTCAGGCTCGACTTCCATGTCGACCCCGCTTGACGGAGCTGCAGGTGCAATCCCAGTTCGTCGTTGGCGAGATCGCCGTCGGTGTTCGTGTCGTGCCCCATTCGGAACCATGTGCCCCAGAAGGCACGATGGGCCTCGAATTCGATGACAACAACGCCTGAATCGAGAATCGGTATCGTGGAGAAGTTCGAGTCGTCGATGCGAGTGGAACGACTTCCGTACCCGGCGCCTTCCCAGTCGAAGTAGAGCGCCTTGGTGGTGTTGTGGGTCGACACCGACGCACCGCCGAGAGCACCGATCCAGTGCGTGACACCGCCCGGATTGTGGACGTTGTCGACGGTGACCCAGTTGTCCTGGCCGTGAATGACGGTACTCGTGAGGGAGTCGAAGGTGTATGTCAACGTCGACGGAGGTGTCCCCGCGGCCGGCGAGATGTGAAGGGTCGATGCCACGGCCGAGGCGGCCACCAAAGCCCCGGCGGCCAAACTCTTCGTCCAAAACTGAACCACAATTCAACCCTATCGGAGACCGTCGGCACGGTGGGTCGGATCGCGGATGAAGTCACCTCATCGAGCAGTGCGACGCGACAAGTTCAGCAACTGTCGTCGCACCATGACGCCGTCGCCGGGGCCGAGCAGGTAGCGCTCGACGAGCCGGCCACCGGGTGCATCGATGCGCGCACGTACTCGTGTGACCAGCCGTGTCCCTGATGGATCGTCACGAAGGTCGTAGGCGAGCGAGAAGTCGACGCGACGCCTCTTCTCGGCCGTCGGTCCGAAGTGCAACACCAATTGCCTCGGAGCGTCGACGAGGACCGCGACGAAATCGACGGGGCCCCCGGGGACGGGGTCGCCGGTTTCGAGCGTCTGCCACTCGGGATTGATCGACGTGGCGCTTCGACGCCCGAGATTGTCGAGAAGGTCGTACGAGTACCACCCTGCGCGACCGAAGCCCATCTGGCGCAGCCACGGAAACACCGCATCGGGCGGGGCACCGAGTGTGATCGACCGTGTCGCAACGAGACGTGCGGCGTCGACGATGTCGTCACCCGGCATCGGGCCGTTCACCTCGTCGTCGGTCGCGCCCCAGGTCTCGAAGATCACGGTGCGTGCCCGGCCTGGGGCGATTGGATCCGCGGCCGTGTCACAACGACGACGATCCACGCTGCACACACACCACGGATCGACCACGCGAGCGCCCGAATGAGATTGGCGGCCATCAAGCGGTCGTGCACCACTGCGTCGAATCCGTCCGCGAGATCTCCGTGGGCGGGTGCCGACCAGAACCCGCTGATGACGAGCACCACTGCCATTGCGACTGCGCTCACGAGAATCGGGATCGCGATCTCGCGACGCTTGCCGGCGAGCACGAACCACAGCAACACGAGGAGCGTGACACCTTCGATCAGCCACGGGGCCAGCAGGAGGCGACCGATTCGTTCCACGTGCTCCGACTGGAAGTTGACGTATGACTCGGGTCCGACCTCGGCAAAGAGGGGGTAATGAACGAGGTGAATGGTCCAGATCATCCCCACCATGAACCAGGTCGCAGCGACGTGGACGAGGGCAACGGGGTGAAGACGAAGGGTGTTCGGCACAGTGGCACGGTAGCGGTGGGACTCGCCGGAACTACGTGAACTACCGTCGTGCTTGCTGTGAAACCCGGCTGACTGCGTCGACTCTCATCCGTTGATGAACGAGGTGGTGAACCCAGCCGTTGTCATGTCTTGGGTCGTGAGCCTGCGCATGTTGCCGACTTGGTCGACGAGCAGGAACGAGTCGGCTGTCCATGTTCCTTGTGCGGCGCCTCGCGGGACAGTGATGGTGTCGCGGTAGATGCCGTCGCTCGCAGTTCCGGAGATGCGGTCCTCTGCCTGGAAGATTGCGGTGACGTATTGACCTGATGAGTGGGTGAATCTGACTTGTGTCGGGCTGGAGGTGTATCCGTTTCCGGCTGGGCCGACGAGGTCGTCTGTGAGACGGACGTCGACGGTGATGGTCGCTGCTGCAGCTGCGGTGTCGATGCTCGTGGTCGAGAGGGTCATCGACAGTGCTTGCGGCGCCTGGGTGTCGTAGAGACATGACGGCACAACCGGCTCGTTGCCGTCCCGGTCACATCGATTGACGCCGTCACCACCGTCGATCGAGTCGGCACCGTTCTGACCCAAGAGCAGGTCGTTACCGGCCTCGCCAGCAAGGCTGTCGTCGCCTTCACCGGCGTAGATCTGATCATCGCCGGCTCCGCCCGTCAGGGTGTCTTTGCCGTTCCCGGAGACGATGAAATCCGCACCGTCCCCACCGCTGATCACGTCACCAGCGGTGTCTGCGGACTGGCGTCGTACGACGGCAGTCGAGAAAGAAGTGAGAGATGAGGTCGTGACTGCGGGTGGACCATAGGAGTAGATGGTGTCGTTTCCGCCGCCGCCCGAGATTGTGTCCGCTCCGCCCCATCCACAGATCACGTCATTGCCGGCTGTACCGGTCAACTTGTCATTTTTCGCTGTTCCGTTGATCGTGCAGCCGTTCTTCGGGGCGGACTTGTTCGGTGACCAATTTGTTGTTCCGACGACGAATCTCGTGCGAGAAGACGCTTTACCCCAGCCACGGTTGGTCTTGGCGCGCGCCTTCACCTGGAGCACCACCCCCTTCTTCAGATTCTTGATCTGGCAGTACCTGCTTGTGCCTTTGGCTGAACAAGATCCATTTCCGGACGTGACGGAGATCGAGGAAACCCTCTCATTTCTCGAGAGCGAACTCACTTTGAATCGAACAGTGACCGTGTACCGACCATTTGCAGCGCGTTTCGATGAAATCTGAGTCAATTCCGTCGTCGCGTTGAGTGTGGCAGCGCCGACAGGTGATGCAACATCGAACATGATCACAGTCGCGACAGCGAGGATGGCGATGCGTGTTCTGTGCCGGGCGCGTCGGATCATGTTCGTGAAACTAACAGTCGGGAGACTCGATTCTCGTTGGTCCGAACCGATCGACGGTGTTGGAGGACGGTCGATGTGGAGACCATTTCGTGAGCGGTAGCCTCTCGGATGCCGAGTGTGGATGAATTGTCACCATGCGATGAATCCCATCTCTGCCCCCGTAGCTCAGTGGATAGAGCGACGGTTTCCTAAACCGCAGGTCGCAGGTTCGATCCCTGCCGGGGGCGC
>VFQT010004883.1_pt1 | contig 10655 bp, 5 predicted proteins | sample 3512381 | NCBI WGS metagenome assembly VFQT01 (sample SAMN10412376, study PRJNA504923) | tailings metagenome | isolation source: Relicate 2 Philex TSF3 active mining site | place: Philippines: Tuba, Benguet | collected 2017-08-29 | reverse complement strand
GCTCATATATTGCAGCTTATCGGTATATCCCAAGGCATTTTGCAACGTGGTATTGGTATATGTCTTAGACTCGTACATCACACCGGCGATATAATTTGTAGTAGTGGTGACAGAAACGCCAGTGTAGGTAACTCCATCATGAACAATTGTGGCGCTGGGTTCAACCGTTATTTTCTGCAACTTATTACCCCCAGCATCATATACATAGCTAATTGTACCCTTGCCTGTCACACTAATTTGCTGAGGTAAGTTAAGATGATTATAGGCAATATTGCTGATATTTTTATTTAAATCGGCAGTCATATTGCCATTTACATCATACATATAGTCATCCATATTACCGTTTGTGCCATCCGTAAAATCGCTCAGATTATTATTCCCCGCAATACCATCTGTTACCCGAGCTAATTTGTTGGATTTTCCTTGATTCAAATACTGGTACTCTAAGTTATCAATTTGCTGGCTACCGAAAACTCGTAGCCCCCACTGCTGCATTTTTTTTATATTGCCATTGTAGTCATAGGCGGATTCCGCAGAGATTCCATCACCCATTTTCACATTATAATTAATACCCGCCGACTGATTAAAGCTTCCGCCGGTATATTGGGTAAAATCAGCCCTCAAAAGCCGATTGGCAGCATCATACGCAAAGTCATATTTTCTTTTTTCGCCATCTCCTTTACTTTTCCAAACCATGCCGCTAATATTCCCATTAAACTGAGGTGTCGCATATTGCTGAGCGCCCACTAAGTTATTATTGACCTTATCATAGCCAAGGTCAAAGCCAAAGTAATTAGTACTGTTGGCATCTCTGGCAAATGCACGATTTGCGCCTAGTAACCAACCCCGGATATTATAGTCATAATCCACTGTTTCCAGCGCATCAAGTCCATAACTACCAGTAGCATCCTTTTTCTTACCTAACTTCTTGGTCTTTAGCTGACCGAGTTTATCATACTCATTTTTAATTATCTCTATCTCAGGGATTGACTGTGTAACGCCATTGATGGTGCTGGTAACAGATTTTCGTAAGGAAGCAAGCCGGTTTAAATCATCATAGACATACTTGGTAACTTGGATATTTTCTGTAGTGTTAGTGCCCAGCTTTTGATGGCGCAGTACTGCCGTGAAAGGCTGGCCTGCCCATGTATACTGTGTGGAACTTACATCCAGCCCGCCAGATAAATTGGTGGTTTGCGTCTGAATCACTCGATCTTTAAAATCATAATAAGAAACCGAAGCAATAAAGTTGTTAGTGCCTATAACACGAGACCGTGTCCAGGTCACCTTTCCCTTGACATTTAGTGTCTTTAAAGGGTTTTGCGGGTAGGGCCAACTGTTATAATTGGTGGAAAAGTTGCCATTCCAGTTGGTTAAATAATCAGACAAAATGGAGGGTAGTCCCAAGTAGTCATCATAATGGGTTTCTGTAAGCAAAGTATATGACACTGAAATAACTGGATACTGTGTAGAAGTGCTGGCGGCAGAGAGATGCGAAGCAAAGCTGGTAGCACTGTTCCATACGCCCGTTTCAGTGGGTCTGTTGTAACTATCATATTTTGTAATAAGCCAATTTCCCGAACTCCGCATATTGCCATCCTGCGTCATCACCAGCCTTCCGCGCATATCATAAACCATATAAACAACATCAGCCCCAGGAACTTTTTTTACAACCATATGCCCTTGATGATCGTACTCATATCGAAAGCATTGTTCATTCAAGATATCGGTGGTAAAATTCCAATTTGATTGTCTCAAAAGACGAACCCCCTCAGGCTGGACTACACAGCGAAGCTGACCTGCCAAGTCATACACATATAGAGTAGAAAGCCACCCCTCGTAACCACGACCCGATCCGTCATCTGACATACCAGTGGAAGTATTAATTTGAACTTTCTTTAAGAGTAATTTTCCTTCCTTATCGTAAAACTCAATTACCTGAGCCCCATGCTCATCAGTTGTAATTAATTTTAAAAGGCTCCCTGCAGAATAACGGCCATTATTTACTCCTGAATAAATACTATACCCGCCTAAAGTGCCATTGAATATAAATGAACTTACAGAAAACATCAATACACTATCGGAGAATGTATTACTATAAATTTTTTTCTCTAGTCCCCGATTTGACCCTACCCAGCTATTGCCTGCAGGCATATTTTTAATTTCCCGATTAGCAGGAGATCCATCGAAAATCGATCTTGAATAAAAATAATCTTCCCCTTGCAAGCTATATTGCTGCTGCAAAAACAATTGCTGTTGACTGAACGGGTCGTATTTAAAAGCACCATTACTCTCCGTTGCTACGTATGGTAAATATTTAAATTCTTGTCTACCAAAAATATCATAAGCATTTGGGGTTACTATATCCTTGGATAGCCCGGTGGTGGATTCCAAACTACCCTCTTTTACCACCGTTTGCAACTCCCTGCCTAAACCATCAAAATATTGAGTAGTAAGAAGCACATCTCTAGTAGGCTTATTGATCAGTGTAGACCAATCAGAGACGGGGGCGTAAGAAACCCATGATTTTATATGATTAAGAGGCGTGGAGACAGAATAAGGCTGTGCTTTCAAGAGGTCTCGATGAAGTAGACCTACTAAGAAAGCAACAATCAAAAAAGACGCATGCCTTAATTTCATAAAACATTTTTTATTATTCATTTGCTTAAAGCCGGATTGTTTGTTGAACCGAAAGTCCCCAGATACGAGTAGTTGGACTTAAAACGCCATAGAGTTCCCCCTGAGAAGAAATAAAATATTTAAACCCTGGGGCATTGGCATCCAAATCAAAATGCTCATTCTCTACCTCATGAGTTAGCCAACGGAATAAAGCATGCTGATTAGTTCCCGCAGATTTTCGGGTGTACACCCCATCCATGATAACTACTTCATTTCCCAGCTTGCTTCGATACCACTGTCTGAGAGCAGCTTTATTACTTTCAGTAAATCCATCCTCTTTAGAGGGTACAGCTATCACCTGAATCAGGGCGCTGTTATTTTTTGCAAGCGTATCCAGAGAGAAAAGTATAGAATCGCTGGAAGCTGTTTGCTGTACGGGTAGTGTGACTACTAAGATTTTTTTTCCTTGGTACAAAGACATACTTTTTGTTTGCCCTTCAATGGTTTCAAAGGAAAAATCATAAATACCGGTAGAACCGAAAAAAAGGCCCAGCCAAACAGAAATAACTGATATAATCATAAAATGTTTATTTTATAACATGTCGTCTGTAAGTGTTATTGAATTACACCCAGTGGCACTAACATTCACCTTACCAAAAGTGGCCGATGTTCCAGAGGTAGCCAGACAGCCAATATTGAATAATACCAACCATGTATTATTAGGCCTTGAGACTGAAATTGTATAAGAGCCCGCTGGAATACACCCTAACGAACCTGAACCAGCACTAGGAATGTTGAAGGAATAAACAACCCCTGTAGTTCTGTTCGTATATGTGATTACCCAGCCCACAGAATTAGGGAATCCCATTGCATAGGAAACACTATTTTGATATGTGATATTAACACCTCCAGAAGAACCACTGCAAACTGTAGGGTTGTACTCCCCAAGAATCCATTGCGTTTGACTATAGGTGGAGCTACAAGGATTATTATCTATTTTCTCTATCTCTTGATAGCCAGTATAAGTACAATTGACTTGCTGACACCGTAGATTGCCCGTATTGACCCAATTAGCAGCCGTAGTAACGCAAGAACCGGCACAGTTTTCAACTTGTCCATTATACTTGTAGCAGAATTTTTTTACAATATTTTGATCATGATCTCGGATATGTATTAACCTGCCAAACTGGTCATACTCATAAAAGGTATTTCTAGCATTTAAGTCAGAAATACAGGTCTGCCCAAAAGGATATCGATAAATGCTGGTAGTTACCTGACAGTTCACTAGTTGACGAAGTTTACTCACTTCAGCCTGAACCACCTGATCATCAATCAATGTAGCGGTATTAATGATAGCTTCATTCAATCCACTTTGAGCAATTACATCTGAATATCCTTTTCCGAAAATCTTGGCCACAGGATACTTTTGCTTATAGCCCCAGACATAAGATACAACCCCCTCTTTTTTACTAGTGGTTTGTAAAATATTACCCCTTATGTCATAGAAGTCGAACGTGAGTTCCGTAACAGGTGTATTTTGTTCAACTGACTTTTCAACAGAAACAGGACTTATATGGGTAGAGGGAATTGCATTACTATTACCCGTCCAAATTGCATAATTTGTTTTTACCCTACTTATTTCCTTGTTAGTAAATTGAGAATTGGTAATAGATGTTACCTGCTGCACAACTGTTTCTACAATGTTTCTAGACACCATTTCAGCGTAGGGCGCCTGAGAAGCAAAATCATGAGGATAAGAGAAGACTTCTGTGAATGTCTCTCCTTTACTGTTGATGAACGACCGCTTCGTAAGCGTTAAATACTGAAGATCATCATAAGTGTAATCAATTTGAGTGATTACGGGATTTACGCCATTTTCATCATATTGATACTCTTTTTCAGCTTTTAGGTATTTCCAGACAGTGGTGAGATAATACCTTGCCATCTGGATATTCTTATGTACGATCGGATAAGGGCCTATTACATTATTACCACTTGTTATTAAACAGGTAATTGGCTTATTTTCTTTGACATAATAGTAATAATTATCTATAGTTTTTCGTGGATCAATATAATTTGTGTACTCTCTTTTATGGGTTTTCACTAAGATTCCAGACAAGTTTTTGTACGATGTTGTTGTTAACTCGCCAAGACCCCATATGGAGCCATTAGTGTAAGGAGAGGAATAGTGGGCTACAGATCCTCGAATATTTTGAGCTGGGTAATCAGCTGCTGTGCTAAATTCATGAACAATCGCACCATTCTCGTAGTTATCGCCACCAAAACTTTCTATAACATAAGAATACTCAAGTATTTTACCCGCTGAAATATGTATAGGATTTAACGATGAGGAATACATCATTTGATACTGAAGGGCATCAGTACAAATTTGTAAATCACAATTTGCTCCATAAGAACCATCAACGTAAGAAAATAACGAGTAGTAAGTTGGCTTAGAACAAAATAATGCCGATGATTTATTACGATTATTTAATTCACCATAGTAATATCTTTTAGTCATATCGCCACGGTCTGGATATCCTGTTGTCACCACTTTTTTTAACCTCATTCCTCCAACAACCGACTCTACATTTTGCATATTTGCTACAAGTCCAACACGTTTTTTTAATGTACAAGTGGTTTGTACATATATACCTTGTGATTCTACATACATAACATAATATCCCGCAGTCAAGGAGGTAAATTCATAAGTGCTAAATGCTCCATCACTGGGAGGTGAAAAAAATCTCTCAAATACAATTTGATTCGTAAAAACATTCTTTATTTTAATTCTACTTCCAGGATGGGGAGCAGGAGCCCCAAACACTGTGTAATAACTAGACATGTCTAGTCTTACCTCCGGGTCATATCCTATTTGAAAATATACTCCTGGAGAGGCGTTATATGAAAAATCTTGCTGCCCCCCTACGTATTGCGAAAGTGTTTCATATCCATTTAAGTCTTTTATCTCTGAAAACCGATTTGGCTCATAAGTAATGATATCTTTACCACCTGTTGGGTAGGTGATTTCTTTTAAAAGTCCTACAAAAGCATAATTTGAATCAGCTTCCCTATTTGCTGATGCCAATGGAAACTTAGCTGCAATTTGTTGTTCATCTGGCACAGGCACTAATGTGCTATTATTTTTACCATTAAAATACCCCCAATGATCCTGGGAGAAACTAAATCTAGTAGGAGTAAGTTCCTTCGAATAATAGACAAAACTATACCCCTCTGAAATTGCTAAACCGTTTGCTCCGCGCTCAATAATAGATCTTAAAAAAGGAATAGAACCGCCGCCTAATGGGTTTATATTATCATAGCTAAATTCATACTTCTTAATAAGCGATGTGCTATTAACATAATACCGAATACTATCCAACAACATCTCGGGATATCCCAAAGTTGAGTAGGAAAAATTAATTCTATCACCATCGGAATCACTAATTTCTACAAGTTGCTGTGTCCTTGCTGTTAAATACCTAGTAGTTATGTTATTGCTTAGGCATGAGTTTTGTTGGGTTGCGTTTTGTGAAGATGAACATGATTGGTTACCACAATTGTTAGGATTAACAACAAGTGTTTCCTGAATATCACAAATAATTGGACCATAGATATACTCTTGGTATACGAAATTGACAATATTGCCTAACTGATCAATAACTTTAGTTAGGTGCCAGGCATTAGCAGTATAATTAGAAAAGTATTTCGTAGCTGTGATTTTAGTTGATTCAACAGCACCTAATGCACCAAAAAAGTATTGAGTACCATCAGGTGTGATTGCCTTGAATTTCCACTCACCGCTAGATTGAGAAGCCGGATTAAAATAGAACTTAATATTGGTAGCTATTAGCGGTCTGATTGTTCCATCATTCTCAAAAATAAATTTGCCACTATACTGTCCGAAATTGTAACTAAATATATCCGGACTAGCGTCCCTATTGCCCTCATTATTAAGCTTTACAGCAAAGGTGGTTGTATAAGTCTCTTCTTCGTTTGGCTGAATAAATACGTTAGGAACATAACGCTGTGCAGTAAGATCGTCATTGCCATAAATAACTCTAGAAATTATACCCGCACCAGAAAAATGCCAACCCATACCAACTCTTGTTGGATGCTCATTTACCTTCAGACCCATTGAATTAAAACCAAGGCTTAAGGGAACTGATAACTTTCCGCTTGTAAACGGCTTTAGTTGTATCATTTTTTTAACTACCCCCGTATTCATCTCAATATCTACTCCACCAAATTTTTCTATAGCAGCTGTATTGGGAGCATTTGGCAGAATCTCCCCCATTTTGGCAAGAAAATCAGGAGTAGGCTTAAAGCTATTTGTGGAAGGAGTTTCACCACCTTGAGCAAGAACTTGATAGGCGTCTAAAGAAAGAATAAGACCTAAAATAAACCCACCTATTTGTTTCATATACATAGTTTCAGTTGACTAAAAATTATACCCAATCCTTACAAGCAGAGGCTGCGTACGCGGGCGTTGATTGTAGCTCAAAAAGTCCCACAAAAGCATAATCTTGCTGTTTTTAAAAAACCTTGTTTTAATGGGAATTTGCTTGCTTACACCAAGCAAGCCGCTTCGCTGCCAGCTAGAATAGTCTCTTAATTGATTGATCTCAGTAATTTGAGTTCTATAGTTCATTTCATAGCCCCCACAGACCCAAAGAGATTTCTTCAGTTTCCAGTCTACAAACGTCCTTAAACCCATGCCCTGGTGAGTTATCCTCATATTTTGAATACTACGTCCCCACCCAAGCTTGTAACTAGTTCCAAAACCTAAAAGACTTTTATCATTTAGCTTATAACCAACAGATAGCCCTATATCACTTGTAACAGGGAAAGGACCGCTTGCCCGCTGCGATTGAATATTTGTGCCATATTGCAGGCGCTTCCAAATGGATTTCGTTTTTTGATTATTCGGTACAAATCCTTCTGGCATCTCAGCTTCACTGCTTCCGCTTCCAAACTTTTGCATTTTGTCTTTGAGCTGAGAGAGCTGTGACTGGGCTGACTGTATGTTGCTATTAAACTGCTGATTGGCATTGGGTCCCGGTGTACTCAAGCGTTGTTGAATAAGGTCAGTCACTTGAGAGCGTGTTTGCAACCCTGGCAGAACAAGCTCTATAGTGGAAGCTTCTTCAACATCAGGCATCCTGAATAGAGAAGCAAGCATACTATGCTTAATCATAAATTTCCTGAAAGACTTCTGTTGAGTCAAGAGATTTAACACTTTTCGTTCAATTTTACTTTTGTCTTTTAAGACATCTCGAAACGATTGCAGCTGCTGGGAGTAGTAATAAATTTCTTTATTAAACCTTTTTAAATGCTTTCCAACCGTATGAGTCTTCAAAAGTTGCCGAAGGACATCTTTTCGCTCTTTCATAAAGTTTTGTACATAAGACGATCGTGAAAGGGCAGTTTTTAATTTATCAACTTGCGCTTTTGCTGATTCAAGATGGGCCATACCTAAACTGGTTGAGCCAGGTGCTGCAGGTAATTTCTCTAAAAACAAAAAAGAGCAAGAGATAGTATCAACATCAGGATTGTATCCAACAAAAGAGTGATCGGAATCAGACAGATTTAGCTGACTATAATTCTCTTCTATACCCTCAAGATATTGTTGTGCAGATGTTGAGTCAACTTTAAGCAATTCTTTGGCAATTTTAAGCTCTTGTCGTTTAAGTCTTAAAAGTGCATTTTTGGCCTTTTCGTTAATGCTAGGATGAAGCTTTTTTGATTTTGATTCAATTGTAGCTAGGTAATTAGCTTTTAACTGATTACTAAAAAGAATTTCCAGTTCGGAAATTTTGCTTTGAGCATTAATACTTTGTAGGGGTAATAATAAAATAAAAAAATTAGATTGGATTCTTTTACGAAGAAGATAAATCTTTTTGTATTGGACCTATACTGCCCTCTTAGTTTTAACATTTGTAAAGTGTCCAAGATGATAATTTGAGAGTTATTTCACAGTTAGTATTAATAGCTCCAATCTATTGATTCACACACATCCACTTTATTATTTTATTTGAACTACAGGATTCTCTATTTGAAATACATTTTTTATCAGAAAAGTCAGCGTACTATATAATTTGTGTAGATGGTTTAAAATGAGGAAGTAAAAGGAAATGGATAATAAATCTGGAATTCATTCAAAAACAACATATTTTACAAGATATTGTCACCTATTGTACTCGATGAAACCCTTAGCAGTCATGGAATACAGCCAATATCATTATTATCCGTTTGGGTTGACGATGAGGGGAGTAAGTAGTAAGGCAATGAACTTCGGAAGCCCTGAGAATAAGAAAGGATATAATGGAAATGAAATACAGAGCAAGGAATTTTCTGACGGAAGTGGATTAGATCTGTATGATTTTAATGCACGTACTTATGACCAACAAATAGGAAGGTTCATACAGATTGATCCTGAAAGCGAAGAGGCCGACCAAGAAAGTTGGAGTCCATTTCATTTTGGTTATAATAACCCGATAAGATACGGTGATCCTGATGGAAGAATTCCGATACCCTTAATTGTTGTTGGTGTAAAATTTCTTGTTGGTGCAGCAGTTGAATATGGCTCGCAGGTATACGATAATTATAAGGAAGGTAAAAGGGGTGGAGATATGTGGAAGCCTCAAGGTGCTGGAGGAGTTGGAAAAATAGTACTAAACGGCGCAACAAGTACAGTTGACCCTTCGGGTGGTCTTGGTAAGAAAATTGTAATTGGAACTGCAACCAATGTAGTGGAATCTGTTGGAGGACAAATTCTTGATGGGAAAAAAGTTGACCCAGGCCAAACTGTTAAAGATGTCATAGTTAGTACCGTAGCGGGTAATGCAAAAGTAGATGGCTCTAAGACTGTGAGTAGCTTGGAGAAAAAAGCTGATAAGTTAGAACGTGTTGCAAAGAATAGTCCAAGTGCTAGAAATGGTGTGCAAGCTGCAGAGTCTAGAAATGCAGCTAATAATGCAAATATTAGAAATGAGGCTGCAGGTACAGCAACTACGGAGACTACCGAGAGCACAATAAATAAGAAGACTAGTAATCTTAGTCTTAGTTCTGGTGGTAATGGGGGAGGCTACAATCCCAATGCTCCGAGACAAGATAATACTTATACTAAGAAGCCAGTTTTATTACCCATACATCAATAGTAATATCCTATGAAAAAAGTAAAGTATGGGATAGTGCTTATTGCTTTTATTTTGTTGGTTATGTGGGGTGTTTCTTCGATTGGGAAAACCATTTTTATAAAGTATACTGGCGAAAAGATAGAGGCTATTGTTAGTAAGATACCATCATCATGTGATAGGTACAACCATATAAATGTTTTATTTAATGGCGAGGACTACGAAGTAAGTATAAGCAGAACAGATTGTCGGGAAAGCTTCTATAAAATAGGCCAAAAAGTAACATTACTAAAGAACAAAAAATACAAGGAACTCGTATGGCCAGAAAGTCAACCCGAATTGTTACCTATCTTAATTATAGCTCTCTTTGTTTTGGCTTATATCAGTATGAAAGGACGGCATAGAAAATAAATTGCATTTTACGAGGCATAAGCTTTTCTTGTAGTGGCATCTCTTAAAAAAGCATCTACAATTGCAAAGAGGTGTGATTTATCATCGTCTTTAAGGCTCTCAATATCCTGCATTCGCTTTACGGTTTTTTTATCCAGCCTGCTTAAAGTTCCTTCCCCGGCTAGATAATCCAGCGATACCCCAAAAGCCTCTGCAATACGTTTGGCAAACTCAATAGAGGGTACAGCTTCGCCACGTTCATACTTGCCAATAATCTCACGGCTAACGTCGCTTTCTGTGGCCAGCTCTGTTTGGCTCTAGCCTTTTTGTTTCCGTAAATTGGCTATAATCTTGCCTATGTTCTTCATTTTACTACCGTTTTATATATGATGGGGATTAAAGGTTTTCGGTAGCCAGCAAATTGATAACTTAGGGTACCAGTATTTGAACCAAGGAAAATCCAACAAATTAGCTCGGGTAACAGATGGTATTGCGGGGAATAATAATCTG
>VFQT010004882.1_pt1 | contig 10656 bp, 13 predicted proteins | sample 3512381 | NCBI WGS metagenome assembly VFQT01 (sample SAMN10412376, study PRJNA504923) | tailings metagenome | isolation source: Relicate 2 Philex TSF3 active mining site | place: Philippines: Tuba, Benguet | collected 2017-08-29 | reverse complement strand
CGTACTTCCAACACTTCCTCGACGCCCGGATGATCGAGCAAGTCGCGCAGGTTCATCGTGGGCTTCGTGTGCGGGTGCGTTGTGCCACGACGACGGCTACGACGATCACCAACACAAAGATTGCGAGAAGCGCGAGTGAGCCTATTTGCGTGATTCGTTCGGCAACTGCGGTTTGCCAGCGCGACACGACATCGACGAACAGCCCGGGCTCGGCACTCTGCGTGATTGCCTCGTACCAGTACCACGTGAGATACACACCAGTGAGCAGCACCAGCACGCTCGACACACGGTCGACCACCTTCATCGCGGTTCGTCCGCCGCGCACGAGCGCGCCCTTGGCGAACGCGAGCGTGGTGGTGAGGGCGGTGACGAAGATGCCCATGCCTGCGCCGTAGAGCACCACGCTCACCACACCCGAGACGAATCCGTGACGCGAGAAGCTTCCGAGAATTGCCGTGGTCAAGAGCCCGATCGTGCAACCGATCGACGCGATTGCGTACACGACACCAAAGACGAACATTCCCGCTACGCCCTTGTCGCGTGACGAACCCGAGAGGGCCGGCACCCACAATTTGGGTCGCCAGCCACGCAGCATGCGGGCTCCGCCGACGATGAGCAGGATTCCGATGACGAGCGCCGCGTACTTCGCATTTTCCGAGAGGAAGCCGCCGAAGACGCGCGAAATGGTTCCGACGATGAGGAACACGACGACAAAGCCGGCCGACACGCTGGCTCCGACCACGAGCGAGCGCCGCAGTCGCACCGACGAATCGGCGCCGTCGTCCACGGCGAGGTATGCGACGAGGTAGGTGGGTAGCAGCACGAATCCGCAGGGGTTGACCGCGGCCAGCATGCCCAAGAGCAACGAGTAGGCGAAACTTCCCTCGATGAATGCAGTGTTGAACAACACGCCAAACACATTCACGACGGGAACACCTCGGCGATCGCAGCGGCGAGCGACTCCATCGTGATTTCGCCGGTCAGCTGGCGGCGCACTACTCCGCCAGAGTCGACGAGCAGTGTCACCGGAGCGGTCGCCACGCCCATCGCGCTCGTCAGCCGTCCGTCGCGGTCGAAATACGTGTCAAACCTCGCGCCGAACTGTGCGGTGAATGCCGCTGCGGTCTCGCTCGAGTCGGAGAGATTGATGCCCACCACTTGCATCGCGTCGTATCGAGTGTCGGCGTCCACGAGCACAGGAAACTCGCGGCGGCACGGCTCGCATGTGGAGAACCAAAAATTCACGATGAGCGGCACACCGACGAGCGTTTCAGTCGACACCACGTTTCCGTCGGCGTCTTCGACGTCGACCGTCGCGAACATCTTTCCTTCTGACACCTTGTTCAAGGCGATGGTTCCGACGCTGCCATCGAGCACGTACGTGTCGTCACTACGGGACGACGACCACCATCCGACGGCAAGCGCCACCACGAGTGCGACGATTAACGATGCGACGAAGAGCGAGCGTCGCGACCGCACGGCAGCGAGGCTACCGATGCCGTACTCGTTGGGTAGCGTCGTCGTGGTGTCGCACCTGCAACACGTGCCACAGCCGGCACCGTTTCCGTCGAGTGGCCGCACGTTTGATGCGCACCGTCGCGTGCGACTCGGTGATGTGACGCCCAAGGGGCGACTACGACTCGACGCAATCGCGAGGTACCTGCAAGACATTGCCACCGACGACGCGCTCGACGGCAACTACGACGATCCGCATGGTTGGGTAGTGCGTCGTACCGAGATGTGGGTGCATCGGTTTCCGAAGTATCTCGACCAGTTGCGGCTGACCACGTGGTGCGGCGGAGTCGGTTCGCACTGGGCGGAGCGCCGGACGCGGCTCTCGTTCGTCGACGACACGGCATCGCCCGACGGCACGGCATCGCCCGACGATTCAGCAGCAATCGCCGTCGAGGCGGCCGCGATGTGGGTGCGTGTCGACTTGCAGACGCTGAAGCCGCTCGCCCTCACCGAGCGCTTTCGATCGCTCATCGGTGAAGCCGCCAACGGCCGCAAGGTGTCGGCACGACTCACGGTGGGGCGCGGCCTGCCCGAGCACGAGACGTCGAACTTCGAACAGCCGTTGCGGTTCAGTGATTTCGACGCCGTCGGGCACCTCAACAACGCGGTCTACTGGGAGCCGCTCGAGGAATATCTCGGCGCGCACCGCGAGCAACGTGCACCGTTGTACGCAGTGGTTGAACACCACCGCAGTGTGGAGCCGGGTGCGTCGCTGCGCATCGCGGTGCATGAGCTGGCCGACCGCGTCGTGTTGCGCTTGCGCGATGCGAACGAGACCGCGGCGTTCGCCCAAGTCAACAGAATCACGAGCGACTGACCGATGGGTCGCTGGTGGGCGGCACCCGAGATTGCGAGCACGATCGCCTTCGTGGCGGGCTGGGGTGCCGGATGGGTCGGATTCGTGCGTGCCCGACGAATGCCGCGCGAAAGATCACGCGACAACCGGCTTCGCGGGCCCGTGAGCGTCATCATCCCGTGCCGCGACGAGGCAGAGAACCTCGCTGCGTTGCTGCCCAACCTGCGCTCGGCGCTGCGTGACGGCGACGAGGTCATCGTGGTCGACGACGAGTCGACCGACGGCACATCGACGGTCGCCCAGTCGCACGGAGCGGTCGTCGTGCGCAGCACTGCACTGCCCATCGGGTGGGCGGGCAAGTCGCACGCGTGCTGGCTTGGTGCGAGTCGCGTCGCGAACGACACGCTTATTTTTTTGGATGCCGATGTGCGGCTCGGCATGCGAGCAGTGGATGATCTCGCGTCACTGTCGGAGTCGCACCCGCGAGCGGTGGTGAGCGTGATGCCTTGGCACCGCACCGTCGCATTCGTCGAGCAATTGAGCATGATGTTCAACGTCGTGTCTTCGATGGTGGCGAGTCTCGGTGCGTCGCGCGGTGGTCGTCGCGTGGCGTACGGCCCGTTTCTCGCTGTGCGTCGTGCCACCTACATGGCAATCGGCGGGCATTCGCATCGTGAAGTTCGCGGCGCGGTGGTCGAAGACTTGGCGCTCGCGCGGGCGATGCCCGAAGCAGTTGCCATCGTCGGACGTCGAGACGAGGTGGAGTATCGCATGTATCCGCGCGGCTTCGCTCAATTGATCGAGGGCTGGACGAAGAACACCGCAATCGGCGCAGCATCAGTACCGAGACCAGCGGCGATATTCATCATCGCCTGGGTCGTCTCGTTGTGCGGAGGATTCGTGACTTCGGCGTGGTTCTTCGTCGCGAGCGTCGTGCAGGTGGCAATCATGGCGAGGCGCGTCGGCAACTTCGGCGTCTTGAGCGCGCTGCTGTATCCGCTGCACGCAATTGTGTTCGTCGCAGTTGCCCTGCGCAGTCTCGTGCGTGCTGCGCTAGTGGGAAGCGTCGCGTGGCGCGGTCGCAGCATCGCGACGCGGTGACGGCACGAAGAACGACGCGCGATAGAACGCAAGCTCTTTCACGCTCTCGCGAATGTCGTTGAGGGCACGGTGTGCACCGGTCTTTGCGGGCCGCGACACGCTGGCGGCCGGATACCAGCGCTTGGCGAGTTCTTTCACGCTCGACACATCGACGCTGCGGTAGTGCAGGTAGTTCTCGATGTCGGGCAGATACTTCGCGAGGAACCGACGGTCGGTGCCGATCGAGTTGCCGCACAACGGCGTGCTGCGCGCGTCGGGAATGTGCTGTTTGATGAACGCAAGCGTCGCGGCTCCGGCCTCTTCGAGCGTGGTGCGCGACTGGCGGATGGCCTCGAGAAGCCCGGACTCGGTGTGCATCGTCTTGACCACCGGCACCATCGCCTCGAGCACCGAGTCAGGTTGGTGAATCACCAGATCGGGGCCCTCAGCGACCACGTTGAGGTCGTCGTCGGTGACAAGCGAGGCGATCTCGACGATCACGTCGACCTGCGGGTCGAGCCCGGTCATCTCCAAATCCATCCAGACGAGCACCGTCCAACACTACGGCGAAGTCGTAGCGTCGGTGCGTGCCCAGTGCGCAGTCGCCGACTCCCGCGCCGCTCGTCGTGCCAATCGTCCGTCTCGACCCCGAGCTGCCGCTGCCGTCGCGCGCGCATCCTGACGACGCCGGTCTCGACTTGCACGCCCGAGCCGACGCGTTGTTGTCAGCCGGAGGAGGTCGCGCGCTGGTGCCGACCGGTGTTGCCGTTGCGATTCCGCGCGGGCACATGGGCATCGTCGTGCCACGCAGCGGGTTGGCGCTGAAGCACGGCATCTCGCTGGTGAATACTCCGGGCATCATCGACGCGGCGTATCGCGGCGAGTTGCAGGTGATCATGATCAACCACGACCCGACGAGCGATTATCAGGTGCGTCGCGGAGACCGCATCGCGCAGTTGATCGTGCAGGCGATCGCCGCAGTGGAGTGGAATCCGGTCGAGGCGCTCGACGACAACGACCGCGGCGGGGGATTCGGCCACAGCGGCCGCTGAGTCGCTTCGCGCTATTTCGTCGGCGGGTGGCTGCTCGTCACGCCATCGCGTGCAAGTGCCTCGATCGTAGAGTCATCAAGACCGAGCACGTCGCGCAACACCGCCGCGTTGTCCTCACCGCGATACTTGGGCTCGCCGCGTACGCGCACGTCGGCGTCGCTGAACTTCCACGGACTCTGCGGGATGCGCACGGTGCCGCCGCCGCGGTCGGACACCTCGGCAATCGCCCCGCGCTCGCGCGCCCAGTCAGTGTCGGCCAGCTCGGCCACGCTGCGCAACCGCCCGGTCGCCAGCCCGTGCTCGGCGAGCACCTGCTCGATGGCGTCGGCATCGGCGATCGTCGACGCCCACTCCTGCAAGATGGCGTGGAAGTCTTCGAGGTGCGCCAGACGCGACGCAACATCGACGAAGCGCGGGTCGTCGCGCAGATCGCGGCGGTCGATGGCGGCACAGAACCACTCGAAGTTCGTCTTTGAAGCCGGGTGTCCGCTGACTACCACCACCGAACCATCGCGCGCGATAAGCACTGGATAGTCGGCAGGTTGAAACGAACGGATCCAGTCGCTCGGCACGTCGCCTTGCCACAGTTGGTCGTGAGCGTGCTCGTTCACGTAGAGCAACGTCTCGGCCATCGACACATCGATGAATTGCCCGCGCTGCGTGCGTTCGCGCTGCACGAGTGCTGCGAGTATCGCCGCCGCAGTCTCGATCCCCGTGTACACGTCGCCGTGGCTGAACGGGTCATTTGCATACGCACCGCCGCGCACATCACCTTGGTGCTTGGTGATGCCTGCCTCTGCATTCACGACCGGCGCGTAGGCACGACGGTCGACCCACGGGCCGGTGGCGCCATATCCGCTGATCGACGCATAGATGAGCCGGGGGTTGCGTGCCGACAACTCGGCGTAGCCGAGCCCGAGTCGCTGCATCACGCCGGGCCGGAAGTTCTCCACGACGATGTCGCACTTGTCGGCGAGTCGTCGCGCGATGTCGACGGCACGTTCGTCGTCGAGGTTGAGCGAGACGTTGAGCTTGCCGACGTTCTGCTGGATGAAGTACGTGGCGAGCGAGTTGAGCCGCGGCTGGCCGAAGCGCGTCAGATCGCCGACCGGCGGCTCGACCTTGATGACTTGCGCGCCGAGGTCGCAGAGCATCCGTGTGGCGTGCGGGCCTGCGAGCACCCGCGTGAAGTCAAGGACGCGGATGCCGTCGAGCGGGCGCGTCATCTGTTCGTCAGTCGAGACGAACGCCCAGCGTCCGCATGGCGAGCGAGGCGTACAAGGCAATTCCGGTCTTCATCGCCTTCTCATCGAACATCACCCGGTTGGAGTGGTTCGGCGCAGCAGTCGCCGGGTTCACGCCCTCTGGTGTCCCGCCGAGGAAGATCATCGCGCCAGGCAACTTGTTGAGCACGTACGAAAAATCCTCCGCACCCATCACCGGGCTGGGCAGCCGCACCGCCTTGTCGGCGCCGACCAACGCATCGGCGACCTGCAATCCGAAGTCGGCGCTCGGCGCGTCGTTCACTGTGACGGGGTACCCGATGCGCACCTCGACGTTTGCCGACATCTCGTGCGTCGCTGCAATGCCCTCGGCGACGCGCCGCAGGCCGTCGTGCACCCGCTTGCGCGTGGCTTCGCTCACCGCACGAATCGTGCCGTTGATGTGCGCCGTCTCCGGGATCACGTTCGACGTGGTGCCGGTGTGAATTTGCGTGACCGTCACGACCGCAGGGTCGAACACCGCGATGCGCCGCGTAATGAGCATCTGCAACGCCTGCACGATCTCGCAGGCGACCGGCACGGGGTCGAGTGTGCGGAATGGTTCGGAAGCGTGGCCTCCCTTGCCGGTGATAACGATGTCGAAAGTGTCTGACGATGCCATGATTGGGCCGCCCTTGGCAGTAACCCAACCGGCCGGAATCGCGGTCGTGATGTGCAGCGCGTACGCGCTCGAGACGGGCGATGCGGTGCCGTCGGCGAGCGGCGGCACGTCGAGCAGTCCTTCTTCGAGCATGTACTTGGCGCCGTGGTGGCCTTCTTCGCCGGGTTGGAACATGAAGAGCACGCGGCCCGGCAACTCGTCGCGTCGTGCGGCGAGCAGTCGGGCGGTGGTGGCGAGCATCGCGGTGTGCGTGTCGTGACCGCAGGCGTGCATGATGTTGTCGGTGCGCGACGCGAAGTCGAGCCCGGTGTCTTCGGGCATGGGGAGGGCGTCCATGTCGCCGCGCAGCATCACCGTCGGGCCGGGCTTGCCGCCGGTGAGGAGGGCAGCGATGCCACTCGTCGACTCATGCAGCGTGATGTCGAGCGGCAGGCTCTCGAGCGACTCCAGCACGGCCTCGCGTGTGTTGGGCAGGTGGTTGCCCACCTCTGGCCACTCGTGCAGGCGCCGCCGCAGGGCGACTGCGCCGTCGTAGAGATCGTCGACTTGCGCGTGCAGATTGCGCGCGGTTCCGTGCGTGTCGCGAGCCGCAAGTGTCTGGGTGTCGGCAGCCATGTCTTCAGCGTAGGTCGCCGTCGCGTCAGCGGAAGTAGGCGCGCGAGCAGACTCGGCCACGCACGCGAAAGCAAGCGCGCGCACGCCGTCTACGCTTGGTCGTCAGATGTCGAAAGTCGTCGTCGAGTTCACCGTGGAACCCTTCGTCGAAGGCAAGCCGGGCCCGCACGTGACCCAGGCGGTGGCCGCAGTCGAGTCGCGCGGGCTCACCGTCGACTTCGGCCCGTTCGGCTCGTCATTTGATGTCGATGTCGCGTCGATGCCCGAAGTAGTCGCCGACTTGATGCGCGCCGCCTACGCAAACGGCGCAACCGTGGTGAGCGTCAGCGTCGTTCGCAAATCGGCATCATGACCCTGCGCCATCCGTTGCTCGACACGGTGGAGCCGCTGCTGCGGGCCCTCGGTGCCACGATCGTCGCACCCGGCGACATGGCGAAAGCCGATGTGCCGCTCGTGTGGGAAGGCAAGGTGGTCGCCGGCGTGCGCCTGCCCGCGTTGCACGGCGCGATGGATCGCCTCATCGAGTCGGTCGAGCGTGAACTCGGCGGAAAGCTCGCGATGCTTTCGCGCGCCGAAAAACAGCGCGCGATTCGTCTGCTCGACGAGCGGGGCGCCTTCATCCTGCGACGCGCTGTGGAAGACGTCGCCGACGCGATGGGCGTCTCGCGCATCACGGTCTACAACTATCTCAATTCATTGCACCGCTGACAGCTCGCCGCTACAACTTGCGCAAGAACACGTCGGTCACGCGATGATCTGCGCCTTTTTCGATCACGAGCGACGCGCGCGCCTTGGTCGGCGCGATGTTCTCGCGCAGGTTGCGACCGTTGATCGACTCCCAGATTTGGTGGGCGAGCGCAGTGGCCTGGTCGTCGCTCAGTTCTGCGAAGTGACGAAAGAAGCTCTGCGGGTCTTGGAAAACCGTGCGGCGCAGCGCGTGAAAGCGCTCGACGAACCACGACTCGATGTGTGATTCGTCGGCGTCGAGATAGATGGAGAAGTCGAAGTAGTCGCTCACGAATTCCGATGCGCGCGCATCGACCTGCAGCACGTTCAGACCCTCGAGAATGAGGATGTCGGGTTGGTGCACCGTCTCGTGACGGTCGGGGAGCACGTCGTAAATCACGTGGCTGTACACCGGCACGTCGACCTCGGGCTCGCCGCTCTTCACCGCTCGCAGGAAGTCGAGCAACTTTCGCGTGTCGTAGCTCTCGGGAAATCCCTTGCGGTCGAGAATGCCGCGTCGCTCGAGCTCGGCGTTGGGGTGCAAGAACCCGTCAGTCGTCACCAGTTCTACATGCGGGTGCTCTGGCCATCGTGACAACAGCGTCTGCAGAAGCCGCGCGAGGGTGCTCTTGCCAACCGCCACGCTGCCGGCGATGCCGATCACATACGGCAGTTTTGGGGCGATGGTGCCGAGGAAGGTCGACGACACGCGGTGCAGGTTCTGCGTGGCCGACACGTAGAGGTTGAGCAGGCGCGCGAGCGGCAGATAGACCGCAGCCACTTCGTCGAGGTCGATGCGCTCGTTGACGCCGCGCATCGCCTCCAGGTCTTTCTCGCGGATGTCGAGCGGCGTCTGGGCGCGCAGTGCGGCCCACTCGTCTCGTTGGAAACGTTGGAAGCGAGGTGTGTCGCCGTCGTCAATCACGCGTGTTAAACGCTATGCCACACGCTCCAAGAATGCGCGCAGAGGCGGGTTCACCGCTTGCGGGTGCGTCAGGTTCGCGGCGTGCGCGGCACCATCCACCCACACGATTGCCTCCGAGTTGCGCAGGCCCTTCTTCAGCGCCTCCGCGCGCTCGGCACTGATCGCGGTGTCGTTCGTGCCGTGGATGATGATCGCCGGGCAGGTGATCTCGCCAAGTCGCGCCGTGATGTCGTCGCGATCGAGCAGGCAGCCGGATGGGTGCACCATTAGCTCTTTCGGACGCGCCTTCCACTTGGCGATCCACTTCGGATTTTCTTGCGGATCGGCGATGATGATGTTGGCGATGATGTTCACCAGGTCGTCGACCGGGCCGTGCGTGACCCACGTGTCGACCATCTGGCGGTAGCCGGCGAGAATCTCCGGGCCGTCGTTGTCCGCCGCGGTGTCGATGAGCACGAGTGCGCGCACGCGTTCGGGTGCGGTGAGCGCGGCGCGCAGCGAGAGAAAGCCTCCTTGCGACATGCCGCCGACCACCGCCGAGTCGATACCGAGGTGCGTCATGAGCGCGAGGCAGTCGCGCGCCGAATCCCAGTAAGTGAACGGCTTGCCGTCGTATTCGGTCTGGCCGAAGCCGCGTTCGTCCCACGTGACCACGCGGAACTTGTCCGACAACGCGGCGACCTGTGCATCGAACATCGAGGAGTCCATTAAAAACCCGTGCGCGAGCACCACCGCGGGTCCGCGCCCACCGCTGTCGCGGTAAAAGATCTTCTGTCCGTTCACCTGGGCAAAGGGCATGGCGACTCCGTTCGCTGGATGGCTCTAGGCGAACCTTAGCCGTCGCCGTCTACTTGGCGAAAGGGGAGCGCGGCGACACCGCGCCGGGTGCGGTGAGTACCTCGACACCGTCTTCGGTCACGAGCACGGTGTGCTCGAACTGGGCCGTGCGCTTGCCGTCGACGGTCACCGCGGTCCACTCGTCGTCCCACATGCGGTGCTTCTCCGATCCGAGAGTGATCATCGGTTCGATGGTGAACGTCATGCCCGGGCGCATCAGCATGTTGTTGCGCGGCTCGTAGTAGTGAAGGATCTGCACGTCGGTGTGGAACTGCTCACCGATGCCGTGGCCGATGAAGGCACGCACGATGCCCATCTTGTGCTTCTTCGCGTGCGTCTCGATCGCGCGACCGATGTCGGAGAGCGGGGCATCGGTTCGCACCGCTGCGATTCCGAGCCACATGCACTCTTCGGTGACCGCGATGAGATGGCGGTCTTCGTCGCTGATCGTGCCGACGGCGAACGTGGCATTCGTGTCGCCGTGCACGCCCTCCAAGTAGCACGTCACGTCGAGATTCACGATGTCGCCGTCCTGCAACTCGCGCGAGTCGGGGATGCCGTGGCAAATCACTTCGTTGACGCTCGTGCACACACTCTTCGGGTACTTCTGGTAGTTGAGCGGGCTCGGATACGCGCCGCGCGCGACGCACAAGTCGTGCACATACACGTCGATTTCATCGGTGGTCACTCCCGGCTTCACCATCTCACCCGCAAGCTTCAGCACCTCGGCGGCCGCAGCGCCCGCGCGGCGCATCCGTGCGATCACATCGGGCGACTTGACGGCCGGCTCGGGGCGGCGCTTCACCTGGCCGGTCGCCGCATACGGAGGCTTGGCGATGTGGTCGGGAACGCTGCGCATCGGGCTCACGATTCCCTGCAACACGCGGCCCTCAAGCGGCTTGTGACATCGCTTGTACTTACGACCGCTGCCGCACCAACACGTTTCGTTGGCCGACGGCAAGATCTTCGGCGGCTGTCGGCTCGAGCGCACGATGTCAGGCTATTGGAGGGTCAGACGAAGCGAAGCTTGCGCGCAGCGACGAACGTCATGCGCAAGAGCAGCGCACCGTGCCGAAACCGCGAGATGTTCGTCGAACCGTACACGCGTTCCTTGTAGTGCACCGGCACGTCGCGAATACGCAGATGCAGACGCGCCGCGCCGAACAAGAGATCGAAGTCGCCGAACGGATCGAAGTCGCCGAAGTGAGAGCGCTGTGCCGCGATGC
>VFQT010004881.1_pt1 | contig 10657 bp, 6 predicted proteins | sample 3512381 | NCBI WGS metagenome assembly VFQT01 (sample SAMN10412376, study PRJNA504923) | tailings metagenome | isolation source: Relicate 2 Philex TSF3 active mining site | place: Philippines: Tuba, Benguet | collected 2017-08-29 | reverse complement strand
CCATTCCGGCTCGTCCACCGACAATTCCGCCAGGTGAAATGTCTCCGACTACCGATCCCGAAGCTCCAGGGCCTGCCGATCCAGCGCTGCTGCCAGCACCTTCCTGACCAGCAGATCCTCCAACTGAGCCCCGACCTTCTCCACCTGCGCCGCCAACGGAGCCCCCGCCAGTGGCTCCTTCCTGAGAAGGTCCTGCCACGGTTCCTGCAACAGCCGCTCCACCGGCATTCACTTCGTCTCCGCCTTCGACTCGTGCGTCCAGAGCCACAACAGGCTCCTGCCCGCCGGTTGGGAACGCATCCAGTCGACTCATTCCGAGTCCGCCGATCAGCATGGCACAGCCAGCTGTCACAGCCAGAGTAATCTTGGTTGTCATTATCGTTGCTCCTGCTGAGCTAAGAGTTTTAAGTTTCAGAAGTTCCTGAGTGGTATAGGCCGAGGCAGCGCCGGACGTGCCGGCAACAACACTGGCCAGTGCCTGAGTCTTCGCAATCAATGCCGGTGCCGCCACAGCTGACTGAGTCAGTGTCGCGGCCACCATCAGAGCACCCACTTCGACTCCGCGCCGCGCGAGGCGAACTCGAAGCATGCGTTTGGCTTCGCGAAGGCGTCCGTCCACGGCACCTTTGCTTTCATTCAGCTGGTCAGCAATCTGCTGGCTCGTTTGCTGAGCCAGGTAGTTCATGACCAGCACGTCTCTGTACTTTTGTGGCAGCTCATTCAGCTCTTCATCCAGTGCAGCAAGATTGCTGGCCTCGGCAATCATCCTGAGTGGATCAGAGTCCTGCGCTGCCGGTTCTGGCGGCAAGGCCTCCATCATTCGTCGCCTCCTGAGCCTGACCACGCGAACAGAAGTTCTCCAGGCCACGCTATAAAGCCATCCGGCCAGCGACAGAACATTTTCAATGCCTGCCGGTCTCTGAGCCAGCGCCAGAAAGGTCGCCTGAAACGCATCGTCCGCATCCGATTGCTGCCCGGTGACTCGGAAACAAACCGACATCACCAGACCGCTGTGACGCTGCACAATCTCTGCAAATGCCGACTCATCACCATCCAGCACGAAACGCCGTAACAGCGTTCGGTCAGACAGCAAATCACCGTGATTGAGTTGAGTTTCTATCAGACTCATGGAACAGTCAGCATCCCAGGGAATCCCGTCGAGACACATCCGTCGCACATCGTGCAACAGACCTCCGGAGTCATGCCTCACTGGCGGATTCACATACTAAGTTCCTCCAAAGCCCCGTTTGCTGCGCGAAATCCGCAAAAAACGGAAAATGGAGTGAACTGCTGAGCCTCAAATCAGTGTAAAACGGCTGTCCTCAGCCGTTCCTCCGTCTGCTTCCCAATGCACAAAGCGATCGGGACAACCGCTCGACACTAAAACCGAGCCTGTCTCTGAGAAAGATACTCCACCAGCGCCTTGTCGAACGGCATGCTCGTATCAAGCGGCACGTAGTCGGCCCCAATGGCCAGGCATGTTGCGCGATATTTCTCTCGCATCTCCTCCAGCGCCTGCAGATACTCGGCACGAATCCCCTGAGCATCCACGATCTCGTGGTCCTGGGATTCCGGTTCCAGAAGATCGACACTGCCGGAAAACGGGAAGGTGACTTCGGCTTCGTCCAGAATATGGAACAAAATCACGTCGTGCCCTCGGAATCGCAGCGATCGCAGAGCCTCCATGATCTCATCCGGATCCGCCAGAAGATCCGACATCAGCATCATCAGACTTCGGTGCCGAATCATCGACCCGACTCGCCGCAGGTTCTCACCGATGTTCGTATTGCCAGTCGGCTTCAGTCGCTGTAGCACAGACAGAATGTCGCCCAGCTGTGAACGACGACTGCGAGCCGGCAAACTGGCTCGCAGCTGTTCATCAAACGTCATCAGCCCGACCGGGTCCTGCTGATGAATCATCAAGTAGCTGATCGCGGCGGCCAGACAGATCGCATAATCAAACTTCGTCAGGTTCTGCCGATACGTGTAGCCCATGCTGCGAGACAGATCCATCAGCAGGTAGCCCGTGATGTTCGTCTCGGCCTGATACCGCTTAATATAGATTCGGTCCGTGCGAGCAAACACGTGCCAGTCGATGTCTTTCGGATCATCGCCCGGCTCGTACCGACGATGCTCACTGAATTCGACGCTGAACCCCTGAAACGGGCTCGCGTGCAAACCGGACAGAAGTCCTTCCACAATGAACTTCGCGCGAAGATCCAGACGTCCAATGCTCTGGATCACTTCTGGCTTGAGATATTTCTCCGCGGAGGTCATGCGTCAGAATCCGGATGCTTTTTTAACAGGCTCCTGCCCCCAGTGTAGTGGAACTCACCAGAGTTCCTGCTCCCCAACGTAGTGGAACTCGCCAGAGTTCCCATCACCTTCGAACGTCCTGGGATCTCTGGCGAGACCCACTACACAATCCTTCACTGTGTTGGGGAGCGGGTGTTCTCGCGTCGGAGACACGAGCCACGATTGGGCACGCGTCACAAAAGGATGATATCCGAAACGCACCTACTCTGTCAGCTGTGATGCCATTTCACCCGCGTGGTAACTGCTGCGAACGAACGGGCCGCTGGCGACCATGCTGAATCCCAGCTTGCGAGCCATCTCGCCCAGCTCATCAAATTCTTCCGGCGGCAGATACCGTTCAACCGGAAGATGCTCCGGGCCCGGCTGCAGATACTGTCCCAGAGTCAGCATGTCACAGCCAACGCCGCGAAGATCGGAGAGCACGTCGAAGAGCTCTTCATGAGTTTCCCCGAGCCCCAGCATCAGGCCGCTTTTCGTCGGCATCTCGGGAGCTTCATCCTTAACCTGCTTCAGAAGATCCAGAGTTCGCTGATAGTCGGCATTGCGGCGAACGCGATGATAAAGACGAGGAACCGTCTCGGTGTTGTGGTTGAACACGTCCGGTCGCGATTCGATGACGCGAGTCACGGCGGCGCGGTTGCCTTTGAAATCCGGTGTCAGAACTTCAATCTGTGCGCCGGTCTTTTCGCGAACGGCCAGGACCGTTCGATACCAGTGCTCGGCACCGCCATCCGAAAGGTCGTCGCGAGTCACGCTGGTGATGACAACATAGCGAAGGCCCAGGCGAGCTGCCGCTTCGGCCACTCGTTCAGGCTCATCGATCTCCAGAGCTTCCGTCTTGCCTTTCGGGACTGAGCAAAAGCCGCAGGGGCGAGTACACACGTTGCCGCCGATCATGAACGTCGCAGTCTTCGTCGACCAGCATTCCGTTCGATTCGGACACTTCGCGCTTTCGCAGACGGTTTCCAGCTTCAGGTCGGAAATCACATCACTCGTGAACGCCATGCCGGCCTGAGGCAGCGGACGCTTCAGCCAGCGAGGAAGCCGCCGTACGGCAACGTTGCCTTCGGGGCTTTCAGAGTTCTCCAGAGTGATGATCGGCAAACTTGTCATGGATCAAAGTCCGAGTTCGTTTCAGGAAGGGATGACCTGTGTGCAAATGATAGTCAGGATACCCCAGCAGTTCACACAGGTGAGCCGCCAAAGATGACCGAATCTGACCCATTGGAGTCGGGCGGACTCGTTCTGCGTTCAATGAGGAGATTCTCTGGCCCAGAAGGCCTCGTCCGACGGTTCTCGCCTCATCAAGACGACAGGTGACGTTGAGAAAAAGACCAAAACTGGTGATCCCGTTCTCAATATGCAGAGCAATTTCGGCCACAACCCCGTGCCGCCCAAACACAGCCCCAGGTTCACCGGGCTCAATCCTGGCCGCAACCTGAACATCTTTGCAGGCAAGTACAACGGCTTGCTGCAGGATTTCTCGAAACCGATCAGCGCTGAACCCACATTCGACCAGTGAAACAACCACGTAGGCCGCGAGCTGTCCGGGCTGGTGCAGGATCGCGTATCCGTCCCGTCGGACCTTGTGAACTCTGATCAAACGCGACTCAAGATCCCTGGGATCCTGCGGCAGTTCCAGCAAACTCGCCCCGTGCCCGACTGTGACAACCGGCGGATGTTCGCACAGCAGGATGGCCGCATTCGTTCGACTCTGAAGGCCAACTTCATGGACCATCAGCTTCTGCAGCGCAAGAACTGATGGCAGGTCAACGGTCCCCAGCAGCCGAACTTCGGCGCTGGTTGGCGTGCGATCAGAAAAATCGTCCCAGTCAATCTGCATGATGGGCAACGCTGTGAAGCATTTTGTAGTGGATCTCGCCAGAGATCCGAGAAGTTTCTTTGATGAACGGAACTCTGGCGAGTTCCACTACGGCTTAGAGCCCGAGGAATTCACTGCAGAAAATCCTTCACAGCGTTGAATGATGGGGTACTGTGCCCTGCTGGCCGATGCCACAATGAATGACGGTCGGCATTGTGACGCTCGAAGGGTTCAGATCAACCGGGATTCTTCCGGCCAAAACAAAATGGGGAAAGCGAGAGACTGCTGACAGCGGGAATGCGGGCAGTCCGTGGCTGTTCGGATCGGCAAAAACGCCTAGAGTTTCCATGTCGAAATGAAAGTACAACTCTGGCTGAGTGCAGACGGGCTTCCTTTCCTGCACATCATTCCTCACGCAGGCAAGTTCCATGGGCTACCGGAATCTTCAGGAGTGCATTGCTGATCTGGACCGAACCGGTCAGTTGCTGCGATTGAAGTGCGAGGTCAGTGCGGATCAGGAGGCTGCGGAGATCCATCGACGAGTGTGTGAAAAAGGCGGCCCGGCGATTTTGTTCGAGAACGTTGCAGGCTGCCAGTTCCCGATGGTCAGCAATCTCTTTGGCACCATCGAACGGGCGCGTTTTCTGTTTCGCGATTCACTGCGAGACGTGGAGACTCTCGTTCAGCTGAAGAAGGATCCTCTGTTCCTGCTGAAGAATCCAGGCCGCATCTTCGGCGCCGCGCGGACTCTGTTTTCGATGCGCTGTGTGAAGAGGCGAATCGGGCCGGTGATGGAATGTCGCACAACGCTGGACAAACTTCCGCAGCTGAAATCATGGCCGATGGATGGCGGAGCCTTTGTGACTCTGCCTCAGGTTTATACCGAGCATCCGGATTCGCCGGGATACATGAAGTCCAACCTGGGAATGTATCGTGTTCAGCTGAGCGGCAATCAGTATCGGCCAAATCAGGAGGTCGGTCTGCATTACCAGATTCATCGCGGGATTGGCTTTCATCATGCGGCGGCCATCGCCAAAGGCGTGCCGCTGCGAGTCAACATTCTGGTCGGAGGACCTCCGTCGCTGGCGGTCTCCGCCGTGATGCCATTGCCGGATGGGATGCCGGAGGTGGCCTTTGCCGGAGCCCTCGCGAGGGGTGCTCTGCGGATGGTGACTGTCCCTGGCGGCCCAATGATCTGCGCGGAAGCGGACTTCTGCATTTCCGGGACGATCGATCCCAGCCGCGTTCTCCCGGAAGGTCCGTTTGGAGATCACCTGGGTTATTACAGCCTGGTTCATGATTTTCCGGTGCTGAACGTCGACACGGTGTATCATCGCAAAGATGCAATCTGGCCGTTCACCGTTGTCGGTCGGCCGCCTCAGGAAGATTCGATCTTTGGCGAACTGATCCATGACCTGACCGGCCCGGCCATCTCGGCAGTGCTTCCGGGAGTGCACGCGGTTCATGCGGTCGATGCAGCAGGCGTTCATCCATTGCTGCTGGCCATCGGAAGTGAGCGCTATGTTCCGTATGCTCAGGAACGTCAGCCTCAGGAACTGCTGACGAATGCCAATGCCATTCTTGGACAGGGCCAGTTGTCGCTGGCCAAGTACCTGTGGATCGCCGCGAAGGAAGATCGCCCCGATCTGGATATTCACGATGTCGCCGGTTTCTTCCAGCACATTCTGGAACGCGTCGACTGGACGAGAGACCTGCACTTCCAGACTCGAACGACCATCGACACTCTGGACTACACCGGATCCGGCCTGAACAGCGGATCGAAACTGGTCATCGCTGCGTGCGGACGTCCAAAGCGTGAACTGGCGAATCAGCTAAGCTCGGATTTCCGACTGCCGGAGGGATTTTCCAATGCGAGCGTTTGTTTCCCGGGCGTCCTGGCGGTGTCCGCGCCGGCTCATCAGGGCAAGCCGCATCAGACGGACGGTGTCCCCGAACAATTTTGTCGCGGACTGGAATCCAACGGATTGCAGCAACTCGATGGTTGGCCCCTGATCATTCTGACTGAAGATGCAAAATTCTGCGCAGAATCCGTCGCGAACTTTTCCTGGGTCACGTTTACTCGCAGCAATCCCGCCAGCGATCTGTACGGTGTTCAGGATTTTATTGAGGAGAAGCACTGGGGCTGTCGAGGATCGCTGGTGATCGATGCTCGCGTCAAGCCTCATATGGCTCCTCCGCTCATTCCGGATCCCGCTGTTGTCCGCCGAGTCGATCAGCTCGGTGCACCAGGCGGACCGCTGCACGGCTACGTGTGACCGAATACGCTGTGAAAAACTGTGTAGTGGATCTCGCCAGAGATCCCAAAAAATTCGTTGATTAGAAGGAACTCTGGCGAGTTCCACTACGACGCGGAACCTCGCCGCTTCAATGCGGCATGAACTCCAGCAACTGAAGCCGATGATCGCTCAGCACACTGGAATGAAGCTCATAGCGCAGCGCGTCCACCTGCGGACCGTGGATGCACTGATCGATCGCCAGAAATGGAACCGGAACCGGCCATGTGTACGAAACGCCGCCTCCACACGAATCGTACGCGTGCTGAAAGCCCTCCGGCAATTCGGAGAAGGCCAGCGATCGGCGAGGTGCGTTGAAGTCGCCGACAATCACGTCTGGCTGCTGCTGCTCAATCACTGTCAGGAACGGCCTCAGATACGGATCTCGCCAGATTCGAATGTTCGAAGTCATATCCGCCATGATCACTTTCACCGGTCCGGAATCCAGTTCACATTCCGCCGTCCAGGCATCCAGCGCGCCTCCTGGAACGAGACTGTTTCCAAGTCGCACGGGGCCTCGACAGGCGACCAGCATGTCCTTGGTCCGTTCGATGTCATAGCCCGGAAAGTCGGATGCACCGATCGATTCATTCGCTTCCGAAAGCACGATGATGTCAGCATCAAACGTACGAATCAGCGCCCTCTGGCCCTCCCATCCCATTTTGGACCAGCAGATGTTCCAGTGGACCAATCGCACTGGCAACTCTGACGAAGAACGAGCACGCTGGTCAAAGTGATTTTCCACCATGACCACAAAGTACAGCAACGGCAGAGACAACAGCACAAACGCCAGAGCACGGCGAGGTTGACGCGAACGATACCACCAGGCGAGCACCATCAGCCAGACGAACAGCACAGGAGACGGAATGTAGAACATCAGTCCGCACAGCCAGCTGCTGTCTCGAGTCATCTGACCAATCAGCCACATCAACACCATGATGGGCGTCGCGATCAGAATCAGCTTCGAACATATCCTCCTGATTCTCTGCACTCAGTCACCCTGCTTCACTGTAGATGGCGAAATGAGAAGCTCGCAAACAGCGAATGAAAGACCTCGGCCCACGCGGTCTCCGAGTTTGGATCGTCGCCGACAATCTCCAGCACAAGTGCCTTCTCTTCCGGCACCGGCAGTCGTCCAACACATCGACGAAACACATAGTCGACGCGAAAATCGACACCGGCCTGCTGAAACTCTTCTTCTTTCAAAACGCGTCGAGCCGCATAGCTGGCCTGAGCGGCCACAAACGGACTGTTCATCAGATACAGCGCCTGAGCCGGTCGAGTACTCTCATTGCGGCGACCAACCACACTGTTCGGATTCGCCGCATCAAAGATCTCAAACGCATCCAGCACAGAATTGCGAAACGTGGGGACAAAGACGCTGCGACAGAACATCGGATGATCCGCGTGGTGATACTCATTGTCGTACTGAGACACTCGCCCGATCGTTGGTCCTGCGACCACCTTCAGATCCAGTTGCCCGGAAATCTGAAGCAGACAATCCCGCACCGTCTCAGCATCCATGCGTCGTTCAAACGCATGAGTCCAAAGCCGATTGTCCGGATCTTTTGACGCCAGCTTCGAATCAGGCACCGATGTCATTCGAAACGTGCGAGAAAGACAGAGCCTTCGAATCATTGCACGAGTCGACCATGCGTCATCATGAACCAGCGCTGATGCCAGAAAATCCAGAAGCGCCGGATGAGTCGGAAGCTCTCCGGTCGTTCCAAAATTATCCGGCGTCCGAACCAGACCTTCGCCCATCACGTTCAGCCAGATGCGGTTCGCCAAGACTCGTGCCGTTAAAGGATTCGAATCTGAAGCCACCCACTCCGCCAGCTCACGTCGGCCGCTGGAACCGGCAAAACCACCAGCAGGGCGCGAGGCAAGAGACGCCTGTTCCGTGACAGAAAGAAAACCTCGCGGAACAACCGGCCCGAGATTCCGAATTTCTCCGCGAACGTGCAGGTGCCAGTCCGCCGGCTGCTTTTCATCCTCAACGCACATGGCAACAGGAGCATCAGGTTTTGCAGCCGCGTGTTTCTTTCGCTCTTCTTCCAGAGCCTTGAGACGAGATTCCAGCTGTTCGCGATTCTGGCCTGCCAGTTCCACCGGCATCTCACTGGCCGGCATCATGGACGCCGAGACAAACTGGATGGCATCCACAATCACATAACCCGGCGACGCCTGCTCGGCAAGCACCACGACTTTGGCAGGAGTGTCCGCACTAAAACGGAAGCGGCCTAATTCTGCAAAGACGCCATCGCCTGGAGGAGAATTCCTTTGGCTGACTTCGACCTGAGTCTCTCCGTCCACGTGCGAGATCATCACGGGGACTCGATCAGAACGACTTTCCGCGTGATTGATCACCATCCTGACAACATACTCATCGTCCTTCGGCAACGTCGCCGAATACGTCGCCTTGATGCCTTTTCGAGGCTGTCCGCTGTGCCGATATCCGTCGCCCAGGAACGGCTGCTGAAACATGGAATCCGTCCAGACGCCTTCGAGGACGGCTTCAGAATCATCAACAATAACACCAGCCAGATCCTGAATGCCCGGAGCGGAGGTTCGTGTGCCGCGGTTTCGAACCAGCTTCTTCAGCGAAGCAATCTGTTTCTCCAGTTCGCCGTCCTTCAACTTCCATGCGTCGATCGCTGCCTGATCAACACCCTTCTTCAGCGGGCGAGTCACCCAGCCGGAGACATTTCCCGGAACGAGGGCCTTTGTGCTTCGGAAGATCCCCGCAAGCGCGTAGTAATCAGCGGCAGGAACGGGATCAAATTTGTGGTCGTGACAGCGAGCACATCCCAGAGTCATGCCAAGAAACGTTCGCCCCAGTGAATCAATCTGCTCGTCGACCACATCCATGCGAAGCTGCTCTTTGTCCTGCTCCTCATAATTGATCGCCCCCAGCATCAGATAGCCCGAGCCAACAACCTGCTCATCATGCTGAGCATCTGTTGAAGACGGCAGAAGGTCTCCCGCGAGATGTTCTCGCACCAGCTGCGGAAACGGCTTGTCACGCCGAAACGAATCGATCACGTAGTCACGAAATCGCCAGGCATCCGGAAGCATCATGCTGCGTCCGCCGCCGGTGGATTCCGCAAAGCGCACAACATCCAGCCAGTGTCGTCCCCAACGTTCCGCATAGCGTGGCGACAGCAGCAAACGATCAACCGCTCCGGCGACTGCCTCGTCCGGATTCTCGTTCCATGCAGCGATGAATTGTTTCTGTTCCTCGGGCTCCGGAAGCAATCCTGTCAGAACAATGTGCAGTCGACGCAGCACAACATCGGCAGCTGCATCCTGCGGCGGAGAAGTTCCCTCCGGCCAGTGCGAGGAGATGAACTGATCGATTTCATTGCGAGCCCATTCTCTGTCACCTTCAGGAACAGAGGGCTTTGCCACAGGACGAAAGCTCCAGAACTCACGCCCCTTTTCGAGATCCACAGCAGCCTTTCGAACAGGCACTTTGCCGGAACGAGGATCAGTGGCACCGTCGCGAATCCATTGTTCGAAATCCGCAATGACGGAATCAGGGAGTTTCTTCGCCGGCGGCATCTCAAGGCCATCTTCGTACCGCAGTGCTTTCAGCAAGAGGCTCTCTTCCGGCTTCTCCCGATGGATTGCGGAACCTGAATCTCCACCGACCGCCAGGCCTTCTCGTGAGTCAACCAGCAGGCCGCCTCGCACCTCTTTCGAGTCCGCCGAATGGCACTCGTAGCAATAACTGATTAGAACCGGGCGAATGCGGCTTTCGAAGAAAGCAAGCCGGTCCGCGTTCTCGGTCTTTTCATCCGACCTGGCTGACGGGCTGAACGCAAGCAGACACACGCAAAGGGCCAGCAGGCAACGCAATGGTGAATTTGCCGCAATGAATTTCCGAGCATCTGCCCCGTAGTGGAACTCGCCAGAGTTCCGGTTATCAGCCATGGAAGCAGGATCTCTGGCGAGATCCACTACATAATTCTTCGCCGTTTTGGCTGGCAGGCTGGCTGCAAGGTGGCAGGATCGTTGCGGCATAATGGCGGCTTCCCGGGAAGCGATGGGAATCAGTCAGCCTGAACCGCAAACAGAAGTGGCAGCCGTTAGGCCATTCAGAGTTTCAGGAAGCGGCCACAGACTGACGTGTCGTGGGTTCCTGATCATACTTTCATTTTCCCGTCCGCGCAAGAGAAGAGCCGTCGCGAAACCCGCACTTCGCGACGGCTCAGACCCCGAA
>VFQT010004880.1_pt1 | contig 10659 bp, 7 predicted proteins | sample 3512381 | NCBI WGS metagenome assembly VFQT01 (sample SAMN10412376, study PRJNA504923) | tailings metagenome | isolation source: Relicate 2 Philex TSF3 active mining site | place: Philippines: Tuba, Benguet | collected 2017-08-29 | reverse complement strand
TTTCTGGAAAGATGGCGCCATGACGGGCGCATCTCTTCCTCGCCGCAACGGCATGACAGTTCCGCTGCCGGGGCACCTCCACACCCACCGCGACGGTCTGGCAAAGCTCGCCGACCTCGGCTACAGCGACATCTGGTCGGCCGAGTCCGACGGCGCCGATGGTTTCACACCCTTGGCAATGGCTGCGGCGTGGGAACCGCGTCTGCGTCTCGGCACCGCAATCATTCCCGCCTTCACGCGTTCGCCCGCCGCGTTCGCGCAGTGCGTCGCATCGCTGGCCGATGCGGCTCCGGGTCGTTTCGCCATCGGTATCGGGTCGTCGTCGAACGTGATCGTCGAGAAGTGGAACGGTGTGCCGTTCGTCGAGCCCTACAAGAAGGTGCGCGACGTGGTGCGTTTCCTGCACGATGCCCTCGCCGGCGAGAAGATCGCAAAAAAGTACGACACCTTCGAAGTCAACGGATTCCGTCTGGGTGTGAAGCCGGAAGTGAAGCCCCAGATTCTCGTCGCCGCCCTGCGCGAGGGAATGTTGCGCCTCGCCGCGCGCGAAGCCGACGGCACGATCATCAACTGGCTGTCGCCGACCGATACGAAGAAGGTGGCCGCGGTCGTGAACGAGGCGGCAGGTGGCCAGCCGAAGGAAATCGTCTGCCGCATCTTCTGTTGCCCCAGTGAAAACACCGAGGTCGTGCGCCAGGCGGCGAAGTTCGCGATTGCGGCGTATCTCAACGTGCCGGTCTATGCGGCGTTCCACGAGTGGCTGGGACGAGGTCCGCAGTTGCAGGGCATGTGGGACGCATGGAAGGCCGGCGACCGCAAGGCCGCTCTTGCTGCGATTCCCGACGAGGTTGTCGACGAGTTGGTCGTGCACGGCTCGCCGGCCGAGTGTCGCAAGAAGATCGATGCCTACTTCGCCAACGGCGTGACGACCAGCTCGATTGCGATCATGGCTCTCGATCCGGAACTGAACTATTGGAAGGCAGTCGAAGAGCTCAGCCCCTCGCGGGCCTGACGTTTCGCTTCACACACCGAGGGCACCGGCCAAGCGGCGCCACTCGACGTGCGGCATGGTGCGCGGAGTCGGCGTGAGCACCTGAATGGCCACGTGGTCGGCACCCGCCGCCTCGTGTTCGCGAACTCGTTTCACGATTGACTCTTCGTCGCCCCACGCAACGATGGCGTCGACGACACGGTCGGAAGCCGGTGATGAGGCCGAACCAAAGTCGTCGTCGGTGAAGCCGAAAGCACGAAGGCCATTCAGATAGTTCGGCTGTTGCAGGTAGCGCGTGAGGTTGCGCCGCGCCGTTTCGCGGGCGCTCGTCGGGTCGGAATCGAGAACCACCATCAGTTCAACGGCGAGGTTCTTGGTTCCCGGCGACGATGCGGAATCAAGGTCGCCGCGGGCACGCACGGTGTGTTCGGGTGGCATGAGATAGGTGAAGGCGCCATCGGTGCGTTCGGCGGCGAGTTGCACCATCTTCGGTCCGACCGCACCGAGAACACGACGCGGCGTCGCGGGTTTGGGGCAGATGAACTCTGCGGCATCCATTTCGTCGAGGTACTCGCGCATCCGCGTGAGCGGCTTGTCGTAGGCGACGCCGGTCAGTGCGCGCTGCACGAACGAGGCATGACTGACACCCACGCCGAGAATGAAGCGGTCGGGAAACGCCTCGGACACGGTCATCCAGCCGGCGTTCATCGACACGGGCGCGCGCAGCTGCAGGTTGGCGATGCCGCTTGCGAGTTTGATGTTGCGACTGGCGCCGAGCAGCAGCATCGCGTTGGCGAAGATCTCGCGGTTGGTGGTTTCGCCGATCCAGAAGGTGGACCAGCCCATTGCGTCGAGTTCGGCGAAGCCGTCACGTGCGACCACAGCGGGTTGCAGTTCGAATGCCGCGGAGAAAATGCCGTACTTGCCGAGATCAAGCTTCTGGGATTGAGCGGGGTTCGTCACGGCACCGAAACTAACGGTCGACGTGCGCGGCCGCCTGTTCGGAGAGTTGTTGGCGAATGAGGGCGATGTGCTTCAGGCCCAGCTTGCGGGTGCGCTCGGACAGGCGCAACTGCAACGGCGGCTCGTAGCCGTCGAGAGCCAGCGAGGGCTGTTCGGGGAAGCGGTTCTGTGTCACGCGATCAGCATTGCGAAGGGGTGTGACGCGAACGTCGGGGTACCTTTGACGGCGATGTCCGCGACCGACCCACACGACGACCTGAGCGCGGGTCGACGGGGGTGGCGGCTCCTCGGCGAAACGCTGCGCGAACAGCGGCGCGGTCTCGCCATCGGCGTCGCTGTCGGCGTGGTCTGGGCGGTCGCCAAGATTTCGGTTCCCAGCCTCTTTCGTCTCGGCATCGACCGGGGAGTCGAACGCAATGGCTCGCTTCTCTTCTGGACCCTTCTCATCACCGCGGCGGGGTTGGTGACGGGAATTTTCACCGCCTTCCGGCGTTGGATCGCGTTCCGCGAGAGCAGGTCGACCGAGACGACGCTGCGGGAACGGCTCTTCACCCACCTGCAAGGTCTGCACATCGGCTACCACGACGTTGCCCAAACCGGTCAGTTGATGAGCCGGGCGTCGAGCGATCTCGGCTTGGTTCAGGCGTTCGTGGTGATGATTCCGCTCACGTTGTCGAACGTGATGCAGATCCTCGGTGTCGTCGTCATCCTTGCTTTCAGTCAGCCGATGCTCGCACTTGTTGCCCTGTTGCCGTTGCCCTTCGTCAACCTGTTGGCGCGGCGGTTCAGCAATGCCATTCACCCGGCCGTGTTGGCGGTGCAGGCGGAACAGGCAGAGCTTGCCAACGTGGTCGAAGAGTCGGTGTCGGGCATTCGCGTGGTCAAGGGCTTCGGTGCCGAAGGCGCACAGATGGCCAAGTTGCGCAAAGAGGCCGACGACATTCGTGCCGTGTCGTTGGGTGCAGCGAAGATCCGCAGCCGGTTCCTTCCGGGAATCGACCTGTTGCCATCGCTCGGGCTCATTGCGGTTCTCGCCCTCGGCGGTCACCGTGTCATCGACGGCCGCATGACGGTGGGCGAACTTGTCGCGTTCAACAGCTACCTCATCATGCTCATCTGGCCCTTGCGCAACATCGGCATGACGATCGCCTTCGGCCAGCGCGCGGCGGCGGCGTTGATTCGCGTGAACGAGGTGCTGGCCACCGAACCAGCCGTTGCCGACCCACCCAAGCCGCAACGACTGCCCGAACGTTCGAGCTCGGCCTTCACGGGCGCGGTTCGCTTTGCAGACGTGCACTTCGCGTATCCGAACGGCACCGACGTGCTGCTTGGCTTCGACCTCGATGTGCGCCCCGGCGAATCGATTGCCATCGTCGGCGCCACGGCAAGCGGCAAGAGCACGGTCGCGCGACTGTTGTTGCGCTTCTACGACGCCCAACAGGGCAGCGTGTCGCTCGACGGAATCGACGTGCGCAGCCTGCGACTTGCCGACCTGCGCAAGTCGGTCGCCGTCGTCTTCGAGGACACGTTGCTGTTCAACGACTCGGTTGCCGCCAACATCGCCTTCGCCGACCCGAACACACCCCAAGACCGCATCGAAGAAGCCGCGCGTCTCGCCGGCGCCCACGACTTCATTCTCGAATTGCCCGACGGCTACGACACGGTGCTGGGTGAGCGGGGGTACTCGTTGTCGGGCGGTCAACGTCAACGCGTTGCAATCGCCCGCGCCATAGTCGCCGATCCGCGCGTGCTGGTGCTCGACGACGCCACGTCGGCGGTCGATCCGTCGAAGGAACACGAGATCCGCGCCGCCATGGCGACGGTGATGCGCGGTCGTACAACGCTCGTCATCGCGCACCGACCCGCAACGATCGCACTTGCCGAGCGCGTCGCGCTGCTCGACGAGGGCCGCGTCGTCGCATTCGGAACCCACGAGGAACTGTTGCGCACCAGCCCGCGCTACGCCGACGTGTTGGCCGCACAAGAACGCCGCGAAACCGAGATGAAGGCGGCGAACTGATGGCGTGGCGCACGGGTGTCGGTCTCACCGAAGAGGAACGCGTCAGTCGCGACGAGGCGAAGAGCCTCTTGTTGCGAACATTGAAGATGGCTGCACCTTTTCGTCGCACCATCTGGTTCGCCCTCGCATGCGTCATCACGGTGACGTTGTGTTCGCTCGCCGGACCGGTCGTCATCAGGCACGGCATCGATGCCGGAATCCGCAAAGCCGACGAAGGTGCGCTGAACCTTGCGGTCGCGATGTACGTCGGTGTCGTCATTGTGTCGTATTGCGTGGGTCGTCTGCAGTACCTCTTCATCAACAACGCGGGCGAGAACTTCCTGCGACTGCTGCGCATCAAGGTGTTCGCCCAGATGCAGCGCCAGTCGATGAGCTTCTTCGACCGCGAAAAGGCCGGCGTTCTGGTGGCCCGCATGACTGCCGACATCGAGAGCATGGCGGAAATCGTGCAGTGGGGTCTGTTGCAGTTCGTCGCCTCCGCGATCCTCTTCGTCCTTGCGGTGATCCTCCTCTTCGTGCTGTCGTGGGAGCTCACGATCGTCGCTCTGTTGGTGATGCCCTACATCTGGTTCGCCACGATGAAGTTCCAGCGAGACTCGAACAAGGCATACCTCGCCGTGCGCGAACGCGTCGGCGCGAACCTGTCGGCGTTGCAGGAAAGCATCGCCGCGGTGCGCGTGATCCAGGCGTACTCACGCGAGGAGGAACAGATCCGTCGCTTTCGTGCGTCTAACAGGGCGCTGTACCGCAGCCACATGAAGAGCGTGAAGGTCAGCACCTGGTACTTCGGCCTGATCGAATTCTCGGGTGTGCTCGCCTCGGCCCTCATCGTGGGCGTGGGCGGCTGGCTGGTGCACCGCGGATCGGTGTCGGTCGGCACCGTGGTCGCGTTCGTGTTGTTGCTGTCAAACCTGTTCGATCCCGTGCAGCAGCTCTCGCAGTTGTACAACACCATGCAGTCCGCGGGTGCCGCGTTGAAGAAACTCTTCGCGATTCTCGACACCCAACCGGAAATCGACGAACGTCCCGGAGCAGTCGATCTTCCCGATCGCGGTGACCTGCGGGTCGACGACGTCACGTTCACGTACCACGGCGGCGCACAACCTGCCATCTTGCGGGCATCGTTGGTGCTGCATGCGGGACAGCGTTTGGCACTCGTCGGCCCTACGGGTGCGGGCAAGTCGACGTTGGCGAAGTTGATGGCACGTCTCTACGAGCCGACGTCGGGTTCGATCAGCTTCGCGGGCGTGGATCTGCGCGACGCCACCATGGAGTCACTGCGTCAACGCATCGTCGTGGTGCCTCAAGAGGGGTTCCTTTTCAACGGCACCATTCGTGACAACCTGCGCATCGCCAGGCCCGACGCAACCGACGATGAAATCTCCGCCGCGTTGCGTGCGCTCGGTGTGTACGAGCGCTTCGCCGAATTGCCCGAGGGTCTCGACACCGAGGTGCGCGAACGCGGGTCACGGTTCTCGGCGGGCGAACGTCAATTGGTGTCTCTGGCGCGCGCGGCGCTCGTCGACCCGGCAGTGCTGGTGCTCGACGAGGCCACGTCGAATCTCGACCCGGGCACCGAGAAAGACGTCGAAGCGGCATTGGATGCGCTGATGCGTGGCCGCTCGGTGATCGTCGTCGCACATCGTCTCACCACGGTGCAACGCGCCGACCGGATCGCCGTCGTCGACCACGCCACGATCGTCGAACAGGGAAGCCACGACGAACTGATGTCGTTGGCCGGTTCCTACGCGCGGCTTGTCGACGCCTGGAACTCCGCGCAGCCGATGCGCGGGTGAGCACGGTACTCCGCGCAGCCGATGCGCGGGTGAGCGATTACCGACGACCGAGCCAGTGGGTGCGCGCTTCGGCGTAACGCTCGCGCACGTGTGGCGTGGGTGGTGCCGTATAGGTCTCGGCTTTGCCGTCGAGTGGCCACGAGGGCAGCGTGCCCGTCAACGCCCATGCGGCCTGCCGCGCGGCGCCGTCGGCGACGTATTCGCCCGCTGGCGGAACGATGACGGGAACCCCGAATACTTGCGGTGCAACGGAGCGAATTGCGGGTGATGCGGCGGCGCCGCCGACCAAACGCACACGCTCGATGCGGGCGCCCTGTGCGGCAAGCGCATCGAGGGCATCGGCAAGACCACACAGGACGCCTTCGACTGCCGCACGCGCGAGATGTGCAGGGGTCGCATTGTCGAGGGTGAGGCCGAGAACGCCGCCGGTCGCGAGCGGAAGGTTGGGCGTGCGTTCGCCCGCGAGGTAGGGAACTACGACGAGGCCGTTGGCCCCGGCCGGCGCGGACAAGGCCAGTCGGGCGAGTTCGTGGTGGTCGACACCGAGAAGTTCGCACGCGGCGTCCAGCACCTGTGCCGCGTTGAGTGTGCAGACGAGCGGCAGGAACGCACCCGTTGCGTCGGCGAATCCCGCCACCGACCCGGAAGTGTCGCGTGCACAAACGTTGCTGCGCACGAAAGCGGTGCCAGACGTGCCGAGCGAGACGACGACGTCGTTGCCGGCGGCGACGCCGATTGCGGCTGCTGCGTTGTCTCCCGCTCCGGCACCGACGAGGCGGTCGTTCCACGCAACCGATTCGCCGGGGCCGAGCACGCGGGGGAGAAGCACGTCGTGGCCGAGCGCACGGGTGACCAGTTCGCGCCGGTACGAATTCGCGACGGAGTCGAAGTATCCGGTACCCGATGCGTCGGAGCGATCGGTGACGATGTCGTCGAGGCCCGTCGCGCCGCGCAGACGCCAGGTGAGCCAGTCATGCGGAAGGCACACGGCAGCGATACGGCGTGCATTGTCGGGTTCGTGCGCGGCGATCCAACGCAGCTTTGTCACGGTGAACGAGGCAACGGGGACCGACCCGGTGGCATCGACCCACGCCTGCGCGCCGATCTCGGCGACGAGTTGGTCGGCTGCAGCCGCCGAGCGCGTGTCGTTCCACAACAATGCGGGTCGCACGACATTGCCCGACTCGTCGAGACACACCGCACCGTGCTGTTGGCCGCCGATGGAAACCGCAGCGACGTCGTCGATTCCTCCCGCCGCCGCAATGGCTTGACGTAGGGCAGTTTCCCAGTGTGCGGGGTCGACCTCGGTGCCGTTGGGGTGCGGCGCAGAGCCGTGACGTATCAGCGCCCCGGTGTCGGCGTCGCGCACGACGACCTTGCAGGATTGTGTGGAGGAGTCGACTCCTGCCACGAGCGTCATGTCAGCGTGCGCCCATCAGGTGTTCGACGGCCAACTGGTGGAGGTGTACGAAGCCATAGCCCTTCTCACCTGCCGCGTCGACGTCGAACTTCGCAATCGAGTCGTCGGCCAGCACCTGCGCAGCGGTTTCACCCGCGTTGAGTGTGGGCTTCGAGAGTTCGTCGACGCGTGCGGCCGCGAGTGCGGCCTGCACTTCGGGGTCGGCGCGGAACGCCGCGGCACGCTCTTTCAACAGTCGGTACATCCGCATGTTCGCTGCTGCCGACTTCCACACGCCGTCCATGTCTTCGGTGCGCGAAGGTTTGTAGTCGAAATGGCGAGGGCCGTCGTACGCGGGTGCGCCGCCGACGCCACCGAACTCGAGGAGGTCGACGAGGCTGAACGCGTTGATCAGATCGCCGTGACCGAACACCAGGTCTTGGTCGTACTTGATGCCGCGTTGGCCGTTCAGGTCGATGTGGAACAACTTGCCCTGCCACAAGGCCTGGGCGATGCTCGATGTGAAGTTGAGCCCGGCCATCTGTTCATGTCCAACCTCGGGGTTGAGCCCAACCAGATGCGAGTGTTCGAGTCGTTCGATGAAGGCAACCGCGTGACCGATGGTGGGAAGGAGAATGTCGCCACGCGGCTCGTTCGGCTTGGGCTCGATCGCAAAACGCAGGTCGTATCCGCGCTCGACGACGAACGAGGTGAGGGTGTTCATCGCCTCGGCGTAGCGATCGAGCGCCGCACGCACGTCTTTGGCATGGTCGTATTCGGCGCCTTCGCGTCCACCCCACAGAACGAAGGTGCGCGCACCAAGATCAGCGGCCAGTTCGATGTTGCGCAGCACCTTGCGCAGCGCATAGCGGCGTACATCGCGGTTGTTGCTTGTGAAGCCACCGTCCTTGAACACGGGGTGCGAGAACAGGTTCGTGGTGATCATCGGCACGCAGATTCCGGTGGCGGCAAGACGTTCCTTGAACTTGCCGACAATTGCGTCGCGCTCGGATGCGCCCGAGCCGAAGGGGACGAGGTCGTCGTCGTGGAAAGTGATGCCCCACGCACCGACCTCGGCGAGCTTGTCGACCGCGTGCATCGGGTCGAGCGGCGGGCGCGTGGCCTCGCCGAACGGATCGCGCGCTTGCCATCCGACGGTCCACATGCCGAAGGAGAACTTGTCGGTGTTTGTTTTCTGTGTCGTCACGCCGCCAACGGTACCCGTCGGCGGGTGCTCATCGCCCGTGGAGCCGCGAGAGCACGCCGTCCATGAAGGCGGCGATGGCCCGGCTGTCGGCATGTGACATTCGTGGGCTTTCCGTCAGACCCGCGGCGATGCAGCGCTGAACCTCGACCACCTGGTGGTGAAGACCGGGTTCGCCACAACGGACGGTCTCGTTTGTCGAACCGACTCGAATGTCGGCGACGGGTGACGAATGGGATGGTGCGTGAATTTCGATCACGGCCTTCTCGCACGTGATGGTCGACCGCTTTGGTCCGTCGAAGGTCGACCCGCAAGTGAGATGCGCCGTCACACCGTCGGCCGAAGTGAGATTCAACTCGACGGTTTCGTCGACGCCCGTGACGCCAATGTGTCCGTTCGCCGTCCACGACGCCGGTGCGCCGAGCCACCACCATGCGAGTGTGATCGGGTAGATGCCGACGTCGAGTAGTGCTCCGCCGCCCTTCGTCGGGTCGAACAGGCGGTGTGCGGGGTCGACGGGCAGGGCGAAGCTGAAGTCGCTGTCGATCGACGTCACGCGGCCGAACTCACCTGCATCGAAACGTCGACGCAGTTCGACGTGCAACGGGTTGAACCGCGTCCACATTGCCTCCATGAGGAAACGTTTGGTGGCGCGCGAGACATCGATCATCTCGTCCACCTCGGCGGCGTTCATCGCGAGCGGCTTTTCCACCAGCACGTGCTTGCCCGCCCGCATCGCAGTGATGGCGTGTTCGCAGTGCACCGGGTGAATGCCGGCGACGTAGACGACATCGACTTCCGGGTCGGCCGCAAGCGCATCGATCGAACCGTGGGCGCGTGCGATGCCGCGGGTCGATGCAAATGACAGCGCACCTTCGAGTGTGCGACTGCCGACTGCGACAACTTCGGCATCGGCAATGTTTGCGATGTCCCTCACGAAATCGGATGCGATACGACCGGTTCCGGCGATTCCCCAGCGAGTGCTCATGACGAAGAGAAACTAGTACCGACGGTCGAAGCCGTGAGTGTTGATCATCGCAACGTCGGCCGTGTAGTCGTCGTGCGGGGCGATGCCGTGCCCCTCGACGATGCGGTTGAACAGGTTGAACGCCGCACAGACCGCGATGGCGTCTTTCAGCTCGTCCTCGGTGAAACCGGCAGCGTGCACGGCCTCTTTGTCGGATTGCGAAATCGTCGACGGTGCAAGGGTCAATTTCCGCACGTACGCGAGAAGCACCTCAAGGCGGTGGCCGTTGATGTCGCCGCTGTCGACCATGGCAAGGTCGGCATCGCTCGCACCGAGTGAAGCGGCGAACGCGGCGTGCGAGCCCCGGCAGTACCGGCAGCCGTTCAACTTGCTGGTGTATGCCGCGATCACTTCGCGGTCGGCGGTCGAAAGATGCGACGGCTCGCGCAGGATTTCCTGAGCGTGGGTCAGCAGCATCATGTACTTGGTCGGTCGTTCACGGAACACGGTGCCGATGCCCGCCGCGGGATCCGTGAAACCCTGAAATCTGGGCCTGTCATGCGTGCTCATAGTCGGGTGACAGGGTATGTGATGGTGCGTGGCCGCCGCTGAAGTGTGTTCAGTCGTCGGTGATGGTTGGCCCACATGGAATTGATTGCCGAGAAACTTCGGAAAAATGGGATTTGGAACCGCTGGTAAGGTTGCGCGTGCCGATTACGGCACTAAACCACCACCAAAAGGGGAGAAATCAATGCGCGTGAGGAAACTTGGCGTGCTCCTGGCTGCGGGGGCACTTGTGCTCGCAGCTTGCGGAGACGACAGCGACTCGTCCTCGGAAGACACCACGGCTGCCGCCGAAGAGACGGCAACCGGTGACACCACCGCAACGGGCGACACGACCGCTGCAGCGGAAGGCGATACCGCAGGCGGTTGCACCGTCGGCGTTTCGTGGAACAACTACCAGGAAGAGCGTTGGGCAAAGTGGGACGAGCCCGCAATCAAGGAAGCCATCGAGGCTGCCGGCGGCACCTACATCTCGAATGACGCAAAGTCGTCGGCCGAGACCCAAGCAAGCAACCTCGAGAATCTCATCTCGCAGGGTGCACAAGCGCTCATCGTTCTTGCACAGGACGGCGAGGCCATCAAGCCCGCAGTCGGCAGTGCGATCGAAGCAGGCGTGCCGGTCGTTGCATACGACCGTCTCATCGAAGACCCGAATGCCTTCTACCTCACCTTTGACAACAAGGGTGTTGGCAAGCTCGAGGCCGAGGAAATCTTCAAGCGCGTGCCGAAGGGCCGCTACGTCATCGTGAAGGGCA
>VFQT010004877.1_pt1 | contig 10661 bp, 9 predicted proteins | sample 3512381 | NCBI WGS metagenome assembly VFQT01 (sample SAMN10412376, study PRJNA504923) | tailings metagenome | isolation source: Relicate 2 Philex TSF3 active mining site | place: Philippines: Tuba, Benguet | collected 2017-08-29 | reverse complement strand
ACATGGGGTATGTGGAAAGAATATCGACAGAGTGTTGCCGTTCCGGGTAAAAAAAGCGAGTTTCCAAATGAGCCTTATGATCATCCTGTAGCGTATGTTTCATGGAAAGACATTATGGATCCCGGTGGCTATTGTGAGTGGGCCAGTAATGTTGCCGGTTTCAAACTCACCTTGCCTTCAAGTGCACAATGGGAATATGCAGCTCGTGGTGGCAACCATGGCTTTGAGTATCCTTGGGGTAACAATTTCGATGATTCTAAAGTCTGGTATTCTAAGTATTATTCGTTCGAGGATAAACTTAAGTTTGACGATCCTACTCAGACTGCCGCAGTCGATCGTACATTCAAAATCTATCGCAATGGTTACGGCTTGACCGATATGACGGGAAACATTCGGCAATGGTGTGCTGATTATTACAATAAAACCTACCGTCCTTCTGGTGACAATCCGATTGATACTTTGCAAAGTAAGCTGCGTTGTGTTCGTGGCGGTTCTTGGAACGACAGCAGTCAGCATGAATTCAGCTGCACATTTCATGTCGGGGGCAATCCAGACCTCGGCGGAAGCAACGTCGGTTTTCGTCTTGCCGCTGGCCGTAAAAAATGATCGCTGGTTTTCATATTCACCCTAATGGTGGCGGACTTGTGGCAGACACCGCATATGTAGCAGAAACAGCTTATGTCGGCATAGACGCAGTTGTAAAAGGTAAAGCTCGTGTACTAGATTCTGCCCGTGTTGAAGATTTTGCAAAGGTCTGTGGACACGCACAGGTTTTTGGCAATGCAAGGGTATTTGGCCATGCAAAGGTCTGCAACCATGCACTGGTTTACGATAATGCAAAGGTCTGTGCAACAGTCTCCGGCAGTGCACATGTCTTTGGCAATGCATATGTCTCTCATTGTGCACAGGTATATGATTTTGCAAAAGTCTTTGGAGATGCAGAGGTATACGGCACTGCACAGGTTTACGACCATGCAAGAGTCTTTGGCTGTGCACAGGTTTACGACAATGCAACTGTCCGTGCCCAGGCACGGGTTTACGACATTGCAAAGGTCTTTGGGAATGCGGACGTCTACCATACTGCTCATGTCTTTGGCGAATCGTACGTCTACGGCAGTGCTTCTGTCTCTAGCGATATTAAGTCAGGTGAGGATGATGGCACCCATGATACCTAATCGCCCTAGTATGTGCATTTCTGGGGAACTACATCCTACTGCAAAATAAGCGATGGTTCGAACAACTTGCCTTCATTCCTCTTCGCTCTCACTTTTGAGTAAAGCCACCAAGTTATAAACCGTTTGCCTACTCACCCCAAAAGCTAAAGCCACATCCGAGCGCTGTTCCTGAATCAAGTGTCTTCGTGAGAGAACTCCAGTATATTCACTCTCTGCAAATGGACGGGAATAGCCACTAAAACAGGCCCGAATCAAAGCTCCTTATATTGCTGATTCCCGTGACTTTATCCACTTGTAATATGTCGGCTTTGAAATCTGGAGTTTTTCACACATCTCTTTCACACTCTTACCTCGAGACACCATAAACTCCAGCTGCTCAATCTTGTCCGCTGTTAGTGCTGAAGGACGGCCAAGCTTCACTCCAATACTTTTCCGATAAGCGAGGGAATCTTTTGTACGCCGGGAGATGATGTTTCGCTCAAGCTCCGCAAAGATACCAATCATCTGCACCATGGCTCTACTTGTTGGATCGCTCGTATCAAAAGGTTCTGTCAGGCTCTTCATTGCTACACCCCTTTTCGACAAGTCATCCATGGTTAGCACAAGCTTTGCCAAACTGCGAGTAATACGATCAAAGCGGTAAAAAACGAGACAATCAGATTTCCGACAAGCCTTTAAGCATTCACGAAAAACGGGCCTATCATCTTTAGCCCCCGAAGCTTGCTCAATATATATCTGGCCATCTTCCACACCAGCAGCCCGAAGTTTTTGTATCTGTGTCTCGAGATCCTGACTTCCATCACTCTTACTTACTCGTGCATATCCTATTAGTGCCATCGTGTGTCTCCTCCGTAAATAAAAAGGGTATATGTCCTCTTTAACTTACACAGGATTAAATCACCATTTTATTTACTTATCCAGAATTCAAACACTCTTTTATTCACCCTTTTAATTACTATGTCAAAACGTCAATATATCGGTCGTTTGTTTTACTCGTGTTGAACCACTCCAGAACCAGGTCAAACCAAAAACGAACCAGAAAGATACTAAGGTGAACAAAAACCAACCCACTGAAAGGAAACCACTATGAATATCAAAATGAACCGCAAGATCATGATTGGACAGATTGCGGGCAACGGTTCTGAGGTTGTTCTTGCTTTTGAAGGATCGACTGCACTCCTTACATTAGAAGAAGCACGACAACTGATTACCAACCTTAAGAATCTTGTCAGGCGGTTATCAAGAATGTCGTGGAAGGAAGAAGTCAAATGAATATTCCAGTTGTGATCGTAAACGAATATGACATGCAAGACGCCTCAGTAACTTTTGGACATGTCTTCGAAACCCTCAAGGATCAGCTCTACCTAAGTATCTGTGTTCAAGACAAGCTTCGATTTCCAATGCACGAGCGAGACATTCACATACCAATCGAAGAGGTCAAACTTTTCATCAAACTTCTCGAGCTGCAAATGAACAACCTACAAGGAGCAAAACTATGAAGATTGATGACCCAGCGTTTCAAGATAGTTTATGGATTACTGCAATATGCCTGAGAATCGAAGACATGCTAAAAACACATCCTGAGATAGACGCTGATTCCCTTTCCCTATTACTTTCAGCGGTCAGGACAGGGTTAAAAGGCGATAAACAGATTCTGAATCGGTTTAAGGCCGGAAACAGTTTTATAGAGTCCGACTTCTTTGACGATTCTGACGATGAAGAACCCGAGGAATACAAGGACATAAAAACTGCAGCTCCCTATCGCTATCAAGGTTTCTACAATCATCTGCAATATTCGAACAGTAGATATGGAAGCAAATAGACTAATCGTAGATATGTACAATATTCGGATGATAGTTAAATTAACGACTACCGGTAAAGTTTATGGATAGGATTACGGTTTAGCCCCATCTTCAGATCCATATTCTTTTACACTTCAGGATATTGCAGCATAAACGATCACTTAAAGTCCCGATAGCAGCCAAGAAAAAAGCCTCAGATCTTCACGATTTTGAGGCTTATTCTTTGTCCCGAGGGTTGTTACATTCTCTGGCACGATTATTGGATTTTGTGTATTGGCGGACCTGGATTCTACATGTTTCCAATCGCCGCCATATTCTCCTAGCTGCTTACAAACGACACAGCTTTCAGATTGCAGTAAGTTGGAGGACCTTGTGGACATGGACCTAATCTTGTCACTGTAATAGAACCGTTGAGAACCGTACCAGTATCAACATATGACTTGCCGCACTTTTGACAAACATACAGGATCTTTTTCATGCTTACAGGTTACCGACAATCACCTCACATGAAACAGAAAACGAAAACCCTCAGAGAGCCAACCAAAGTATCAAGAACACACAATGTAACTATTTGAGACCTTGGAATATCAACCAGAGCATCCTCACCCTCCCATCCAAATCCCTACATTGCCAGATTAAAATACACCTTAAAATTCAAATTAATAACACTAAAACAATACAAGACAAACTTAAAGCCTGTTAATAGAACATTATTGCCACTTTTTCAGAATTTGATTACCTTATATATTCGCATAGTCAATCATAATGTCACATTATTGCAATCCCTAACGTCTTTATTGGTGTAGAGCAAAGACTTTACAGAGGATAAAACATTATGTCGACAAAAGTGGAGACAAACAGAATATCGAAATGGCAAATGCAAAGTGATGTGAAGGCAGAAAAGATAAAACTGCTTTGGGCCGATATTCAGAGAACGCAGGAACAATACGCTTACTTGGGTGCGAAAGACTCTGAAACAGACCGAGTGTTGCAAGGAATCGTTTATGGAATGAGCTGCGATATTCCCGTGGCAATCCCAAAATCCCCTAAGCAATATCTCCTGTTTTTCAATAAGAGCAGCAACATTGAAGAGAAAGAACAGCTGAATCAATGTGCTCAGGATTTCCACCGCTTGCTAAACGAGATGAAGAAGGAATGGATGTGGTTCGATCGCCTGCCAATACCTGAATCGTTATCAGAGTTTTTGAAAGAGAAATGCTGGCGCTTTCATTGCTAACTTGATCACGAAAGAAAACCACCCCCGATTCCTTGAGATCTGGGGGTGTTTTTTATTGGCTATTGGATCAGGTGCGACAATTCCAAGAGCCGCCATATTGTTTAGCACCGGTCGAATATTCCCCAAAACAACGGTCCTGAAATGTTGGCTACTCACAAAAACCAAGGAAGTCTTGTAGCCGCCATATTGTTTTGGGTATGTGAAAGGTAAAAAGTACTATCCCTGACTCCCTATCTACAAGCGACGTAACATAGAGCGTGAGTCATGAAAGTGTTACCGGCAGTCAAGTAGTTTTCACCCAAGACAGTAGAGCCCAGAAAATCACGTCACTTTGGAAAAAGCTGAATGAAGTACGAAACGAATACAGCGATTGTGGTGCGAACGAGAGCGAAGCAGATTGGAAAATACAAGCAGCTCTGTATGCGATCAGTTTCTGTATGCTTGTGGATGTACCAAAAACACCGACGAGATTTGGGCTAGTGAACAGGGATTTCAACATCGAAAGAACGTTCAGATGTGCCAAGGTGATGCATAGAATATTGAGCCTGATTCAAGTGGAGTTCAGAGCTTTCGCCAATACCTTGCTGCCCGATGAGCTATACGATTGGCTGCTCCTATCTTGCTGGCGATATTGCAAACGATCGTAAACCAGCACACCCAAAAAAACGCTCCTATTATCAAACGTTTGGGGGTGTTGTGTTTTATTGGAGGGTTTGAGGTAGCGGAAGTTGAAAAGCCGCCATTATTCTTGGAAATTGTCGCACCAGGAAACGACACAGATATTGCCCCCTCTTCTGGATTGTTTCACCGGTCGAATCTTCCCAGGTTGTCGGTGGTGGGGATATTGGCTGTAGCAATAAACAGGGGAAGCAAAAGAGCCGCCATATTCTTTAATGCTGGATAAATGTTGCTGTTAGAAGTACTTGGTGATGGTTGTTGAAGTGGGGATGGTGTTTCAGGTGGTTTGGTTATTCGTGTTGGTGATGAGTTGGAAGGTATATCTGAAGCACCAAAAGATGATTGGAGATGCGTAGAAAAGACCCAGTAAAAGTGCCTAAAACCTAGTATTTATACGGATGTCCAAAAGTCACTTGTGTTTCTAGGATGCATTGCTCACCATTCAATAGAGGGTGATGACAGATTGGATTTGACATGAAGACTTTCTCTCGATGGGCTCTGTTAAGCGTCACACTTTGTGCACTGACACTACAGTCGTACGCTCAATCTCTATACGTTCTTAATGCAGGCAGCAAGAACTCTATTCATAAGTTTTCGTCATCGGGTCAGGACCTTGGTGAGATAGTCAGTTCAGGGGTTCTTTATCCGATATATGCAACTTTTGATGGCGGTGGTAATCTGCTCGTAACCAATCAGGGTGATAACACCGTCAAGCGATTTTCCACTTCTGGTCAGTTTCTCGGAAACTTCGCAACCACCAACTTGGATGGACCTCATGGAATAGTTAGCGACGGATCGGGCAACGTATATGTCTCTAACTGGGGTGCGTTAGGACCAAACTGGGGACTTGGTACATCAATATCAAAATACAGTTCAGCTGGCGATTATCTCGGTGCATTTACGACGACTGGAGTCAGCGGACCACACAGTATTGTCTTTGATTCTCAAGGAAATATGCTCGTCGCAAATTACAGCAACGGCGCCGGAACTACGATTCGCAAGTTTAGCTCAAGTGGTCAGGACCTTGGTAACTTCGCATCGACTGGATTACTGGGCCCACAAGGAATCACCATTGCCGGTAACGGTGATGTCTATGTCACTAATTTTGTTGGTGGAAACATACGGAGATTTAGTGCCGATGGAAGCGATCTTGGAAACGTCGTGACTGGACTCAACACACCGTCAGGCATGACTATTGATTACGACGGGAACCTACTAGTTAGCCTTTACAACGAAGGAGTGATTGCACGATATTCCACATCAGGTCAGTTTCTCGGAAACTTCGCTACGGCAGCCAACGGAATCGGCAATCCTATTGGGATTCTTTTAGACCGAAACCCCACCAACAACGCAGTGCCAGAACCAAGTGAATGGGCAGCTATGGGACTTCTTGGTACTGGACTTTTAGGTCTGGTTGTTAGAGGCCGAAAGAAGAAACTGGCAAACTAATCATCTTGATAGAAATAGCCCTCCTAGGAGTGGAGGGCTTTTTGTTGTGATCAAAAGAATTGTACGTTGTCTAGAGTTTTCGCTTCATTGCTAGGTCATAATCGACAACACGCTCGCCACTTTCTGTGATGATGTGAAGCTGTAATTTCTTGACATCAGTTCCGATTAGTGGTTTGCCATCCGCTCCAAACAATGGGAACGAGACTATGTAGTTAGCTGCGAAGTATGGATGTTCTTGGCTCCAAGGTACTAAGGTTTGTTGAACCACTGTAGCTGATGAGATTGTTGAACCATAACCATAAGCCGACCCACCCGTTCCAACAACACTGGCAGAAGTTGATGAAACTCCTGTGGCTGTAGTAACAGTTGGAACTGTTGATACACCACTAAACGTCACCGTTCCAGATTGACTGGATCCCTTATCAACTGTTCCTGCAGTGTAAACTCGCCCCTTGTCATCAGTCAGGATAAATTTCCGAACCTTGACATCACCGGGACTTGCAAATCTTGAGTTTTCAAACACGGTGGTCGCAATCTTTGGAGCACTGACTAACCAGACAGCAAAGTCCAAAGTCCTCAGATATAACCCCTTCTCTGGATCGGTAAGCGGACTTTCCATCGTCTCATATTCAGACGCCTTAGAAAAGGATTCGATCTTAAAGCCCGCCCCATCGAGCCCCAAGCATGCAACTTCAGACTCGTGGGAAGTGCCACCCTCGCCTCGAACACCTTTTGGCTTACGGGAAACCGACATAAAAGTATCGTTGAATCGTTTCTTTTTGTCGGCAAGTTCCTTACCCTTTGCTATGTAAGCAGTAACTTCTGCTGGAGAGTAAATAAAAGCAGGGTGAAGATTTGTTGGATCCTCATCTAACAAAAACATACAGAATAACGCAGCTAAGACCATCAATGACCTCCATCACATTTTAACCATATTATAGGAGGACAGGAAGTTATCATTAGGGTCAAATTCAATCACACTACTCCCTGCTCCCGAATCTCTTTATAGATAGCAGCCGCAACAATGCTTACAAACTTCCTGGTGGCATCCTTGGTTTCAAACACCTTGCTTTGGATAGTGTTATAGGCATCCAAGTTGTTGATAATCCCATCCACTACACCCTTGTAGACATCAGGGCTTTCCAAAAACTGACTCTCGCTATTGTTCATTGCCTGGTCAATCACCACTGGAATCTTGCCCACTGTTGAAATCAGATGTTTGGCGTGAGCTACAACATGTTCATCGCCAAGCTGCTCATCTGCGAACAAGTCATTCAAAGCCTCTACCAGCTCTGAAAGTAATGCCTGTTCCTTGGTTTTCGTAACACCTGTTCCTGCTGCTGTAATGCCCGTAAGTTCTTCTGGCTCTACGGTTATCGATACTTTCCCTTTTGCGTAGATGTTGTAGTGGGTCAGCACCAATCCACTTAAATCAATGGTGGATTGTCTGTTCACTTCCCGAATCAGGCGGCCAAGATAATCGTAAAAGTAGTATCTGGTTTCCAGCGAGCGGTCATCATATTCGTGGATCTGGGAGAGGAAGTCATAAAGCCTGTTGAATGTTGCCAGATTCTTCCTAAACAGTTGAAGCTTGGAAATATCGTCAGCATTGTCACTCTTAACAGCTGCATCCCATTGTGTACGGAATCTTTCAACAGCTGGCTTTAATGCTGCTTCCAGTTCCTTTTGCGATGATCCAGTGGCTTTCTTATCCCGTTTACTGATGCCATATTCCACAAGGATTCGGGCAACATTCTCTACCTCTTCGTTGCGATAGATCAAGCTGTCATCAAGAGAAGTTCGGATGTCATAGAGCAGATTGGGATCCGTTACTGCTGCTATCTCTGTGCTCTCATAGTAAGGAGCAAAACTCTTCTTGATGGTGTCGATGTCATTCACAAAGTCAAGAATGTATGTCCTTGATTTGCCAGGGAATGTTCTGTTAAGGCGACTAAGTGTTTGGACAGCAGTGATACCCGAAAGCATCTTGTCCACATACATTGCACACAGCTTTGGCTCATCGAAACCAGTCTGAAACTTGTTCGCAACAATCAGCACATTGTAATCATTAGTCTTGAAAGCACTACGGATATCCTGGCCATTCAAGTGATTCATGGATGACTCTGTATGCTTTTGGTCTGAAACATCTTCATCCACAACTTCACCGCTAAATGCAACGAGTGCCTGGACATCGGTAATCTTATTCTCAAAGATATATCTGTCCATCGCCTCTTTGTAACGGACAGCTGAACGTCTGGAATCTGTAACCACCATTGCCTTGGCTTCACCATTAAGCAGAGGTCTCACACTTCTTTGGAAATGATTGACAATGACAGCTACTTTTTGGGCGATGTTATGTGGATGTAACTTCACCCATTTTGCCAGCGCCTTTTTACCTTCCTGTTTGTCTACCGTGCTGTCATCAATGGTCTCTCCCCTATGGGCAAGCTGATAAGCCACTTTGTATGGGAGATAGTTCTTAAGAACATCCAGGATAAACCCTTCTTCAATCGCCTGACGCATTGAATACAGGTGAAAAGGCATTGGTTTGTTGGTGTCAGATATTGGAATAGATGGATCAGCTGGCCTTCCAAACACTTCCAATGTCTTGTTCTTTGGTGTCGCAGTGAAAGCAAGATAACTGATGTTCTTGGCCATTCCTCTCTTGCCAGCTTCAGCCAAAAGGACATCTTCTGCATCAAGATCGTCTGTATCTACTTCTGTTGACCCCAGCACCTTCTGAACATCCTGGGCATTCTTTCCTGTCTGACTGCTATGTGCTTCATCCACAATCAGGGCAAATTTCTTGTCTTTGAGCTCACCGGATGACAGAGATGACATCACATGCGGAAAGGTTTGAAGGGTAACAATGATCACCAATGCTCCCTGACTTAATGCCCTGGCGAGTGCTTCTGACTTTGATCCAGCGTCATTCTTTATCTCTGAAACAACTCCTGGCGTAGAAGAAAAGCTGGTGATGGTTTCCTTAAGCTGCTCATCCAAAACAGTGCGATCAGTAACAACAATCACACTGTCAAACACCTTCTCATCGTAAGCATTGTGAAGGGTGGATAGTTGATGAGCAGACCAAGCAATCGTGTTACTTTTACCTGAACCTGCTGAATGTTGAATGAGATATCGTCCACCAGCACCTTCAAATTTGGCTGCTTCTACTAGCCGTTTTACACAGTCCCATTGGTGATATCGGGGAAAGATAATTTTCTTAGTCTTTGGCTCCAACTGAATGAATCTGTAAATGATGTCGAGGAAAGCATCTGGGTTAAGGACATCATTCCAGAAGTAATCCGTGTCCAGCCCTTCTGTAATTGGATTACCTTTCCCACCATTGTTGCCTTGATTGAATGGAAGGAATGTTGTTGCTGTGCCATTCAGAGCAGTGGTCATCCAAACTTCTGAACCACTGGCAGCAAAATGTACCAACGCTCCTGTTCTTGGTTGGAGGAGTGGTTCTATCTTTTTTGTCTTTGAGTCAATAAGCGGTCTGTCATTACAGTATTGAGCTTTGGCATCTTCCACTGCTTGCGTGAAGTTGGTTTTCAGCTCGATGGTGGCAACAGAGATTCCATTGACAAACAGCACGAGATCGATGCTGTTGTAGTTGCTGGTTGAATAATGAACCTGTCTTACTACCCTGAGTCTGTTCTTTTGGTAGCGTTGTTGAAGATCATTGTTAAACCCAAAAGCAGGTCGAAACTGGCAAATATCAAAACCAGATGAGCCACCACCGACAACACTGACAGCATTCTTTAATAGATGTAAAGTGCCCTGATCTTGCCTGACTTTTCCAATACGATCCAAGAGATAGGATTCAGCATCATTGGGTCTGGTGTCTTTAAGCTTATTCCAAGACTTCTCGTTGCTATTCTTTATCCACCAGAGCAAGTCTTCTGTGAATATGGCCCTGTCTTTGTCATAACCAACATCATTGGCAGAATACAACCAGCCATTGTCAACCAGAGTTTGGCAGATGTAGTCTTCCAGTTCTTTCTCATTGTGGATTGCCATTGGATTTCCTAAGTCAAGCAGTTTTCAAGACCGATGATGGAATCTTTGAATCTCTGTTGGAATGCGTCGTTCTTTTCGAGCTTATAACAGATGGGCAACACTTCAGTTTTGTCTATTCCTTCACCATATTTGGCAACTGCGAGAGTCAAAGTGTTCATACAAGTCCACACCTCTTCGATATGCTGCTGAATCTTGTGGTCTGAAAGAGGCAACTGTCCAAATACCAATGTAAGCCGATCGCCAATAGCTTTCAGTTGGTTGAGCTTGTACAGATGGTTACATTGAACTGAGCAA
>VFQT010004876.1_pt1 | contig 10664 bp, 10 predicted proteins | sample 3512381 | NCBI WGS metagenome assembly VFQT01 (sample SAMN10412376, study PRJNA504923) | tailings metagenome | isolation source: Relicate 2 Philex TSF3 active mining site | place: Philippines: Tuba, Benguet | collected 2017-08-29 | reverse complement strand
ATAACGCTTCTGCGCGAGCACCTTCGGTACGAGGTAAGAATCCTTCAAAAGTAAAACGATCCGATGGCAACCCTGAAAGAACTAGAGCTGTAATTACAGCACTTGGTCCAGGTAGAACTTCGATCGCAAATCCATTCTCGATTGCCATTGCTACTGCGCGATAACCAGGATCGCTTACTCCTGGCATGCCAGCATCTGTAATTAAAAGGACATTCTCATATTTTTGTAGCGCACTCTTTAAATCAGAGAGACGATCCTGTTCATTTCCTTCAAAGAAGGAGATTACTTTTGCAGTGCAATTAATCTGTAAATCACTACATAGCCGAGCAAACTTTCTCGAGTCTTCTGCTGCTACAAACTCTGCATTTCCAATTGCAGTTCGTAATCTCTCGCTGGCGTCACGAAAATTGCCAAGTGGCGCAGCCGCAACTACTAATCGACCCATATACCAATTCTCGCATCAGTATCCTTAGCTTTGTGACGCGGCTATATCTAGCAGTAATTCTGGGATTCTCTGCTTTATTGCGGAGTTGGCGCCTTGGATCGCCCGACAAATTAGTTTTCGATGAAGTTTATTATGTTGATGGCGCCCGAGATTTGCTTGCCAATGGCGTAGAAGTTACAGATGGCAAACCAGAATTTGTGGTTCATCCACCTGTTGGTAAATGGCTAATTGCTATGGGTATCAAGCTATTTGGTGATGATCCAATGGGTTGGCGAATATCTGCCGCTTTCTTTGGTGTTCTTTCAATTCTCTTGATTTTTATCGTGGCGCGAAAACTCTTCAATTCTGATTTTCTAGCCTTACTTGCTGCGGCCCTAGTAAGTATTGATGGATTACACGTAGTAATGTCTCGCACCGCGTTACTCGATATCTTTCTTATGACTTTCTTACTTGGCGCATTCCTTGCGCTCTTGAATGAGAATTACTTGCTCTTGGCCGTTCTTCTCGGCTTAGCCTTAGGAACAAAATGGAGCGCTCTCTATTTCATAATTGCCGTTGGTATCTATCTGTTGGTTAGAGCAAGGAAAGAATTAATTACATATGTATTAATTATCCCAATTGTTTATCTAATTACCTGGAGCGGTTGGTTTATTTCTGATAATGGCTGGGATAGAAATAGTTCTAGCAATTCCTTTATCGCCCTTCTTAACTATCACAGAGAGATATTGGCATTTCATACTGGCCTGAAAGTTAATCATTCATATGAAGCAAGTCCATGGAACTGGTTAATTCTTGGTCGACCTACTTCCTTTTTTTATGCTTCACCGAAGAGTTGTGGTTCAGATAATTGCGCCCAAGAGATTTTGGCGATGGGGACTCCCGTTATCTGGTGGGCTGGATTGATTTCACTCTTTGTAACTATCGGGTACTTCATCTACCGACGAGAGAAGTCTGCTGGCCTAATTCTTCTTGGATTGCTCGCAAATTATTTGCCGTGGTTACTATTTCCGGAACGAACTACTTTCTACTTCTATGCCATTGCATTTCAGCCATTTTTGATACTCACGATTATCTATGCGGTCAAGCAATTTCTCGGCGAATCAGAAGAAACTAGTGGCAGGCGAATCTGGGTACTTTCCGGGTTTTCGCTGGCAGCGGTGACATTTCTTTATTTTGCACCGCTCTATCTAGGAACAGTTCTAACTTATGATGCTTGGTATTCGAGAATGTGGTTTTCGAGCTGGATTTAATTACTGATTAGCTGCTCGATTAATTCTCAATTGATTTGCAGCCTCTTCAGCCAATGATTGATCAAAAATCTCATCTGGTGAAGATTTCATAACTTCATGCAGAAGCCGCTCTTGTTCTTCACTCCAGGCCCCAGGAATTGTCAGATCAATGATTCGCCGTGGCGCAGCTTTTGAAGAATTCAAATAAGTTGGTGCAGGAATCTCATTTGGGCTCCAAGTGTTCTGCATGCCGCGTTCAATAATCGTAATACCATTTGTTTCATTCTCGGATTTAGCGATTCGTTCAGCTAGTGGCGTCCAATGCTCTTCTGTTATTTCGATTTTGCTCTGTGCAATTCGTCGCGAACGGGTAATAAGTTCGCGATACTTATCTTCACGTTTTGCCGGCGTAGTATTTAGAACTCTTGTCATTTCTTCTTTATTTGCGGATATCTGATGTCTTGCATGGACCACAAAGAGAACAAAACCTGAAATTGGTAACAATAAAATTGCAGGAGAGAGCATGCCTACGATTGCAAAAATTGACATTAATAATGTAATTGAAACTATCGAAGTAAATAAAATTCGCCTTGTTACAACTTGGCTTGCATGTCGACGTTTAATCTCATCAATTTCAAAAGTTGGACTTCCAGCAGTTCGCCCAACAACTTTCATAGTTAATGCAAATTTTTCAATGGAGCGTCCAGAAACTTCCTCATGGCTAGCAATCCAACGTGGGAGGAAATAGGCAATCCACATGCCAACGATGATTATGTAGATGAGACCCGATCCCATGAAGCCTAACCTTAAATCCAAGATTCGGACTTTTCGGGTATTTCCTACCGTATTTTTTGATTCTCTTTTACAAAAACTATGTGGTCTCGCCAATCGCCATCGATATGTAAATACCTAGGGCGCAGCCCTTCAAATAAGTAACCAGCTTTTTCCGCAACGCGTTTTGATGCGCCATTTTCAGGTCGCAACGCGATTTCAATCCGATGGAGTTTTAATTCATTAAATCCAAATGCCGTCACCGTATTTACGGCCCGGGTAGTCATGCCCTGGTTTGCATAATCCTTATCGACCCAATACCCAATATGTCCACCTCGATAAGCCCCATAATTAATACCGCCGAGTGTTATCTGACCGATTAATTCATTCGCTTTCCAGATAGCAAATGAATAGATTCGACCAGCGCGACCTTCGCGTTTTTGAAAATTAACCATCTCCACAAATGTTGGGGGCTTATTACTCTCTTCGATTAATGGCGAAGTGGCTTCCCAAGGATTTAGCCAATCTCGATTCTTCGCTCTAACGGTAAGCCAGGCTCTGCGATCTCGGATTCGAAGCGGCCGGAAAGTCAGCTCTTTATCGGTAAGAGTTATCGGCCACATGATCTAATTAAATCGACGCTCCAGCATAAGAACATCTACCTCATCACCAGGCTTAGCCAGCACCATTTCTTCATTCATCACGATCAATCCGGTTGAATCAGAGAGACCAACCAGATCATCTTGATTTGGGAGGGCAGTTACAACTCTGCGATCTGGTTTCTCCGTAGAAAGCGTCGCTCTAATAAAAGCATGCTTGCCTGAAGTGCTTGCTACTTCATTAGTAAGCCTTGCCTTTGCAATTGGTCTATGGAGATCAATTAAGCCCATCATGTTTCGAATCATTGGTCGAATAAATAATTCTGTAGATATATATGCAGCAATTGGATCACCGGGCAGAACTACGACTGGAGTTTTATCTGGACCAATAGTTCCAAATGCATGACGGCCACTGCCTTCGATAGTTGGAAGTACTTTTCTTACTTCGCCGAGTTTTGCCAATACGCCATAAATGAAATCAAATGATTCATCATGACTTTCACCGCAGATAACAACTAAATCTGCGCGAACAAGTTGATCTTCGACCACATTTTTTAACGATTCTTCGGTCTCGGGAATCGTTGTTACGCGATAGCCAACGGCACCTGCCTCTTTAACGGCAGTAGTTAATAGCCAAGAATTAGCCTCATACTCCTCTTGCGAATTAGCCAATTTCTTACCAGGTTCAACTAAGTCATCGCCAGCAGAGATCACAACTACTCGTGGCTGCGGCCTAGTTGGTAGATGATCCATCCCAAGCGAAGCGGCTAAACCAATCTGCGTCGCGCGGATTCGGGAACCAGCACGTAAAACGGTGCGATCTCCACTTTGAATATCTTGCGCAAGGGTCGCACCATGAGAATCTAGAAGCGGCATATCAAATGCTGCTAAAGGTTTTGAGAGCGCAAGTAATTGCGCTGCTAGCTCGGCTACTCGAATTGAATCGCTCACGCCGAAACCCTACTTTGAATCTAGGCTAATCCCGTGGATTACACGAAAGTAGTGTTGCGAAAAATGATTCGCGATTCGAGAGCTGAGCATTCTGCTAAGCCATTGCTCATCTCAGCGCTACTTGAGTCAGAGAAATTCAAAAATGCAATGGTTGTCGCAAGCTATTTTTCATATGACACCGAACCAGATACTAAAGAATTGAATTTATCAATTATTGCTGCTGGAAAAATTTTATTGCTGCCTAAACTACTTTCCGATAGCTCCCTACTCTTCATTAAATGGGATGGAAAAAATGAGTCGCTAGTTCGTGATAGAAAAGTAGCAGAACCTAAGGGTGAACCATTTACTGGTGAGATTGACTTGATGATCTTGCCAGCTTTGGCAATCGATAAATCTGGCAATCGCTTAGGTCAGGGCGGCGGCTCCTATGATCGAATCAAATCACTAGTAGTGAAATTCAAAGTGGCGGCTATTAATGAAGCTGAATTGGTGGAATCAATCCCTAATGAAACTCATGATCTCAAAGTGGATGCGGTACTTACGCCCCTAGGTTTGTTTAATTTAAATTGAGATTTCGCGCCATCACAAGGCGTTGAATCTGATTTGTACCTTCATAAATCTGAGTTAACTTCGCATCGCGCATCATTCGTTCTACCGGATGATCACTCACATAGCCATAACCACCAAGAACCTGGACGGCATCAGTCGTAACCTTCATTGCAACATCGGTTGCAAAGCACTTTGAAGCAGCAGAGAAGAAGGTTAAATCTTTCTCACCACGTTCACTTCGCGCTGCTGCGGCGTAAGTTAGTTCTCGAGCGGCTGCAATCTCCATCGCCATATCTGCCAACATAAATTGAACAGCTTGAAAATCAAAGATTGCTTTTCCAAATTGCTTTCGTTCTCTTGCATATTTCGTTGCAACTTCAAATGCTCCCTGTGCAATTCCAAGCGCTTGAGCTGCAATAGTTATTCGAGTGTGATCTAGGGTCTGCATCGCCAGAGCAAATCCGCCGCCGACTTCGCTAATTCTTCGATCATCTCCAATTGCAACGTTATCTAGATAAACCTCACGAGTTGGTGAACCTTTAAATCCCATCTTCTTTTCTGGGGCACCAAACGAGACGCCTGGATCGCTCTTCTCAACAATAAATGCAGTTATCCCCTTCGAGCCTTTCTCTGGATCAGTACTTGCAAGAACAGTGTAGAAATCCGAGATACCGGCATGTGAAATCCATTTCTTACTGCCATTTAATACCCAACCGTCACCATTTTTTACAGCACGTGTCTTCATTGAAGCGGCATCAGAACCAGCTTCAGATTCAGATAAGCAGTAAGAGAATCCTCTTCCCTTTGCTAACTCTGTTAGCCAACGCTTCTTCTGTTCTGGATTGCCACCCAAGAGCAATGGAACTGAACCGAGTTTATTTACTGCGGGAATTAAAGAGGATGATGCACATACTCGAGCAACTTCTTCAATAATGATTACGACTGCTAGCGCATCTGCACCTTCGCCACCATATTCTGTTGGAACATGGGCAGCGGCTAAACCTGCGCTCTGTAGTGCATCTGCCGCTTCTTGCGGAAATCGCGCATTGGAATCAACATCATGCGCATATGGTGCAATTTTCTTATCAGCTAATGCGCGAACTGTTTCGCGAAGCGCCTCATATTCATCTGGCAACTTATAGAGCTGATTCATGTCGATAATCCTACGATTACTTCTCTCTATCGGCGAGTTTACGCAGATACTCGTTGTATTCAGTGAGATTCTTCTCGGAATTCTTATCTGCACGTTTTGCTTCTCGTGCATCAGATCTAATCCATTGGATAAATGTGGCAATAAAGGCGATCAATATTGGAATCTCTCCCATTGCCCAACCAAAGCTGGCGCCCGCTCTCTGATCTGCAAGGAGATCGGTTGCCCATGGCCGAGCCAACATTTCGTAGTAACCACCATCAATCAATGTTCGAGATGACATGAGAGCAACGGAGAAGAAAGCATGAATACTCATAGCTGCAAGCAAGATCACCATTCGAACTAAGTGATGAGTTCGTCGTGGATTTGGATCGACTCCCACAATTACAAAGAAAAATAGTAAACCAGCGCCAATAAAGTGCAGATTCATTAGTAGATGTCCAAAGTGGGAAGACATTAAATCTCCAAATAACGAGGTGAAGTAGAGCGCAAAAAGTGAACCGTCAAAGATTGCAAGGACCACGATTGGGTGGGTCCAGATCATCGAAACCTTTGAATGCAAAATAGAAATAAACCAACCTCTAATGCCACGCTCCTCTGAATTTCTACCTTGTGGCAAAGTGCGAAGCGCAAGTGTTATCGGGGCGCTGAGCACAATAAAGATAGGTGCAATCATGCTTAAGATCATGTGCGCAATCATGTGATACTGAAAGGAGAAGATTCCATATAGTCCAAGGCCACCACTTGTGCTGTAGTCAAGCAGAGAAATACCGAAGGCAAATGAGATAGTTCTGCCTACTGGCCACTTAATCTTTCTGCGCGACAAAATCACAACGCCTTTTATATAAAGCGCCGTCGCAAAAACAAGTATTCCAAGCATTAGCGCATCTGCTTCATATTCAAAGATGAGTCGCTGCCAATTTGGTTCAGCAGGCATGGCAACTCCAACTAGCTCTCTAACTGGGTCATAGCCCAATTCCGATTCAACAATCGGCGTGAATCTAGAGAGAATTGCACCTATTCCAATTATTAGAGCGAGAACTAAAATTTCAAACTTAATTAAATTAGATTTCAAATTTCGTCGCATTCTTATGGCCAAGATTGCTACAAGACTCAATAATGCGATCTTTACGATTATCAGCAATCCGTAGGTTGTTAACCAGGCATCACTTAATCCCAAGCGAAGCAGCGAACTTATTACTCCGGAAATCACGACAGTGGCCACCGACCACGTTGCAATTACCGATATTCGACTCAATGCAAATTTTCTAACTTCGTTTTCCATGAAATAAGAGATGCAACTGCTCCCACCCAAGTGGAAAGGGCAATTACATGGATGATTAATGAACCAATTGCGAGGCCGTGACTTCCTGCTTGACTGGAATGGCTCTGAAAGATTGGTGCAATCAGCGCTGATATAGAAAGCAAGTAAGCAAGAAATGCGCCTCCGGTTTTCCTTATGGTCTTTGCGAAAATTAAAAGTAGTAAAGCGGCGACTACTTGAAATAACTGTAACTTTCCAAGTGAAGTTTGAGTTACATATGATCTAATTGTTGTTAAATCTAATACACCAAGAATCGAGAGTTCAAAGAGATTTGCGAGAGTCGCTAATAGATTCCCAATTGCAGATATAAGCCAAGCCAGGACAAGAATTGGAAGTTTCGCGGTTAATCGTTGTGAAGCACTCGTTAATAAACCATCCTTCTCGGGAAATAAGAATGCCAATGAGAGAAATGCACCTACCGTAGCTACGCCGAAGAGCGAATCGAGAAGATCAAAGAGCATTGCATCCCTCAATTAGCAAAGTGCTTTCCATGAACCTAAGATTACGCTGTGCCGACCTACCAATATCAATGTGAAGCAGCGCACGAGTTTGAAGTCGTGCAATCTTTCTCTGATAAGCCCATTGAAAGCTGTCCAGAATGTGGCAAACCGGTTAGAAAAATTTATTCAAATGTTGGGGTTGTCTTTAAAGGTTCTGGGTTTTATAAAACTGATTCCCAAAAGAAATCAACTAGCACGACAGAAAGTAAACCAGAGAAGTCTCAATGATGCGGGGGCTTATCCCCTTTAATCTCTTCATCTCGCTTCGGATCTGGCTCACGCTCAATCTCATCTTCAGTGATTGCAGGAATTAATTCGCTCATTATTTAAACAATGCTAACTGAATTCCAGCGAAGATATCCGATAGTGATTTTTGGTGTTCGCGTGCTGGAATTGCCTCTTGCGCAATCAAAGTTGCTAGCCCATGTACTGAAGACCAAGCCATCATCGGTGCAATTTCTTTAGTTCTACGATCTAATAGTCCAGCGCTTTCTAACTCAGCAACGCTCTCTTGGAGGACTTGCCAGGCTCTATCTTCACTATCCCATGTTGCTTCCACTTCGCAGGGGATGAATGCAATTTCGAATAGGCGTGGATTCTTCTTTGCATACTCGACATAACCTCGACCTAGGGCTTCAAACCTATCAATCGCAAATTTCTTGGCGCTTGAACTCTTTAGAACCCGATCACGCTTTGCAATCATCAAATCTGCAATCTCACTTCTGATTTGTGCTGCAACATCAGCTCTTAATTGCTCGAGATTCTCAAAATGTCGATAGAGCGCTGCGGGTGATACTCCGACATTTGTTGACACTTTTCTTAATCCCAGTGAATGAATGCCGCGGCTAGAAATGAGATTACGTGCGGCTATGACAGCTGAATGGCGTAAATCACCATGATGGTAATCCGAGCCCTTGCGCGTGGGTGTTAACATTGTTTACATTATTGCCGAGTCAGAAACATCAGTCAAGGAAGGCAGATCAATGTTTGAGAAATTGGGCAACCTAATCACCCGTCGGAGCAGAGCAGTATTCCTGCTCTCAATTATTCTCGTGCTGACATTTGGCACCTTAGGAACCCAAGTCTTCTCCCGCTTTGATTCTGGCGGTTACTCAGATCCCAATAGTGATTCAGCAAAGGTCTTTGACTATCTAGACAATACCTTTGGCGTGAAAGATCCTGCCGTTGTTCTTACCTTGGAATCCAATAACGGATCGGTTGATTCCGAAGCTACCGTCGCAGCTGCTACCGCACTTGAAACAAGACTACGCAGTGAAGTCAGCGCCGAAAACGTTATCTCTTATTGGAGCGCCGGCTTTAATCCAGCTTTCAAAAGTACAGATGGCACAGCGGCATACCTATTTGTATATCTAAAGAGTGAAGATTTTACGGAGATCGATAAATTAGGTGGTTACTATCAAGAAGAATATGAAGGCACTTTTCAAGACCAGCGAATCCGTGTTGCAGGCGGCGCTGTATTTGCCAATTCAATCAATGGTCGAATTCAAAATGATTTAAAAATTTCTGAAGCAATTTCTATCCCTCTTACCTTTATCTTCTTAGTTTTGGTATTTGGAGCGCTAGTTGCCTCTGCGATGCCACTAGTTATCGGTGTTACGGCAATTCTCGGAACTTTCTTCGGTCTTTATCTATTGACTCTTGTTACTGATGTCAGCATTTTTGCACTTAATTTAACGACTGGGTTGGGGCTTGGCCTCGGTATTGATTACGCCTTACTTATAGTCAATCGCTTTAGAGAAGAGTTACATCGCGGCGTAGATCGAGTTAACGCGATTAAGAACACGATGAAGAGCGCTGGAAAGACCGTCTTTTACTCTGGCTTAACGGTTGTTGTTACTTTAGTTTCACTTACCTTCTTCCCTATGAACTTCTTAAAATCGATGGGTTATGCAGGGGCGATTGTTGTCGCGCTAGCTGTAGTTGGCGCTTTGATTCCGCTACCTGCTCTACTGATGATGCTTGGTGAAAAAGTAAATAAAGGTGTTGTACGAAAGAGCGCAATTACGCCAAAGAGTGATGGCGGTTGGGCAAAACTTGCACGATTTGTGATGCGACGTCCTATTTCTGTCGCGTTCGGCGCACTTGCAATTCTTGCCGTAATGATCGCTCCGATCTCTAATGTGCAATTCTCACAAGTCGATAGTCGAGTTCTACCTAAGAGCGATCCGGCATATCAAGCATCTGCATTTATTGAAGAGAAGTTCCCGGGTCAAGAGAGCAATCCAATTGAAATTATCTTCCCGCAAGGAGCTGGTAAAGAGTTTGCTGTCGCCGAATACTCTCGCAACTTAAGCGAGTTACCTGGAATTGTCCGAGTTGGAACTCCTGAAGTAAAGGGCAGTGCCGTCCGCCTCATTGCGATCCATGAAATGGCGCCGCGGACTCCAGAAGCTCAAGATCTAACCAATCGAATTCGCTTACTTGATTCCTCAACTGAAGTCTTAGTTGGCGGCATAGCGGCTGATTACACCGATGCGCAGAATGGAATCTCGACGACCTTGCCTTGGGTATTTCTCTGGATAACAATCTCGGTTCTGATTCTGCTCTTCCTATTTACCGGCTCAGTATTGTTACCAATCAAGGCGATACTTCTTAACTTCCTATCCCTTTCGGCAACTATCGGAGTCTTAACCTTGATCTTTATCGATGGTTATTTCACCTTCCTGGTTGGCGATTTCATTAATACCAAGACTCTAGATACCAGTTCTCTGGTTTTAGTTGCGATTGTTGCCTTTGGACTATCCATGGATTACGAACTCTTCTTGCTCTCTAGAATCAAAGAAGAGCATGACTCTGGAAAATCCAATGAAGAATCAGTTGCCTTTGGGCTACAAAAATCGGCACGAATTATTACTGCAGCTGCATTTATCTTGGCAATTGTCTTTGCCGCTTTCATAATCAGCGGCGTTACATCAATCAAGATGATGGGCTTTGGAATTGCATTTGCAATTCTTTTAGATGCAACTTTAATTCGCGCTTTACTAGTCCCAGCGTTAATGCGTTTATTTGGAAATCTAAATTGGTGGGCGCCAAAATTCTTGAAGCGATTCCAGATTAATCATTAATTGTTAATGATTAATTAAGATGTGTCCTTGGCCGGAGTTGAACCGGCGACCTACCGCTTA
>VFQT010004874.1_pt1 | contig 10671 bp, 2 predicted proteins | sample 3512381 | NCBI WGS metagenome assembly VFQT01 (sample SAMN10412376, study PRJNA504923) | tailings metagenome | isolation source: Relicate 2 Philex TSF3 active mining site | place: Philippines: Tuba, Benguet | collected 2017-08-29 | reverse complement strand
CCTGCGGATGATGATGCAGATTTATGAGATTCCATGATCGTGATATCGGTGGCTGTTGCCAAAGATGACAGAGGCTCTACGAAAAAGGCCATTCCACTTTCGATCAATTGAGGATCGATGTATGATCCCGTATTGGTCACCCACTGGCTGCCAGACAAGTACAGGTTCACATAACCACCTTGATTATTGGTTCCCGCCATGTTGGCATCCCAGATCCAGAAACTCGGATTGATCACGGAACTGTTGGTATTGTGCAGGAGTGAAAGATCCAGCACACTCATGTATGGGTTGCCTACCAGCGTGAACTTAGAGACTGATTCTGGAGCAATGCTCACGGTTTGGTTGCCCGTCTTCAGCGTGCCGGTACTGCGGAAGGTCGTGGCACCTGAACTCGACGTACTCGGAAAATCCAGCTTACGATCACCGCGTGCGAAGACCATGTAGCCCTGGGCTGCAGCGCCAAAAGTAGTCGTCATCGTCGGGACATTCTCACTGGCGAAACTGCCACCGGCCGCGTCACCTGTATAATACCGCAGACTGCTCACCGAATTAGCCACACCGATCCAGTCGAAACCTGCCGTGGTAGCCTCAGATGCTGTGGCATAATTATGCCCGACGATCGGTGTGCCGCTGTTGTTTGATTCCGCATTGCGATTAGTAGCATCGGTCAGATCCTTACCTGGACTTCCGTTCATGAAGAAATCGCGAAGAGTACCAGAGCCTGATACAGGCACACTCACCAAACGCCAGGCGCGGCCGGTACCGCCACTATTTTCGTTGCGCTGTACATATCGCTCAGCCATCACGTTGCCGGAAAACGAACCTGATACAACATCGACGCGAGCCGTGCCACCGCTGTTACTGCGGAGTCGAAGCTTTCCATTGACATTTAATACGCCGGCCGTCGATCTCAGGGTACCCGAGACCGTTAGTTCGTCTCCGGCAGCATCGATCGTAACCCCGTTGCTGTTATTGATCTCCAGATCCGTGATTTCGCCACCGCCAATGATCGTTTGAGCAGCACCACCGTTCATGATCACGCGGCCGGTCCCGGTGATGTTCCCTGGCATGGTCAGGTTGCCTTTGATTGTAAGATTGTGGGTACCAAGTTTAAGTGAACGTCCGCTGCCATTGAAGTTCACGTGGCCTACAATCTTGTTGCCATCGAGTTCGAGGTCACTCGCCGCCGTGGGGCTAAATATAATATCATCATCTGTTTGGGGCACTCGGCCGCCACTCCAGTTGCCCGTACTGTTGAATGCATTGGTGGCGCCCGTCCACAGTGTCTTGTATCGGAAGCCGGCTTCGGTATCTGTTCCACCGGTTGTGGTGACTGTCACTACACCGGTGTGGCCACTGGCCAGGACAGCCGAGATCGTTGTGCTGTTCACCACGTTGAAGGATGTCGCTGCTGTTCCGCCGAAGCTTACCGCAGATACGTTCTGGAAGTACTGACCGGTGATCGTCACCACATCACCTTCCGTCGCAGAAGTAGGCGTGAAACTGGTGATGACCGGAGCTGATGGGTTCACAGTCAGCGTGCGATCTACCTCTGGGGCGGCGTTGAAGGTACTGGTCCCGGATTGGCTTGCCCGGATCAGGATCGTACCAGGACCCGTGATCGTTAACGTAGTGCCCGCCAAAGAACCAGGACCACTGATGACCGCGAAGGAGACGGTCTCCCCGCTGCTGGAGCTCGCTGACAGGGTTTGCGTCAATCCTGTGGAGTAGCTGACTGCCGTAAATGCATTGAAGGTGATCGTCTGGTTATTTTTGGTTACATCCATCGTTACGGTCTTGCTCCCTGCCGCATGGGTGGAAGTCTCTGCCGTCGTTGCGTTGAATACCAAATTACCCGTAGAACTAACTGTTCCCAGCGTATAGCTGCCCGGAGTACCCGACAAGATACCCGTTGCCGTACCGGATCCTATGGCGATCGTCACGGGTTCGCTATGGCTCGATGTGGCCGTGATCGGCATGTTGTTCGCGGCTGCCAGGGTTGTCGTGTTCGGAATGTTCAGCGTGATGGTTGGCGTGGCTTTATTGACCGTCAGCGTAAAAGTGACAGTGGTAGCGGCATAGGCCCCGGCTGCGGCCTGGGTGGCCGTGATGATGCTTGATCCGGCACCCGCGATGGTAACGGTGCTACCACTGATGGTAGCCACGGAAGTGGTGGCGCTGGCATAGGTCCAGGCCCCGGTGCTGTTAGATGTGGGTGGTGTCAGGGCAAAATCGGCATCTCCGTAAGTCTTTGGCAGATCAGCCAGCGTCATGGTTCGGTTGGTCGTGAAAGACTTCTCGCTGCCATAGGTGGTACCACCACTGTGTATCACATAAGCTCTGATATAGTAGGTGGTATTTGCTGCAAGTCCTGTCAGGTTCTGGGTGAAGACTCCCGTCGTGGCGGATGCGTGAGGGATCTTTGTATCAGTGCCATCCGTAATATCAGGACCCGCAGCCGTGCTGTACACGACACCTCTTTCTGTGATGCCGGAGAAAACACCCACTGTGCCGCCAGCCGTGGCCGTTGTACCTGTAATGTCTGCCACATCAGAAGTCAGCATCGAGGAACTCACTTCCAGGGAGAAGGTAGCTGTAAAGGTACCTCCGTTGTTGGAGGCCGTGACGGTGTAGGTGGTGGCGGGACTGATTTCCGTAGGATTGCCCGTGATCTCGCCGGTGCCGGTGTTAAAGGAAAGTCCGGCGGGCAAAGCAGGGGAAATAGCATAACTTGAGATCTTTCTGATACGGTGGTTTTCGGTATCGGCCACGTAAAGATTGCCACTTGCGTCTACAGCGACGCCGTATGGGAAGTTGAAAGCCGCAGCAGTACCCGTACCGTCTTCGAAACCGTTTGAGAGCCGACCTGCCAATGGTATCACCTGCCCGGTTGCAATGACAATTTTTAACACTCGATTAGAACTGGCCCCTGTCATATACAAATTACCATTGTTGTCCAATGCAATGTCAGTGGGGGCATAAATTGGTTGAGCAGTAGTATTTGCCACCAATGTAGTTACCGCCCCTGATGAAGTTATCTTTCTAATACGTTGATTTCCATTGTCAGCCACATAAACAGTTCCGCTAACGTCCACAGCGACTCCCTGCGGCCAATAAAAACTGGCTGCAGTTCCTGTACCATTGGCAAAAGTATTTGTGCCACTCCCCGCCAGTGTGGATACATCCCCTGCGGAAGATATTTTTCTGACCCGGTGATTTGATTGATCTCCAACATATACATTCTGACTGGCATCTACGGCAACACCAAATGGATAATAGAAACTCGCGGCAGTGCCGTTTCCGTTGGCAAAAGAAGCGTTGCCACTACCTGCCATGGTGGTCACCTGGAGCGTTGAAACATCAATTTTTCGAATCCGGTTGTTATATTGATCACTTACATAAAGGTTGCCCGCTGCGTCAACGGCGATGCTTGTCGGATAGACAAAGCCCGCTGCTGCGGCAGGTCCATCAACATGCCCCGGGGTTCCGCTTCCTGCCAGTGTGGTAACTTCCCGGGTAACTGGATCGATCTTCCGGATGCGTCGATTTCCGGCATCAGCTACAAACAGACTACCGTCAGGTCCTATAGCTATTGCAAAGGGTTGGTCGAAACTGGCCAGGCTACCAATACCATCAGCAAATAACTCCTTTCCGCTTCCTGCGATGGTGCTAACCTGCATGGGCTGGACCTCACCGCCTGTGTTTACCGGACTGATCGTTGTGATGGCGCTTCCCTTTGAGAGCGTAATGGGAGATCCCGAATAGCTGATCGAAGGGGGGGCATCCTGTGTTGTGAATGAACTGGTCGAACCATTGGTAGTGCCTGCTGCATTGGTGGCGGACACCCTGAAATAATATGTGGTATTTGCCGTAAGTCCGGAGGCGATCACAGCAGAAACCGAAGTGACCGTATTACCACTTACACTGGTCGGGCTTACAGTCAGACTGGTACCATTTCCTGCATCCACATCCGTCTGAGATGTCGCATATTTAATGGTCAGTGTTGTCGTGGCACTGCCATTTGCATTTACTGTACCTTTTAATGTGGCGCTGTTGGCTGTTACATCTGAGGCTGTTCCCATCGATACCGTCGGTGGTGCAGCAACAGCGATGGTTATGGTCGTTTGACCAGTCCCCGCTGAATTTTGGCTGTACACGGTGTAAGTCTTCGCTGCCTGGGCTGTGGTGGGGGTGCCGCTGATGGTACCTGTACGGGCATCAAAGAAAAGACCTGCAGGCAGGGCGGGTGAAATGCGATATCCTGCAATCATGCGAATTGCATGATTGTTTTCATCTGCCACATAAACGTGTCCACTAGCATCAAATGAGATCCCATTGGGATTGGCGAAAGTGGCCGTGGTCAACGTACCATCAGATCTGCCCGAAACACCGCTTCCGGCAAATGTTGATACAACACCTGCAGGTGTGATGCGCCGGATGACACGATTTGTTTTTTCGGTGACATAAATATTACCATCTGGTCCTACAGCGACACCCTGCGGCCCCCCAAAACTGGCAGAAGTACCGGTACCATTCGTTAAACCTGAAGAACCACTGCCTGCCATGGTGTTAACAACACCAGCAGACGTGATCCTCCGGATGAGATGATTTAAATGATCTGCCGTATAAATAAAACCCGAACCATCAATGGCCAGTCCAAAAGGGCCGTTAAAACTTGCCCCAGTTCCTGTACCATTAACCGCTCCTGCAAAACCAGTGCCTGCAATCGTGGAGACTGAACCTCCGGGCGTCGACTTTCGGATGAGCGCATTGGTGTACTCAGCAATAACCAAATTACCACTGGCATCTAAATCTATACCCATGGGATTATAAAACCTGGCGGCTGTGCCTGTCCCATTTGTCGATCCATAGGCGCCATCTCCTGCCACAGTAGTCACTGTACCACTGGAAATGATGATCTTACGGATTCGTTGATTTTCCCGGTCGTTGACATACAGGTTTCCGGCATCATCTCCGGTGATACCTGTTGGTGTTAAAAAACGAGCCGCAGCACCTATTCCATCCGCATAACCTGAATTTTCACCCGCCAAAGTGCTAACCTCTCCGGATGACAGATCTATTTTCCGAATTCGATGGTTAAGTTGATCTGTCACAAAAAGATTCCCAAGGCCATCTGCCCACACCCCCCATGGGAAGCTGAACTTCGCCAACGACCCAATCCCGTTAGCAAAGCCGTACCAGCCACCAGCCAATGTGCTAACCTGTGCCTTATCAGGCGTGCCGCCAGCATTAGTGATGGCGATGGGCGTCATGGCTGCATCTCTCACCAGCGTGTAAGATGCACTGGGGTAGCTGATGCTGGGTGCGACTTGCGGTGTGGTAAAAGAGACTTCATTTCCATAGCCAGTACCTAATACAGATGTCGCATAGGCACGCAGATAATAAGTGGTATTCGGTGTCAGTCCGGTAACGCTGCTGGTAAAAGTTCCGATTCCGGTTCCATCGGTCGTCTTCGTTGACAATGTAACGGTAGGCCCACTGGATGTACTCCAGATCACACCTCTGGCCGTAACCGCACTTCCTCCATCGGAAGTTATATTACCCCCGCTGCTTATCGTGAAGCCGGTTGTGTTTGATGAGACTGCAGTTGTCGTCAGTGTCGGTGGGTTTAGAACGGTGACATTCAGTGTGGTACTTGCTGCACCGCTGGCATTATAACCCGTCACTGAATGATCTGCCGCCCCGGGAGTCTGCCGGATCACCAGATCATCGATGGCGTGTACATCATTGGATCCCCCGGTGATCCCTCTGAAGACATGATACCAGGTGGACTTATCTGCGGAGGCATAACTCGCCGGCAATTGCACCTGATTGAATACGATCGTGCCATCGACTTTGACCGTCACCTTACCATCGTTGTCTATGGACAGGGAGATATTGGCCGTTCGCCCAAGCCAGAGAGCATTGTTGGAAGTATTGCTGGCCAACAGCGTACCGGTCACCGTTGTTGAATTGGTGCGGCCACTGCCATAATACAGATTCATTTTTATGGTGTTCCCACTGTAAGTCACAAAAGATAATGAAAGGCCGGTTCCTGTACCCAGCTGTACCCAACTCCCACCCGAAGTGAGGGCATCGGGCGCAAAACTGTAACTCATCCCATCAGCACCACCACTGGTCTTTCCGGTGATGAATTTAAAATCGACCTGAAGGCCTGTAGCATTAACCCCGGAAGCATCCACCTTAAACGCGCCGTCCTGATTGTTGACCGCATCAGTGAGGCGCACCCAACCGCCAGTGTACGAGGCATTTCCGGCAGTTGATGTTCCCGTGCCGCCGGCAGCATCATCGAAATTGTCAGCATAAACAACCTGTCGACTGATCACAGTGGGCGTTCCGCTGATTACGCCGGTGGTAGGGAACATACTCAAACCTTCCGTCAATGAAGGCCAAACAGTATAACCTCCGATCTCTACTTCACGTACTTTGTCGTTGGTATTCTCTCCCACGAAGAGCAGGCTGTTGGTTCGGTCAACGATCACTTCCCATGGAATATCAAAACGGGCAGCTGTCCCAACTCCTTCTGCCGTTCCGGAAAGTCCTGTGCCTGATCCTGCCAGGGTACTGACATATCCGCCGCTCGTGATCTTCCGGATGGCATGGCTTCCGGAACCATCCGCCACATATAGATTTCCGGCAGCGTCCATGTCAATGCCACGCGGATCACTAAGCCTGGCCGCCGTTCCCTGTCCGTCCAGATACCCTGCTGTACCGCTACCGGCGAAAGTTGTCACCACCCCGTCTGTCCCGACCCGGTAAACGACGTTGGCACCGGCACTGGTCACGAACAATACGCCGTTAGCATCCACCACCAGATCCTCCGGCTGGCTGATCGACACTCCGCTGGTGGACACTGTCGTCACGGCATACGGGGATGTCAGGGAAATCTTTCGGATCCGGTTACCATTATACTCTACCAAATACATGAAACCATTGGCTGCATCGACATCCATTCCCAGCGGGACATTGAAACGAGCGTTGGTGCCGGTAGTATTGTCTGTTGAACCAGACGTACCTCTGAGTCCTGCCATGAGGTAAGATGAAACGTTTGCATCCGTGGGCCCGGAATAGGTCGGATCCTGCCCCGGATAATTCGCACTATTGGTATTTGGTATCCGATAGATGGCGTGCTGAGCTACAGAAAAATACAGATCACCGGTGCTGCTATTGATGGTAATCCCCTTGGGGTTATAGTTGGCTCCATCCAGATCCATCAACATAGTTACCGTTCCATTTGAGGCAATTTTCCGGATCCGTCCATTACCTGATTCTGCAACGTAGATATTTCCTTTAGCATCCATTACCATGGACACTATATCGTTGAATGTGGCAAGCAGCGGATTGGTGCTATTGGTGGGCGTACTCCCATCCGCACCCGACCCTGCATAGGTCGTTACATTCCGGAATGTTACTGCCGGAATCGCCCCACCGGAGTTGGACGGCGACAGGTTACTGATCGCATTGTTGGTCGCATAAACCTGTGGAGTGGCATAACTGATATTGGGCGCTTGCGCGAACGCCCCCATCCCTTGAAGGATGAACATCAAAAAGGTAATCCAACCTGGGTAGTGTCGGTTTGAGCATTTGAAAAAACAACGGGCGAAGTTCGACGTCCTGATCATGATGGAGTTGGGTATTTCTTGGAAACTTGGCAATACTTGAATCCCAAATGGAATTAGTATGCGTAGTGATAAAGAAATCAACCCATCAAACCAATGACAAAAAACACCGGGAACCATTTAGTATTTGCAGAAAATGTTCCAGATAAACCATTATCATCCAATTCATTATATTTAAAATTTAACAGGGAACATTTTCTGCAAATATTTTAAAAATGTCAGAATTGTTACATCGGACATGAACAGCACAAGCCCTAAAATGCGTTCTCCAACGACGATTGCACACATGACGGATCTCCAGCCTTCTTCCTTGACAGGATATGGAAAAACTGCTTCCGGAAACATCCCATCCCAGTCCCATCGCTTCATAATTTCATCATACTCGGCAAACGACAGATGCCTTAATTTGAGGTTAAAACCATGACATGTTAGCCCGATCCATCCGCACGCTGCTGCCCCTCCTATTCATCACACCATTCATGACGCTGGCACAGGAGAACCAATCATCCAGCCCGGCTGTTGTCCTTCCCAACGGCTGGTCGATCAGTCCCGCAGGCCAGAGCATCGCCGTGGGCGATCTCCCGCTCAACGCCGTCGTAAGCCCCGATCGCCGCTGGATGGCCGTCACCAATAACGGGGTCGGAGATCACACCCTGGATCTGATCGATCTGAGAAGTTTTCGCCGGGTTGATTCGATCGATATGGGAAAAGGATGGTACGGACTGGCATTCAGCCGTGATGGTCGGCGGATCTATGCCTCCGGCGGTCACGACAACCGCATTCGCGTCTTCGCCGCGCAGGATGGACGGCTGAGTCTGTCCGACAGCTTCATGCTCGGGAAGCCCTGGCCCAACCCCATCGGGCCATCCGGGATCGCGCTCGAAGAGGCCAGACACCGGAAATTGTTTGTGCTGACAAAGGAAGCCCACAAACTGTTCGTATTCGATCTCGACAACAAACGATCGATCCAAACGCTGGATCTTGGTGCAGAAGCCTATGCCTGTGTGGTATCGCGCGACGGTAATACGTTGTATATCAGTCTCTGGGGGGATAAAAAAGTGCTGCGCTACGATATCGGATCGGGCAGGATCACCGGATCTATCCCCGTGGGAGATCATCCCAATGAGCTTCTCCTTTCATCCTCAGGAAAACTGCTGTTCGTAGCGAACGCACAGGATAATTCGGTGTCAGTGATCGATCTGATCACTGAAAAAGTGATCGAAACGCTGGACGCCGCTGTCCATCCCGGATCTCCGAGCGGCTCCACCTCCAATGGCATCGCGCTGTCCGACGATGAAAAAAACCTGTACATCGCAAATGCCGATAATAACTGTCTGGCAGTGTTCGACGTTTCCATCCCCGGAAAGAGCCGGCCGAAAGGTTTCATCCCGACGGGCTGGTATCCCACCTGCGTACGTGTCGTGAAAAACGACATATATGTATTGAACGGGAAGGGCATGACCTCCTATGCCAATCCCGGCGGTCCCAGTCCCGTCAATCCCCGTCAATCCGTACGCGATCACCAGGCGGACTCCCTAAAGCCGCGAACGGTCCAGTATATCGGATCCCTGTTCCGCGGAAGTCTTAGCCGGATCGCAACCCCGGGACCGGCCCAACTGGCGGCCTTTACGGCGCAGGTGAAGCAAAACACGCCCTATCGCCGGTCAAAAGACAAAGAGGGTGAAGGCATGGCGGGTAATCCCATCCCCCGGAAAGTGGGCGATCCCTCCCCGATCAAATACGTGTTTTACATCATCAAGGAAAACCGCACCTACGACCAGGTGTTGAGTGATATCCCGGGGGGCGACGGCGATACCAGCCTGCTGCTGTTTGGAGAAGAAGTGACGCCGAATCAGCATAAACTTGCCCGGGATTTCGTGTTGCTCGATCATTTTTTCGTAGATGCAGAAGTATCCGCCGACGGGCATAACTGGAGCATGGGCGCCTATGCCAATGATTATGTGGAGAAGAACTGGCCGGCCAACTACGGGGGCAAGGGAGGCACCCATGGAACTTCCGGGACACTTCGCATTGGTAATAACCGCGACGGTTTCATCTGGGATCTCTGTGCACGTCATGGGGTGAGTTTCCGGAATTACGGGTGTTTCACGGCACAGGCCGGTGCTCAGCCACGGTTGGATGTATTGAAAGGTCATACCGCTCCTTTCCATCATTACGACCTGAATGTGATGGATACGACAAGGTTCCGGCAATGGCGGGAGGATTTTGACCGGTTGATGGCTTCCGGGCAAATGCCATCGCTGCACACGATCCGGCTGGGCAATGACCATACCCAGGGGATGCGGGAGGGAAGGCCCACGCCCCGGGCATTCGTGGCGGATAATGACCTGGCGGTGGGGCTGCTGGTGGAGCATTTGAGCAAGAGTCCGATCTGGAAGGAATCGGTTGTATTTATTCTGGAAGATGATGCACAAAATGGGCCGGACCATATCGATGCGCACCGCAGCACAGCGTATGTCGCCGGTCCTTTTGTGAAGCGGGGTTATGTAGATCACACGCCTTACACCACAAGCAGCATGCTGCGCACGATCGAACTCATCCTCGGACTCCCGCCCATGACGCAGTATGATGCGGCGGCGACTCCGATGTGGAGAAGCTTTATGTCGGTTGCTGATACGACTCCGTTTAATCATCTCCCGGCTCAGGTGGATCTGAAGGAAACCAATCCGCCCAGGGCATTACCGCAGGCACTGTCAGAAGCTTCCGAGCGGTTGAACTGGGAAGTGGAGGACGCCATCCCGGATCTGTTATTCAATGAGATGCTCTGGCGGGGCATCAAGGGACAGGCGGCACCTGCACCACGGCGTGCGGGGTTCCTGAATTACGGGCCGGTTTCCAGGACATCAGATGCCGATGATCAATAGTAAAATTTTGACCGCAAAGTTGCATAGAAAGACAAATTTCCTTGTCGACCTCAGATGAAAACGAAAATGAATACGATAACGCTCCAAGAGTGGGGTACTCTCCAAGAGTGGGGGTACTCTCCAAGAGTGGGGTACTCTCCAAGAGT
>VFQT010004873.1_pt1 | contig 10673 bp, 8 predicted proteins | sample 3512381 | NCBI WGS metagenome assembly VFQT01 (sample SAMN10412376, study PRJNA504923) | tailings metagenome | isolation source: Relicate 2 Philex TSF3 active mining site | place: Philippines: Tuba, Benguet | collected 2017-08-29 | reverse complement strand
CAGCGTACTTCTGCCGCAGCGCCGCCTTCTGCACTTTGCCCATGGCGTTGCGCGGCAGGGCATCGACGAGGATCACCCGGCGCGGCTGCTTGAACCGCGCCAGCTTGCCCTCCAGCGCCTCGCGAATTCCGGCCTCTTCGACCAGCGCTCCCCTCTGCCCCACGACCACCGCCACGACGCCCTCACCCAGATCGGGATGCGGCACGCCGATGACCGCCGATTCGTCCACCCCATCGAGCGCATCGATCGCTTCCTCGATCTCCTTGGGATAGATGTTGAGGCCGCCGGCGATGATGAGATCCTTGGCGCGCCCGACCAGCGAGACACGGCCGTCCTCGTCGCGCGTGGCGATGTCGCCGGTGATGAAAAAGCCGTCGGCGCGAAACTCCTGCGCCGTCTTGTCCGGCATTCGCCAGTAGCCCGCGAACACGTTCGGCCCGCGCACCTCCAGCACGCCGGGCTCGCCGGGAGGCGCTTCGGCCCCGCCCTCGGCGATGACGCGGACCTCCACGCCGGGCAGCGGATAGCCGACAGTGCCCGCCTTCCGCTCTCCGCCCGCGTAGGGATTGGACGTGATCATCCCGGTCTCGGTCATCCCATAGCGTTCCAGAATTCGATGCCCGGTCCGCTCCTCGAAGCGCTGGTGCGCCTCAGCCAGCAGCGGCGCCGAGCCCGAGATGAACAGCCGCATATGCGCGCAGGCATGCGGCGTGAGTTCGGGCATAGCCGTCAGGCGCGTATAATGCGTCGGCACCCCCATCAGCACCGTGCCCCCGTCAAAATCGGAGATCACCGCCGCCGGATCGAAGCCGCGATGAAACAGCACGCTCGCGCCCGCCAGCAGCGCGCCGTGCAGTGCCACGAACAGGCCGTGGACATGGTAGATCGGCAGGATATGGATCAGCACATCATCGCCACGCCAGCCCCACAGCGCCTTTAGCGTCTGCGCGTTGCTGAGCAGGTTGCCGTGCGTGAGCATCGCCCCTTTCGACCGGCCGGTGGTTCCGGAGGTATAGAGGATCGCGGCCAGATCCGAGGCGGCGCGATGTTCGAGCGGCGCGGGCTCGCGCGGCATGTCATCAAGCAAGGTGCCCGTCCCGTCTTCGCCCAGCGTGACCAGTGCGCCGCCCTGCATCAGCGATTCCACGGCCCGCGCCTCGGGCGGGCGGCAGACCACCACGGCGGGATCGGCATCGCCCAGGAAATATTCCAGCTCGCCCGCGGTATAGGCGGTGTTCAGCGGCACGAACACGAGCCCGGCACGCAGCGCGGCCAGATAGAGCAGCACCGCCTCGGGCGACTTTTCCACCTGCACGACGATCCGGTCGCCCACATTCGCGCCCAGCGCCCGCAGCCGCGCCGCCAGACGGCCGCTGCGCGCATCGAGATCGGCGAAATCGAGCACCGACTGTCCGTTCTCGATCAGGAACGCCCTGTCGCCGGCGGCGCGGGCCGCGTCCAGGAAGTGGGCGAGGAGATTGGCGTTGTCCGCCATCCCCCCGGCCACTCTAGGCACCAGCAAAACCTCGGATGCGGGCGCCAGCGGCATGGACCAGTCGCTGACCAGCACGCCATCGACCGCGAGTGCGATCTTCCCCTCGATGAAAGCGCCGAAGCCTGGGCTTGCCGCGTCGAGCTTGCGCACCAGATCGAACACCGTCGAGGCTTCGACCTCGATCGGCGCGTTGCCGGGAATATAGGCCTCGCAGAAGCCCGGCGAGGCGGAAACGACGCGTGGCAAGCCTGACCCCTCTACTGCGCCGCCTGGAGCGTGGCCCGGATGCGATCCGGCGTCAGCGGCAGATCATACATCCGCACCCCCGTCGCCCGGCTCACCGCGTTGGCCACCGCGCCCAGCGGCGGCACGATCGGCGTCTCGCCCACGCCCTTGACGCCGAACGGGTGATTGGGGTTCGGCACTTCGACCATCACCGTGTCGATCATCGGCAGGTCGGAGGCGACCGGCATGCGATAATCGAGGAAACCGGCGTTATCCATCTTGCCGGAGGGGCCGAAGACATAGGCCTCGTTCAGCGCCCAGCCGATCCCCTGCGCGGCGCCGCCCTGAAGCTGGCCTTCGCAGTAGTCGGCATGGATCGCCCGGCCGACGTCCTGCACCACGGTGTAGCGGACCACCGAGACGTTGCCGGTCTCTGGATCGACTTCGGTATCGCAGATGTGGACGCCCGATCCGGGCAGGTGCCCCGGCACGAAAGTGCCCACCATCTTGGCAATCGGCCCGCCCGAATGGTCCGCCTTCGCCGCCAGTTCGGCGAGGGTCGCCTTCTGGTCGCTTTTGCCCTCGGCGGTGCAGAACGCGGCGCCGTCGCGCCATTCGATCTCCTGAGGCGTCGCGCCGAACATCGCCGCCGCGCGCTGCTTGAGCGTTTCGATCACCTGCTCGCAAGCGTCGATCACGGCCTTGCCGGTCGCGAAAGTCACGCGGCTGCCGCCGGTCAGCATCGACGGCCCGAGCGACGCCGTGTCGGCGACGGTCACGCGGACATTCTCATAGGGAATGCCCAGCGTCTCGGCGGCAATGATCGCCATGCTGGCGCGGCTGCCGCCGATGTCGGGACTTCCGGTGGCGACCAGCACCGTGCCATCCTCGGCCAGGCTCACGCTGGCGGTGGATGGGCCGCCGTAGTTCATCCAGTTCCCGCCGGCGATGCCGCGCCCCTGGTTGGGACCGAGCGGCGCGGAATAATGCGGATGCGCCTTGGCCGCTTCCAGGCATTCGGCATAGCCGACCTCACCCAGCGGCATGCCGAATACGCCGGGATCCCCCGCCCGCGCGGCGTTCTTCAGCCGCAGGTCGAGCGGATCCATGCCGAGCCGCTGCGCGATCTCGTCCAGGCAGCATTCCACCGCGAACACTGTCTGCGGAGCGCCCGGCGCTCGGTAGGCGGCAGTGCTCGGCGTGTTGACCAGCACCTCCCAGCCGGTGATGCGGACGTTGTCGCAACGGTAGTGCGCCAGCGCCATCATCGCGCTCAGGCTAACGTCTCCGCCGGGGAACGCGCCCGCGCGATTGCGGAATTCCATGACCGCGCCCACCAGCGTGCCTTCGGCGTCGGTGCCGAGCTTGATCTCGATCTCCGAGCCGGGCGCCGGACCGGTCGCACGGAACACGTCCTCGCGCCGCATCGCGATGCGCACCGGGCGTCCCGCCTTGCGCGAAAGCAGAAGCGCAACCGGCTCCAGATAGATCGCGGTCTTGCCGCCGAAGCCGCCGCCGATCTCGAGCGGGGTCACGCGAAGGTCGGCAAGGTTCATGCCCAGGAGGTTGGCCGTGGTCTGCCGCACCATGAAATGGCCCTGGCTGGACGACCAGATTTGCGCCTGACCGTCGCCGTTCCAAGACGCGACAGCAGCGTGCGGCTCGATATAGCCCTGATGCACCGGCTGGGTCGAATAGCTTCCGGACACGACGATCGCCGCCCCCGCGAGCGCGGCGTCGGGATCGCCGCGATCGATGACGAAGCGCATGGACAGGTTGGATGGCCGCTCGGGAGTTTCCTCCAGCCCCTTGGTGAAGACGTCGTCATGAAGCAGCGGCGCATCGGGCGCGAGCGCCTCGGCCGCTTCGATAACATGCGGCAGGACTTCGTAGTCCACCTCGATCAAGGCCAGCGCCTGCTCGGCGATCAGCTTGCTCGTTGCGGCCACCGCCGCCACCGCGTGACCATCGTACAGCGCCTTCTCGCGCGCCATGCAGTTGCGCGCGATATGCCCCAGATTGGCCGCCCCGCCCTCGCCCCCGGCGACTTCGCCCTCGACCTCGGGGAAGTCCTTGCCCGTCATCACCGCCTTGACGCCGGGCAGCGCCTCGGCCTTGCGCGTGTTGATGCCCCGGATACGCGCATGCGGATGCGGACTGCGCAGGATCGCGCCGTGCAGCATCCCGGCCATCGTGAAGTCGGGGCCGTAAACCGCCTTGCCGGTGACTTTCTCCACCCCGTCCGGCCGGATCGGGCTCGTGCCGACGAGGCGAAACGCCTGCTGGTCCTGGGGAGCGTTCATACCGCGATCCTTTCCTGGCGGAGCTCTGCCGCCGCGTCCATCACGGCGCGCACGATCTTGTCATAGCCGGTGCAGCGGCACAGGTTGCCCGCCAGCCAATAGCGCACTTGGGTTTCGGTCGGGTCCGGCACTTTGTCGAGCAGCGCCTTGGCCGCGACGATGAAGCCGGGCGTGCAGAATCCGCATTGCAGAGCGGCATGCTCCAGGAACTTGCGCTGGATCGGATGAAGCACGCTGCCCTCGGCCACGCCCTCGATCGTGCCGACTTGGCGCCCCTCGGCCTCTGACGCGAGCACGAGGCAAGAGCACACCATCTTGCCGTCGAGCATGACCGTGCAGGCGCCGCAGTCGCCGGAGCCGCAGCCTTCCTTGCTGCCCGTCAGCATCAGCTCGTCGCGCAGCGCGTCCAGCAGGGTCGTGCCCGGATCGCAGAGGAACTGCTGGGCATCGCCGTTCACGGTCGTCGAAACCACATGCTTGGTCATCAGTGCTTCTCCACTTGCTGGCCACGGGCGCGGCGAAGCGCGATTCCCACCGCCCGCCTTGCCAGCACGCCTGCGGTCGCGGTCCGGTATTCGGCGGTTCCGCGCTTGTCGTCGATCGGCCTGCAGGCCGCGCGCACGGCATCGGCCATGCGATCAAGCGCATCATCCTCCAGCTGGGTGCCAACGAGCGCCGCGCCCGCCGCCTCTACCAGCAGCACCGTCGGCGCTACGGCTCCAAGCGAAATGCGCGCCGAAACGCAGCGGCCGTTCGCGTCCAGCGCCAGCGCTGCCCCCACGCCCACCACCGCGATGTCCATCTCGGTGCGCGGGATCGAACGGAGATAAGCGTCACCGCCATTCGCCGGCCGCGGCGGCAACCTCAGCTCCACCACGAATTCACCGGGGGCGAGCGATGTTTGCCCGGGCCCGGCCGGCAACTGCTCCACCGGCAGCTCGCGCGTCCCGCCCGGCCCGGCGATCACGCAGACCGCGCCCGCCGCGACGAGCGCTGGCACGCTATCGGCGGCGGGGGATGCGTTGCACAAATTGCCGGCCATCGTCGCCCGGTTGCGTACTTGCACCGATCCGATCAGGTTCGCCGCCTCGACCACGCCCGGCCAGGCGGCGGCAAGCGCGGCGTCGTCCTTCAGCGCGGTGCAGGCGGTGGCGGCGCCGATCGCGAAGCCCCCGTCCGACAGCTTGCGAATGTCGTTCATGCCGGCGATGCGTTTGATATCGACGACCGAACCGGGCGCTACCCGGCCCGAGCGCATCTGCACGATAAGGTCGGTGCCCCCGGCGAGCACTCGGGCAGAGCTGTCGCCCGCCAGAAGGCCGATCGCCTCATCGACCGACAGAGGCACGTGAAAGGCCGATAGGGCCATGTTTGCTTATCTCCGCTAATTGCTCGGGCGGAACATCGTCCAACCAGAGGATTCGTCAACCGCTCAATTGAAAGCATGTCCGGCAGGTAGCGATCGGCATTTCAGGAAGCGCCAAAACCGGTGTTGACGCTGCCGGGTGCCCGCCGTAAGAGCGCCGCCTGCACTCGCGGCCCTCGGCCAGCGACGATGTGGCGGAGTAGCTCAGCCGGTTAGAGCAGCGGAATCATAATCCGCGTGTCGGGGGTTCGAGTCCCTCCTCCGCTACCACTTTACCGACCCCGGAACGGGAAATCCCGAATGGGCCGCCACAGCCCTTCTTCCCAGGCGTAAAGCCCCAGCCCGCGAAACTGGAACGAGCACGGCTTGAGGTTCGCGGCCAGCTCCCGCTGCAGGCCGCGCGCGGCCTCGGGCGTGACCTTGTTCTGGACGGTGATATGCAAGCGCAGGCGATGCGCGTCCTGCGGTGTCAGCAGGCCGTGCAGCCGCTCTGCCATCTCTTCGTGCAGCTCTACGATCGCAGGGCAATCCACCAGCAGCGCCGTCCCGCGCCCCATGTTCATCAGGCCGTCGATCCGGGCCGGGGGCGCACCGCGATTGGTCAGCGCCGCCATCAGGCGGCAAACCTCGGCCTCGGCCGAGGGCGGCAGCGCATGAAACAAGGTGACGTGGGCGCGCAGGCGATTGCGCTCGGGCGGATAGTGCTCGCGGCGCAGCGCGTCCGCCCAGGCGAGCACATCGGCGGGAAGCTCGGCCGTGACCAGCAATGGCGCCCGGCCCGGCGCGGCGGGTTTGCCGCCCGGCGCGTTCAAGCAGGCTGCTTCTGCGCCTTAAGCTGATCCAGCAGCTTCTCGGGCGCGGTCTCACCGTAAGGATCCTCGTCCGCGCCGACGTCGTTGATGCCGGGCTCCTCGAACCAATGCGTGATCACGTTATCGTCGATCACCATCGCATAGCGCCAGCTGCGCATGCCGAAGCCGAGGTGGTCCTTGTTGATCAGCATGCCCATGCGGCGCGTGAACTCGCCCGAGCCGTCGGGCAGCAGCTTCACATTCTTGAGGTTCAGGTTCTTGCCCCACTGATACATCACGAAGGGGTCGTTCACGGCGATGCAATAGACCTCATCCACGCCGAACTCGCGGAACTCGTCATAGAGCCGGTCGTAATTCGGGCACTGTTCGTTGCTGCACGTGGGCGTGAACGCGCCGGGCAGCGAGAACACCACGACCTTCTTGCCCGCGAATTCGTCGCGCATGCGAAAGTCCTGCCAACGGAACGGGTTCGGTCCACCGACGCTCTCGTCGCGAACGCGGGTCTTGAGGGTGACGTCGGGTATCTGGCGATTGAGCACGATCACATCTCCTTCGTAGCGCACGAACGCGGCGGAGCGGCTATCGTTTCATCCCATGGCAGGGCGACGTCAAATCTCCCCTCGCGCGCGGCGGAGCGCGAACCACTTGGCCACGTTGGCATTGTGCTCCTCCAGCGTGGAGGCGAAGGCGTGGCCGCCGGTTCCATCGGCGACCATGTAGAGAGCATCGGTCTTCTCAGGGTTGAGCACCGCGGCGATGGAATCGCGGCCCGGATTGGTGATCGGCCCCTGCGGCAAGCCGACCATCGTGTAAGTGTTGTACCCGTTGATCGCCTGGATCTCGGACTGGCGAATCCGCCGGCCGAGCGGCTTGCCCTTGGTGATGGGGTAAATGATCGTGGGGTCCGCCTGGAGCAGCATGCCTTTCTTGAGGCGATTGGAATAGAGCCCTGCCACCAGCCTCCGTTCGGATGGCTTGCCGGTCTCCTTCTCGACAATGGCGGCAAGTGCGATCGCCTCGGCGGGAGTCTTCACGGCGATGCCCGGAGCGCGTTTGGCCCATAGCTCATCAATGGTGCGCTTCATCGCCGCCTGCATCCGGCGCACCACCGCCGCGCGCGGCTCGCCGCGCTCGAAATCGTAGGAGTCGGGCAGGATCGAGCCCTCCGCCGGCACCGCCACTTTGCCTGTCAGGTGCGGCTGCGCCATGAGCCGCTCGTAAACCATGATCGAGGGCATGCCTTCGGGAATGGTCACGAAACGGCGGATGACGTCATCGCTCTGGAGGATCGACAGGATCTGCGAAGGACTGGCCCCCTTGGGCAGAAGGAACTCACCCGCCTTGATCGGTGCTCCGCCGCCCAGGAACCGGGCGCGCAGGCGAAAGGCGCGGGCCGATCCGATCGCGCCTTCGCGCTCCAGCTTTTGCGCCACGCTGCCGACGCTCGATCCTTCGGGCACGATGAAGGCAGTATCCCGCTGCAATCCGCCCGAAGCGTACCACCCGCCCAGCGCGATCCACGCGCCCGCGATCAGGACGAGCGCGGCGCACGCGGCCAGGATGCCGCGCCGCGCCATCGTCAGTCTTCCAGCTTGCGCACGACCAGGCTGGCGTTGGTCCCGCCGAAGCCGAAGCTGTTGTTGAGCGCGGCGCGCACGGTGCGCTTCTTGGCGGTGTGCGGCACCAGATCGACGCCTTCGCAGCTGTCGCTGGGGTTATCGAGATTGAGCGTCGGCGGCACAATCTGGTCGCGAATGGCGAGGATGCAGAAGATCGTCTCGACCGCCCCGGCGCCGCCGAGCAAGTGCCCGATCGCCGATTTGGTGGAGCTCATCGAAACGCCGCCGACGGCATCGCCGAACAGCTTGCGAACGGCGCCCAGTTCGAGCTCGTCGCCAAGCGGGGTCGAGGTGCCGTGGGCGTTGATGTAATCGATATCGGCGGGCTCCACGCCTGCCTTCTTGAGCGCCATCTGCATCGAGCGGAAGGCGCCCGAACCTTCGGGGTGCGGCGCGGTGACATGATAGGCATCGCCCGACAGGCCATAGCCGATCACTTCGGCATAGATCTTCGCGCCGCGCGCCTTCGCATGCTCGTATTCCTCGAGCACGACGACGCCCGCGCCCTCGCCCATGACAAAACCGTCGCGGTCCTTGTCATAGGGACGGCTGGCTTTCTCGGGCTGGTCGTTGAAGGCGGTGGAAAGCGCGCGCGCCTGCGCGAAGCCGGCGATGCCGATCGGGCAGATCGTGCTTTCGGCGCCACCCGCCAGCATGACGTCGGCGTCGCCGTCCTTGATCATGCGCGCGGCGTCGCCGATCGAATGGGCGCCGGTGGAGCACGCGGTGACGACCGCATGGTTCGGCCCCATCAGCCCGTACTTGATCGAAACCTGGCCGGAAATCAGGTTGATGAGCCGGCCGTGCACGAAATGCGGGCTGACGCGGCTAGGCCCCTTGTTGGCCAGGACCAGCGATTCGCTTTCGATGCCCGGCAGGCCGCCGATGCCCGATCCGATCGAGCAACCGGCGCGGAAGCGCTGTTCCTCGGTCATATCGGTAAGACCGGCATCCTCGATCGCCTGGCCCGCCGCATCGATCCCGAAGATGATGAAGGGATCGACCTGGCGCTGGACCTTGTGATCCACGCGCAGGTCCGGCTCGAAGCCGTAAGGATGATCCTTGGGCTTCACCTCGCAGGCAATCAGGCATTTCTGATCGGAAGCATCGAAGCGCGTGATCGGACCCGCGCCGGACTTGCCTGCGAGCAGATTGCTCCAGACGGTTTCCACATCAGCGCCCAGCGGGGTGACGAGGCCAAGCCCGGTTACGACGACACGACGCATGCAATTCTCCCAAACACAACAGGCCCAACCCCTTAGAGGCTGAGCCTGTCCTTCGACATGCCGCTTCGACAGGCTCGGCGGCTACCGGGGGATGAACGGAACAGCGCCCCGCTCATGCCGACAAAGCAGCGAGCCTGGCGAAGTGCTGTCCCGAGGCATCAGCCCTTGTTGTCGTTGATGTACTTGATCGCGTCCGAAACGGTGCTGATCTTCTCGGCGGCATCGTCGGGGATTTCGACGCCGAACTCTTCCTCGAACGCCATGACCAGCTCGACGATGTCGAGGCTGTCGGCGCCCAGATCGTCGATGAAGCTGGCGTCTTCGGTAACCTTTTCGGCTTCCACGCCGAGGTGCTCGACGACGATCTTCTTAACCCGATCGGCGGTGTCGCTCATCAAAATGCCCCTTCTGAAACGGAGGATGAATAATTCGTTTGCCGCCCTAATGTGCGGCAGCGCGGCTGGCAAGCGTTCAGGCGCGATCAAGCCTTGGGCGGTTCGACGATCCGGACGTGCAGCTCGCGAAGCTGCTTCGGCTCGGCCGGGCTCGGCGCCCCCATCAGCAGATCCTCGGCGCGCTGGTTCATCGGGAACAGCGTGATCTCGCGCAAGTTCTGCGCCCCGCAGAGGAGCATGACGATGCGGTCAACACCCGCCGCCATGCCGCCGTGGGGCGGCGCGCCGTATTGAAACGCGCGGTAAAGTCCGCCGAAGCGCTCTTCGACATCCGCCTGCGACAATCCCGTCAGCTCGAACGCCTTCACCATCAGGTCAGGATGCTGGTTGCGGATCGAGCCCGAGGCGATCTCATAGCCGTTGCAGACCAGATCGTACTGATAAGCCTTGATCGTGAGCGGATCCTGGCCTTGCAGGGCTTCCATTCCGCCCTGCGGCATCGAAAACGGGTTGTGCGCGAAATCGACCTTCTTCTCTTCCTCGCTCCATTCGAAGAACGGGAAATCGACGATCCAGCACAGCTCGAACCGGTCCTTGTCGATGAGGTCGAGCTGCTCGCCCACGCGGATGCGGGCCAGGCCGGCGAGCTTGGCCGCCTGCTCTTCCTTGCCGGCGGCGAAGAACAGCCCGTCGTCGGGGCCGAGCCCGAGCGCATCGTAGAGCGCCGCCATCTTCTCAGGCCCATGATTCTTGGCGATCGGCCCGCCGAACTCGCCCTGCTTGCGGGTGACGTAGCCGAGCCCGGCATGCCCTTCGGAACGCGCCCAGTCGTTCATGTCGTCGAAGAACTTGCGGCTCTTGTCGGCGGTGGCGGGCGCCGGGATCGCGCGCACCGTGCCGCCGCCGCCCACGATCTTCTCGAACAGGCCGAAGCCCGACTGGCGGAACTCCTCGCTCACGTCGCTGATGATCAGCGGGTTGCGCAAGTCGGGCTTGTCCGAACCATACTTCAGCATCGCCTCGGAATAAGGGATGCGCGGGAAGCTGCCCGACGGGGTGACCGAGCGGCCGTCGGCAAACGCCTCGAACACGCCGCCGATCACCGGCTCCATCGTCTCCCAGACTTCCTCCTGGGTCACGAAGCTCATTTCCAGGTCGAGCTGGTAGAATTCGCCCGGCTGGCGGTCGGCGCGCAGGTCTTCGTCGCGGAAGCAGGGCGCGATCTGGAAATA
>VFQT010004870.1_pt1 | contig 10677 bp, 9 predicted proteins | sample 3512381 | NCBI WGS metagenome assembly VFQT01 (sample SAMN10412376, study PRJNA504923) | tailings metagenome | isolation source: Relicate 2 Philex TSF3 active mining site | place: Philippines: Tuba, Benguet | collected 2017-08-29 | reverse complement strand
CAAGCCATCCGTCGCGGCTACCGGGTTGATCTTTTGCCCGTGGTGGCGGGCAGTTGGCGTTCGGGTTGGTGCGTAGCGATTGATGCGAACAATAACCAGCAGGTGGACGCCGCCGAGCTGGTCTTGCATCGAAGCGCGGTTACACCACCACCCGGTACCGAGATCAGCGCACGAATGACGGACAGCAAGCGTACCTATGTGTCATTTGATCCGAGCGGCCGGCCGCGGACCGCCAGCAGCGCCAATGTGCCGCAGTACGGCTCGTTGCTGTTTCAACTGGGGCAGCAGCGCAGTAAGCTGGTGATTGGGTTTTTAGGGCGTGTTCGTGTGTGTGATCCCGATCGCGACAAAGCCACTTGCTAGAATGGCGCATTGGCCTGCAAACCTGTCGATTTGTGAAAATTCTTACTGATACTGATGGCATGCATGCCGCCTTGGCACAGGCCGCCAAAGCCATGTATACCGCCACACCCAATCCGCGAGTCGGCTGCGTGATTGTGCGTAACGGCGACGTGCTGGCCGAGGGACATACGCAGCCTACCGGTTTCGCACACGCAGAGGCGTACGCACTGCATCATGCCCAGCAGCAGGGTATCGATGTGCGTGGTGCGACAGTGTACGTGTCACTAGAGCCGTGCAGTCATCACGGCCGTACGCCGCCCTGCGCGGATGCATTAATTAATGCTGGCATAGCACGCGTGGTGGTCGCCATTGAAGATCCTAATCCCTTGGTGGCGGGTCAGGGCCTGGCCAAACTACGCGCGGCGGGCATACACGTAGAGCTAGGCACCTTGGCTGAACCGGCACGTGAAATCAACAGAGGATTCTTGCACCGCATGCAGCACGCCAGACCATGGGTGCGCATGAAGATAGCAGCGAGTATTGATGGTGGTACCGCCTTGCAGAATGGACAAAGCCAATGGATTACATCTGCGCAGGCGCGTGATGATGGCCATCACTGGCGGGCTCGATCATGTGCGATATTGACCGGTATCGGCACGGTCCAACAAGACGACCCGCAGCTTAATGTACGCGCGGTTGATACGCCACGTCAGCCGCGTCGGGTCGTGGTGGATAGTCATCTGGCGATCTCGCCACAGGCGCGTATGCTGCAGGATGCACCCGCCTGGATCTTCACCGCAGTTGATCATGCTGAGCCGGCAGCGCAATTACGATCACAGGGTCATGAGGTGATTACACTGCCTGACGATACTGGTAAGGTCGATCTACACACCCTGATGCGAGAGTTGGGGCGGCGTGAGATCAATGAGCTTCATGTCGAAGCCGGATTCAAGCTCAATGGCTCTTTGTTGCGTGCGGGTGTAGTCGATGAGTTGTTACTCTACATGGCACCATGTTTACTTGGGCCAGCGCAGGGCTTGGCGCGTTTACCGGTGCTGGAGCAACTCGATCATCGACTCTCTTTTTATTTTCACGATATTGAACGGGTGGGGCCCGATGTACGCCTGCGCCTGATACGTAATCCTTCTTGAGGCATTCAGACGCTTATGTTTACTGGCATCATCGCAGCCATCGGCCGTATCAATACCATTACACCGCTGGCTCATAGTCCCGACGCTGGCGTGCGTCTGACCGTACACGCAGGTGGTTTGCCGCTGAACGATGTCGCTATTGGCGATTCTATTGCCATTAATGGCGCGTGCATGACGGTTACCGAAAAATCCGAGCAGACATTCTGTGTAGATGTATCGCGCGAGAGCCTGAACTGCACGGTTGGCTTGGATGCCGAGGGCGAGGTGAATCTCGAAAAAGCGCTCACCTTGGCCGAGCGTTTAGGTGGTCATTTAGTCTCGGGTCATGTGGATGGGCAGGGTTCGGTAACGTACTTTTCCGAGGTCGGCGAATCATGGCGGCTGGATATTTTGGCGCCACTGTCATTAGCCCGCTATTTGGCCTACAAAGGCTCAGTGGTGGTGAACGGCGTGTCACTCACGGTGAACAGCGTGAGCGATCAAGCCGACGGTTGCATCATCTCGATCAATCTGATCCCGCACACTATCGCCGTCACGACACTGAAGCATTTGGTGCCGGGCGCGCGCGTCAATCTTGAAGTTGATCTGATCGCGCGTTATGTTGAGCGCATGCTGTCGCTGAGCGCGCTGCCCGGTTGATCAGGCGCTAGCCATTGGTAAATTGATACCGTACGCGGTGCGGGTGTGGCGCTGGAAATCCGATAGAATGTGCGGCCTTTCCGGAAGCACCCCTCATGTCACTATCCAGCACACAAGACATCATTGCCGAATTTCGCGCCGGGCGCATGGTCATTCTGGTCGATGAAGAGGATCGTGAAAACGAAGGCGATCTGGTACTGGCAGCTGACTTTGTCACGCCCGAGGCGATCAACTTCATGGCGCGCTTTGGTCGGGGGCTGATCTGTCTCACGCTGACCGAAGAGCGCTGCGAGCAACTCAATCTACCCCTCATGACAGGCCGTAACGGCACCTCGTTCGGTACCAACTTCACGGTGTCGATTGAAGCCGCTGAGGGAGTGACCACCGGTATCTCTGCCGCCGACCGTGCGCGCACCATTCAGGTGGCGGTAGCGCGTCACGCCAAGCCAACCGACCTCGTACAGCCAGGCCATGTGTTTCCGTTGCGGGCACAAAAAGGTGGCGTGCTCATGCGGGCCGGACACACCGAGGCCGGCTGCGACCTGGCCGAGTTGGCCGGCTTGACCCCGGCGGCAGTCATCTGCGAAGTGCTCAAAGAAGATGGCACTATGGCCCGCTTACCCGACCTGGTCGAGTTTTCGCGTGAGCACGGCATGAAAATCGGCACTATCGCCGATTTAATTCACTATCGCAGCCAGAACGAGAGCATTATTGAGCGTGTTGGTGAGCGCGAGATGCAGACCCCGCATGGCAGCTTTCATGCGATCGCGTTTCGCGATGCACCGAGCGGTGGCGCGCATCTTGCGCTGGTTCACGGCAGCATCGCGCCCGAGCATGAAACATTGGTGCGGGTGCATCAGCCGGTGTCGGTGCTGGATTTGCTCGACACCCACGCCACCACGCATTCTTGGAATATGTCGGCCGCGATGCGGGCAGTGCAGGCGGCCGAGCGCGGCGTGATCGTTCTGCTGAACTGCGAAGAGTCGGCCGATCAAATGTTTGCGCAGTTCAGCGCGTTGGCCTCGTCGCAGCCAGTAAGCGCCCCGCGCGGCGCGCGTATGGATCTTCGTACCTACGGCATCGGCGCACAGATTCTGCGGGCGCTGGGCGTGGGTAAGATGAGGCTGCTGGCTAATCCAAGGAAAATGCCATCAATGGCAGGCTTCAACCTTGAAGTCACCGGCTACCAAGCAGGCCCGACTGATCACTGATGCAGGAGGTGATATGAGCGTAGGAACCTATGAACCCGATTTCGATGGCGCCGGACTGCGCATCGGCGTGGTACAGGCTCGGTTCAATGAAGACATCTGTCATGGCCTGAGGGCGGCTTGTCTGACCGAGTTGAAACACCTTGGCGTTGATGATCAGGATGTGCTGGTGGTAACCGTGCCGGGCGCGCTCGAGATTCCGTTAGCGCTACAGAAAATGGCCGAGTCCGGTCAGTTCGATGCCTTGATCGCATTAGGCGCGGTGATACGCGGCGAGACCTACCACTTTGAGTTGGTGGCCAACGAATCAGGTGCCGGCATACGCCGTATCAGTTTGGATCATGGCATACCTATCGCTAACGCAGTGCTCACCACAGAGAATGATGACCAGGCCGAAGCACGTATGGCCGGCAAAGGCGCTGATGCGGCGCGTGTCGCGGTAGAGATGGCCAACTTGGTGGCTGCTGTGGATGAGTTGGCCGACGAGGCCGACGACGACTGAGACTAAGCATGAGTGGTCACCTCTCCCGGCACGCCAACCCCAACAAAAACCGTACACCGCGCCACCGCGCGCGCGAGTTTGCGTTGCAGGGGCTGTACCAATGGCTGATGAGCCATGAAGACGCGGGCGTGATCGACGCCTACATCCGCAACGCGCACGGTTTTGATAAAGCAGATCGCAGCCACTTTGATGTGCTGCTGCACGGCACGATTCGAGACGCTGCCAATTTACGTACCGAGATCGTCCCGTACATTGATCGCGCTATCGATCAACTCTCGCCAATTGAACATGCGGCGCTGCTGATCGGTGCCTACGAGCTGAAGCAGCATATTGAAATCCCCTACAAAGTAGTGATCAATGAAGCGGTCGAGCTGGCCAAATCGTTCGGCGGTATCGATGGTCATAAATACGTCAATGGCGTACTGGATAAGTTAGCGTCCAAATTACGCGCAACTGAAGTCGGCGCAGCGCGCTAGCTGAGTGTAAACGCCATGAATTTCACGCTGGCGCAACGACTGCAAGACATTGCGCCGTTTCATGTCATGGAGATGATCAAGCGCGCCGGCGAAATGGAGCAGGCTGGGCGATCTGTCATCTACATGTGTATTGGTGAGCCGGATTTTGCGCCAGCCCCGGCGGTACTCGACGCTGCGCAACAGGCCTTGCTGCAAGGTGCCGCGCAGCGCTACACCGCCGCGCTTGGATTACAGTCATTGCGTGAGGCGATTTCGGCGCACTACCGAACGGCCTTGGGTGTGGATGTACCTGCCACGCGTATCGTGATCACGGCAGGCGCTTCCGGCGCACTGCTGCTGGCCTGCGCCGCGCTGGTCGAGCGTGACGCAGAGGTACTGATGCCGGATCCGAGCTATCCGTGCAATCGCCATTTCGTCAGTGCATTCAATGGCCGACCCGTGCTGATACCGAGTGGTCCCGAGGACCGTTTCCAGCTCTCTGCCGCCATGGTGGCGGCGCACTGGAATGACCATACGCGTGGCGTGCTGCTCGCTTCGCCTTCCAACCCGACCGGCACCTCGATCACGCGTGATCAACTCACGCAAACTGTAGCCGCGGTTCGGCAGCGCGGCGGCTTTAGCGTGGTCGATGAAATTTATCAGGGGCTGACTTACGACCATGCGCCATTCTCCGCGCTCGAGTTGGGCGAAGACATCGTGGTCATTAACAGCTTTTCAAAATATTTCAATTTAACTGGTTGGCGTCTCGGCTGGTTGGTGGTGCCACACGCACTCATGCCAGAGATTGAAAAGCTTGCGCAGAATTTCTACATCTGTCCGTCGAGCATGGCTCAGCATGCCGCGCTGGCCTGCTTCACGCCCGAGTCACTGGCAATTGCCGAGCAGCGGCGTGAAGAGATGCGTCGTCGACGTGATTACCTGGTGCCGGCACTACAAACCTTAGGCTTCCACGTGCCAGTGGTTCCGGATGGCGCATTCTATGTGTACGCCGACTGCAGCCGTTTGACTGACGACGCCACCGGATTTTGCCGCGATGTTCTCGAGCGCGCGGGTGTGGCACTCACGCCCGGCGTAGATTTTGGTGAAGTCGGTGCACACCGTTTCGTGCGCGTGTCGTATGCCACTTCCATGCCCAAGCTGGAACAAGCGATCAGCCGGTTGGCAGCTTACTTAGCGCCAGGCGCATAAAAAGAAAACGGCGCCGCTGCGTACCTCGCAGCAGGCGCCGTAATTCGGCTTGACTGTTACCGCTTTATTTTGTCATCGGCAAAGCCCGCATTGTGCGAGCTCGCGCTAAGCTGACGCGCGTTATGCAGGCTCTTGTTCAGCGTGTGAAACTACCGGTGCCGCATCTGCTTCACGAGCGGGCTCTGCCACTGGGGGAGGCGTGAACGTAGGAACGCGCTTGCCAGCTGCAACTTGCTGCAGCTTGGCGTACTCGGCCAACACTTTGCCCGCGTAGCCGCCGTCGGTTTCCATATTGCCTGCACCCACATACAGCTTCAGGCCGCCCTGAACCGAGCCCGATACACGAATCATATCTTTCAGAATGCGTGCGCCGACCTGAATGTTGGCAACCGGGTTCAGTGCTGCGGTGGGGCCGCCGTGATCGTCAAACTTCTCGCGATGAACACGCGACATCACCTGCATCAGGCCTTGTGCACCCATCGCGCTCTCGGCAAACGGGTTGAAGCGCGACTCAATCGCCATCACCGCCAGAATCAGCAACGGGTCTAGCTTGACTGATCCGGCTGCTTCATAAGCCGCGCCGACCAGCAGCGTGCTCGCTGTGCCGGCGATGCGGTAGCGCTTCGATAGCCACGCATTGACACGTTGCTGCTCAATGCTGAGGTTCGCACTTTGCTGCATGGCAGATACGTTCGACAATTTCGGCTGCGGCAGTTCCAGAAGCTCTGCGAACGCGATCTCCTCTGCGGCAAGCTGCTCGTCAGCTGTGGCAGCGAACGGCGACAACTCTTTCAAGTCATCAAGCAGTGACGGCCGGAAAAACACCAGCGCAAGCGCTGCCAAGGCGGCCAACCCAATCAGAGCCAGCGTATGCCTGGCTGCCGCGAAGGCGACCCGGAATTTTTCGAGGATACCCTCGGCATTACCAACACCATTTCGAACAAGTGGGGAGTTGCTTCCCGCACCGACCAACGCTGCGAATATGCGTCGATGATTCATCAAACCTCCTGAATATCGCGGCCCTCAAAGCGCCTGGCAAAACACAAGTGCCTCATCCCGGTCATACGCTCTCCTCTTGGCAGTATGACAAGTCCGCACTACAGTTTTGCCAGGCACTCTGAATTGAGGCCAATTGCAAGCGTGCTTCGTGCTTCAATTCACCGCGAAACAAAAACTCGTTTGTTTCTCTTGCACCCATGTTGCGGTGCATTGAGTACCCCCACAAACGCCGGTGTTGCCTTGCTGGTCGCCTGCACTTTCGGCCGGCTAACTCGGCAATCTTTTTTCGAGGATGAAAGGCTGACCCAGTTGCTGAACAATCTTTACAATCGCTCGCGGGTCCATCCTCGCGTTGACTTCTGATCCACGGTCATCATCACTGACGACCTGCCGGGAAGGCCCCGACGTCTAACGCTAAAAATTTTGGCGGATTGTAGGCAGGTGTTTATATCGAGTCAATACTGGAAACCTCAAGAAATATAACCATTTGTTATGAAAATTCAGTTTCGCTGTAACAATATCCAGTAAAATCATTGAGTTGCCTTGCCTCTCGGGGTATTGGGTAGTTCATTTCGAAAATATCAATAATTCATGAAATATTCCGATCTGCGGGACTTTATTGCTAAATTGAAACAAGCTGGTGAGTTGTTAGAAGTATCACTGCCGGTATCGCCTGTGCTTGAAATGACCGAGTTGTGCGACCGCACATTGCGAGCGGGTGGCCCTGCATTACTGTTCAAAAATCCGACCGGTCACAGCATGCCAGTGCTCGGCAATTTATTCGGCACACCCAAAAGAGTAGCGCTCGGTATGGGTGCATCTGATGTCGGCGAGCTACGGCGCATTGGTCATTTACTGTCGGCCCTGAAAGAGCCCGAGCCACCCAAGGGCTTACGCGATGTGATGGGCCTTGGTTCGCTGGTGAAATCGGTGTGGGATATGGCGCCCAAAGAACTGCGCGCTGCGCCCTGCCAGGAGATTGTGTGGGCAGGCGCCGAGGTCGATCTTTCGCGCTTACCGATACAGCATTGCTGGCCGGGCGATATCGCGCCGCTGATTACCTGGGGCTTGGTCATTACCAAAGGCCCGCACAAGAAGCGACAAAACCTCGGTATATATAGACAGCAAGTGCTTGGCCCCAACAAACTTATCATGCGCTGGCTGGCGCATCGGGGCGGGGCGCTGGACTTTCGGGAGCACTGCCTGACGAATCCCGGCAAGCCCTATCCGATTGCGGTGGCTTTGGGCGCTGACCCGGCCACTATATTAGGCGCGGTCACGCCGGTGCCTGACAGCCTCTCGGAGTATCAGTTTGCCGGGCTATTGCGCGGTAGCCGAACTGAATTGGTCAGAGCCATCGGCAGCGAGCTGCGAGTACCTGCCTCGGCAGAGATCGTGCTGGAGGGGCATATCTATCCTGACAATACCCACCCCACCGGCTATGCCCATGCGTTGGAGGGGCCATTCGGTGACCACACCGGCTACTACAATGAGCAGGACTGGTTCCCGGTATTCACGGTCGACCGCATCACCATGCGACGCGACCCGATTTATCACTCAACCTATACCGGCAAGCCACCCGACGAGCCTGCTATTCTGGGTGTTGCGCTGAACGAGGTGTTCGTTCCGCTGCTGCAGAAGCAATTTTCCGAGATAACCGATTTTTATTTGCCGCCCGAGGGCTGTAGCTACCGTATGGCGGTGGTGCAGATGAAGAAGTCTTATCCTGGTCATGCCAAGCGCGTCATGTTTGGTGTCTGGAGCTTCCTGCGTCAGTTCATGTATACCAAGTTCATTGTGGTGGTGGATGAGGATGTCGACATCCGCGACTGGAAAGAAGTGATCTGGGCTATCACGACGCGGGTTGACCCGATACGTGACACCACCCTGGTCGACAACACACCGATTGATTACCTTGACTTTGCATCACCGGTCAGCGGCTTAGGTAGCAAGATGGGTATTGACGCGACCAATAAATGGCCGGGTGAGACATCGCGTGAGTGGGGCAAAACTATTGCGATGGATGATGATGTCAAACAACGTGTCGATGCGCTGTGGGAGTCATTGGGCTTTTGAGTTAGACTGCGCAGCGGCGGGCCCCTGCGCATTGTGGCGTGGTTAACCTGGTCAGGTCGGGAACGAAGCAGCCACAGCTACTTACCGCAAGTGCCGCAGACAAGGCTCGCCTCTTTCCTGCATCGCTGACCAGCCTCAGTCTCTATAAACCTGCGTCGATAGTGTTCCGTAAGACGCGCGGGTGAGGTCGGGTAAAATCCTCGCTTACCCGCCGCTATTTCCACTGGAACCGCCACGGACATGTCCTACCAGGTACTTGCCCGCAAATATCGCCCCAAAAACTTCGCCAGCTTGGTCGGGCAGGAGCATGTGGTGCGCGCGCTCACCCATGCGCTGGAGCAAAAACGCTTGCACCATGCGTATCTGTTCACTGGCACACGTGGGGTCGGCAAAACTACGCTCTCGCGTATTCTCGCCAAAGCGCTCAATTGTCAGGGTGCTGACGGTAACGGTGATATCACCGCGCGACCGTGCGGCGTGTGCGAGGCCTGTGTCGCGATTGATGCAGGGCGTTTTGTTGATTACATCGAGATGGATGCCGCATCGAACCGCGGCGTCGATGAAATGGCGCAGCTACTCGAGCAGGCGGTGTATGCACCGTCCAACGCGCGCTTCAAGGTCTACATGATCGATGAAGTGCATATGCTGAGTAATCACGCATTCAACGCCATGCTCAAGACATTGGAAGAGCCACCGCCGCATATTAAATTTATTCTTGCGACGACTGACCCGCAAAAAATTCCGGTCACCGTATTGTCGCGCTGCATGCAATTCAACCTGAAGCAGATGCCACCCGGACAGATCGTCGCTCATCTGGAAAATATTCTCGGTCAAGAGAGCATCAGCTTCGATTCGCCGGCACTACGTTTACTCGCGCAGGGTGCGCAGGGCTCGATGCGCGATGCCTTGTCGCTCACCGATCAAGCGATCGCCTACGCTGCGGGCACAGTCACTCTGGATGCGGTGCAGGGCATGTTGGGCTCGCTTGATCAATCATACTTGGTGCGGATGCTGGATGCGCTGGCGGTACACGACGCCAAAGCCCTGCTCGATATTGCCGATGAGATGGCAGCGCGCAGCCTTTCCTGGAGCAGCGCCTTGCAAGATCTTGGCACTCTGCTGAATCGCATTGCGATTGCGCAGACCGTGCCCTCTGCTGTGCCGGATGATTTGCCGGAGCGCGACGATATTATTCGCCTTGCCCCGATGTTCTCGCCGGAAGATGTGCAACTGTTTTATCAAATCGTGGTGCATGGTCGGCATGAACTAGGCTTGGCGCCCGATGAGTACTCGGGCTTTACCATGACGCTATTGCGCATGCTGGCGTTTGTACCGATGAATGGCGGCGGTCAAACAGCGACTGCGCCGGAGGCAGGGGCGGCCCGTGCCTCAGCGCTTGCCGCTGTGCGAAACACTAAACCGGCCTCCACCACATCAACGACAGCAGCAACGACACCAGCAACGACACCAGCGACGACACCAGCGACGACAGCAGCAACGACCGTAGAAACAACCGCAGCAACCGTACAGGCGCCGGTAAATGGCGTTCAAAAGACGTCATTGCACTCGTCCCAGCGGACCTCGGTCAGTATCGATTGGCCAGTGCTGGTCAAGCAGCTTGCGCTGCGCGGTGTCGCAAGGCAGCTTGCGATGCAAAGCGAATTACTGACTTACGAAGACAATGACCAAGTAATCTCGATTCGTATTCGCATACCGGTCGATACCTTGTTATCAGCAGGTAGCAAAGACAAGCTCACCACCGCACTTACTGAAAATCTTGGCAAGCCTGTACGTCTCGATACCGAGATTGGCGCGACCACCCAGACCGCACATGCGGCGGATGTCGCTGGTGAGGCAGAGCGACAGCGGCATGCCGAACAAACACTCCAAGAAGATCCGTTTGTGCAGACGCTGATGAAAGAGTTTGGTGCCACCATCGTCCCGGGCTCAGTGAGACCGCAGTAGCGGAGTGATCTGGCGAGTGACTTGCTTGAGCATTTTTAAACACATCTATTTATTTTCCAGGAGCGCACGATGATGAAAGGCCAACTGGCCGGCCTGATGAAGCAGGCACAGGCGATGCAAGACAACATGAA
>VFQT010004869.1_pt1 | contig 10680 bp, 8 predicted proteins | sample 3512381 | NCBI WGS metagenome assembly VFQT01 (sample SAMN10412376, study PRJNA504923) | tailings metagenome | isolation source: Relicate 2 Philex TSF3 active mining site | place: Philippines: Tuba, Benguet | collected 2017-08-29 | reverse complement strand
CACGAAGAATTGCGTCGTGAAGGAGAACATTTGCATTACGAAGCATTCGTAAATTTTGTGGATGCAGTATTAGGTGAATCCATTGAAATTCCAACAATCAACGGTCGTGCGAAAATCAAGATCGAACCGGGAACACAAAGTGGTAAAATGCTCCGTTTAAAAGGCAAAGGATTACCGGTGTTGCAAGGGTACGGTCATGGAGATCTTTTCGTGCACATCAACGTTTGGACTCCGAAAAAGGTCAGCAAAGAAGAACGCGAGATCTTAGAGAAATTGAAAGAGAGTGAAAACTTTAAACCGAATCCGGGCAAACACGAAAGAGGATTCTTTCAACGGATGAAGGATATGTTTCAATAATAAATGATCCCCTGCTTCGGTAGGGGATTTTTAATTCCAATAGGTTCCGTCAAGTCCTAAAATAAATCCGATCCAAAGCAGTGGAAAGCTGAATACGATCGCAAGGATCGTGTATAACCACAACCAATTTCCGAATCTACGCATTTTAGCACGTATCCAATAGCCGAAAAAGCCTGCAAATGCACCGGCTATGGGTGTTATTACCAATGGTTTGATGCGCCAATAACTTGGCCATTCCGGATTAGGTTCTCCAGCTGTGAAGAGAAAAAGGGATACTAAGCTCAATCCAATAAAGAATCCTGTGAGCGTGAACAAACGCATTTCCTTGGTAAACATCTTAAGGGTTTTGCTTCATAACGCAACATTTTCCGTTTCATTGTTCTCAGAATTTCGGTTACTTTCGCAAGTACACATGGAAACACAAGATCAACAACCGGAAGTAGGCACGTATTTGCGTTCGCATCAGAATCAAACCGCCCGGTCTTTGGTGGCGGCCATTTTTCTCGCTTTTGGTGGATTTATGATTTTGGGGAATATGGCAGCCGGATTGATCATCAGCACGCGCGTTCAAAAGCTGGATTCCATGGAAAGCATCCGATCTCAGTTTTCAACCAACGAATTCTTTGTGATCAATTTGATCCCTTTTGTGATTGGATTTTTGATGTTGGTTTGGTCGGCAAAAGTTTTACTTCGCGAACGCTTTCAGTTTTTGATCAGTATACGACCTCAATTTTCCATGAAGCGCTTCTTGGTGGGTTTAGGCACCTGGTTAGGGCTTTCCTTAGTGTTGTTTGGAATTGATTACTTCCGTTTTCCGGCAATGTATCAGTGGAATGCCAATGGAAACGAAACCTTGATCTTGCTAGGGATCACCTTATTCATTGTTCCGCTGCAAACGGGTTTTGAAGAACTGCTATTTCGAGGGGTGTTGTTCAAATTGCTGGGGAAAAGTAAGTTACCGGGGATCGCATTGGTTTTGATCAATGCAGTCTTATTTGCTTCATTGCATTTAGCCAATCCGGAGGTGCAGGAATTGGGATGGATCGCTATCGTTTACTACGTGTTTTCAGGAGTGTTCTTAGCGCTCATAACCTTAATGGATGATGGTTTGGAACTTTCCTGGGGCTTTCATTTTGCGAATAACGTATTTGGCGTGTTCTTCTTGACAAATGATTGGCAGGCTTTTCAAACAGACGCCTTGTTTAAGGATATCTCACAGCCGGATTTCAGCTGGTCCATGTTGATCAATCTGTTTGTTTGGTATCCGCTGTTCATTCTTTTATTCGCTAAAATTTACAAGTGGAAGCATTGGAAACAACGCTTGCTAGCGTAACCAGACCAAAGCAAATTGTTATTTTAGTCCATTCGATAAACGCACATGCTGGAAATTCAAGAAATTACGAAACGGTATAACCGCAAATTAGCTCTGGATGAGGTTTCATTGTCCTTGCGACAGGGAGAATTGTTTGGTTTGCTGGGACCTAATGGGGCCGGAAAGACAACTTTGATACGGATCATCAATCAAATTGTAGAGGCCGATTCAGGAACCATTCGCTTTAAGGGAGATCTGATGCAGCAAAAACATTTGGCATCGATTGGCTATTTGCCGGAAGAGCGCGGTTTATATAAAAACATGACCGTAGAAGCGCATGCCTATTTTCTGGGAGCCTTGCGTGGTCTTTCTAAACGAGATTGCGAAAAGGCCTTGAATTATTGGCTCGACCGCTTCGATATTCAGAATTGGCGTAAAAAACGTATCGAGGAACTTTCCAAAGGAATGGCGCAAAAGGTGCAATTCATTTGTACGGTCTTGCATGAACCAGATCTTTTGATCTTGGATGAACCTTTTTCCGGCTTTGACCCGGTGAATGTGGAGCTCATCAAACAAGAATTGCTGGAAATGAAAGCGCGTGGTAAAACCATTATGATCTCCTCGCACAATATGCGAAGTGTAGAGGAAATTTGCGACCGTGTGGCTTTGATCCACCAATCGAAAAAGGTGTTGGAAGGTCGCGTTTCTGTTTTACAAGAAGAACGCAAGACGGGAGAATATGCAGTTAAGTTCCGCGGAACAATGATCGCTTTTGTAAATGCCTTGTGGACAGGATTTGAGTTGGTAGATAAAGAAATCCTGGGAGATGATCGCTTCATAGCAAAGGTTAAAATGCGTGGAGAGAACAGTTTCGAGGACTTATTGAAAGTGCTCATGGGACAAGTACGTATCGAAGCTGCTTGGGAAGTATTGCCTTCCATGCAGGATATTTTTATTCAGGAAGTAGCACCTAAAAAAGAAACGGAAGATGAAAAATAGTTGGATCATAGCCATGCGCGAATTGCGCGAACGAATCGGAAGCCGCTCTTTTTTATTGATGGCTTTCCTGGGACCAGTGGTCGTATTGATCCTGACCTACCTCTTGTTTGCCTTAGGTGGAAATGAACAACAAAAATGGCATGTCTTGATCGTAGATCCGGCCAATGTTATGGAACAAAAGATCATGGCCAAGGAAGATCCGAATATCACGTATTCCTTTGCCAATAACTACATCGAGATTGAGGATTTTGCTGACAAACCGGAATACCAGCCTTATGATGCTATGGTGGAGGTAAATGAGAAGATCCTTTCGAATAAATCCAGTTTTGTATTCTACCGCGAGAAGCCATCCTTTACGATGACGGTGAATGTCCGCTATCATGTGGAGCGCCGCTTGGAAGAGGTATTAGCAGCTGAATTCACGAAATTGTCGGTTTCCGAGTTTCGTAAGATCAAACAACCTTTGAACGTGGCTTTCCGAAATGTATACGACCCTTCGAATTCCTCTGCAGACATTGGGGCATGGGTAGGTTTATTCTTCGGAACAGTGATTTTTGTTTTTATCTTCTTGTTCGGAATGACGATCCTGCGTTCTGTATCACGCGAAAAATCGAATCGCATTGTAGAAGTGCTACTTGCAACAGTTCATCCGCGCGCCTTGATGTTGGGTAAGATCATTGGCATCGGTTTGAGTGCCTTGCTACAAGTAGCTATCTGGTCTTTGGTGATCGGAGGTGGTTTGTACATCATGCGTGAAACTATTTTCATTGATGCTTATGACCCGGTAAATGTGGCTGCCGGACAAACAAGTGATTACAATCAATTTGTAGAGTTGGTATTTGAGCGTATCCAATACGGTTCGATGTTGTTCTATTTCCTTTTGTTCTTTATCTCGGGTTATTTGTTCTACGGAGCCTTTTTCGCGGCTTTGGGAGCGGTTACGGGTTCAGAGTCAGACGGACAACAATTCTTATTTCCTCTGATCGCTCTATTGCTTTTTGCGGTTTATGCCGGATACTTTGTTATGCAACATCCGGATAGTCCGATGGCGACAGTATATCTCTATTTGCCGTTCACTGCCCCGGTTGTGGCGATGGTGAAATTGTCGATGGGATTTGAGCCGGGCGCTTCATATCAACTGTTTGTCAGTCTTGCGAGTATCATGGTGGGTGCGTTCCTGGTTTTAGGATTAGCGGCGCGTTTGTATAAGAACGGTTTATTGCAATTCGGACATTCTGTGCGTTTGCGGACGATCCTTACTTGGTTAAAAATGAAGTAAGATGCGCGTAGGAGTTATTGATTTAGGTACGAATACATTCAATTTACTCATCGCTGATGTTCAGGGCAGTGACTTTCAGTTGATCCACAATTCCAAAATTGGTGTTGCTTTGGGAATGGGCGGAATTAATGATCGGGTGATCACTCCGGAAGCGCAGGAACGCGCATTAGCTGCCTTCAAAGAATTCTCTGAATTGGCACAACAGCATGGTGTTCAGAAAATGATCGGAATTGGTACATCAGCCTTACGCGATGCTTCAAATGGAAACGTATTTACGTCGCTGCTAACGGATCAATTCCAAATACCGATTCGCATCATTGACGGTCTTCAAGAAGCAAATTTCATTTTTCAAGGGGTAAGTTGGAACTTAGAAGAAAGCGAGCCCTATGTGATCATGGATATCGGAGGTGGAAGCACAGAGTTTATTCGTGTTGAAGATGGCAAGATCACTCATGTTTGCAGTCTGAATATTGGTGTTTCGCGCGCTGTGCAAAAGTTTCAGTTGAGTGATCCCTTATCCGAAGCAGATAAACAGGAATTGTTGAACTGGTTCGAACAAGAATCGGGGGCTTTGGATGCTTTTCCACCCACATCTCTTTTAGTGGGCGCCAGCGGCAGTTTCGAGACCTTTTACGAGATGATCCATCAGATGGAATTCCCTGCAGGGATGCAATTGATCGAGTTGGACAAAGTTTCCTTACATGATGAATTGGATTGGATCTTGGCATCCACGCAAGAGCAACGCGAACAACATCCGTTTATCATTCCCATCCGCCGAAGAATGGCGCCAATTGCTGCCTTGAAAACGGAATGGGTAATGGATAAATTGGGGATTCAGCGCGTGATCATTTCATCTTCCTCCTTAAAAGAAGGTGTTTTGCGTTTGATCAGCGAAGGGAAATTCTAAGAGTTTCTGTAGTTTCGATCCGATTGTTTATCTTCACAACCACATTTAGAGCAGCATTATGGCAAAGATCTTAATCATCGATGACGAACGAGCAATCCGCAGAGCATTGCGCGAAATTTTGGAATTTGAAGATTTTCAAGTCGATGAAGCAGAGAATGGGGTAGAAGGCTTGGGAAAAGCTAAGAATACCCTATACGACATTATTTTCTGTGACATCAAAATGCCTCAAATGGATGGCATGGAAGTATTAGATGCCTTGAATCAGGCGAAGATCGATACGCCTGTGATCATGATCTCCGGACATGGAAATATTGAGACGGCTGTTGAAGCGATCAAGAAGGGAGCCTTCGATTTTATTGAGAAGCCGCTTGACCTCAACCGCATCTTAGTAACAATTCGCAATGCAAAAGACCGTGTGGTCTTGGTTGAAGAAACGAAGCAGTTGAAATCAACGGTACGCAAATTCAAAGGTTCTTCCATCATAGGCGAAACAGAAGGAATTTTAAAGATCAAAGAAATGATCGAAAAAGTAGCGCCTTCGGATGCACGTGTTTTGATCACCGGAGGAAATGGAACGGGGAAAGAACTGGTGGCGCGCTCATTGCATGACCTTTCGAATAGAAAGAAAATGCCGTTTGTAGAAGTTAACTGTGCTGCAATTCCTGGAGAATTGATCGAAAGTGAATTGTTTGGTCACGAAAAAGGAGCATTTACATCAGCTGTAAAAGATAAAAAAGGAAAGTTTGAGTTGGCCAGTGGCGGTACCCTGTTCTTGGATGAGATCGGGGACATGAGTTTGGCAGCTCAAGCGAAAGTATTGCGCGCGTTGCAAGAGAATGTGATCCAACGTGTTGGTAGCGAGCGCGACATAAAAATCGATACGCGAATTTTAGCTGCAACAAATAAAGATCTACGTAAAGAGATCGAGGAAGGCCGTTTTCGCGAGGACTTGTACCACCGTTTAGCGGTCATCCTGATCCATGTGCCTTCGTTGAACGAACGTCGTGACGACATTCCGTTATTGGCGGAGCATTTCTTGACCTTGGTTTGCAACGAACACGGTGTTCCACGTAAGGAATTCACGGATGACGCACTTGAGGCTTTGAAACAAACAGACTGGACAGGAAACATCCGCGAGTTGCGTAATATCGTGGAACGTTTGGTGATCTTGTGCGGACACAAAATCACCGGTTCCGACGTCAGTATGTTTGCAAATCCGAGAGCAACAAAAGCATAACGGATTTTAATCGTTCCTTCTGATTATCCCCACATGGCCCCAAATTGGGTTCCTCGGTGTGTGGATTCTTCGTCCATGGTCAATAGTGGAATATGGAAATCATTGTATGCTAAGGTTTGTACAAAGGATTCTGTAAATACATGTACGTGTTGTTGGTAATAAGTGGCTGCAAGAAGATCCACTTTTTCCTTCTGACTTAGTTTGAAGATATTGCCAATAAAGTCCTTTCCGTCAACAAGAATGAAACGGTATGCGATATGCTGTTCTTCTAAAACTTTACGACAAACAGCCAGGTTGACATTTTGACGCTGTATAAAGTCTGCATCCACTTGTTCTTTAGCTACAAGAATCATTTCAGAGTTGAACATTTTCGCCAAGTTTGCTGCCATACGCACAATTTGAACGCTTTCACGCTCCAAATCGATGGTCATCATGATCTTTTTGATGTTCTGGAACACTGTTTCTTTCTGAACGATGATCAACGGAACGCTAATATCTTCTACGATTTTGAAAGCATGACTGCGGAATACTTTTCCCAATCCTGTAATACAATGGGTGCCAAGAACTACGAGGTCAACACCAAGAATTTTTACAGCTTCTTCAATTTCCTGAGTTAATGCTCCTTCAATAACCTTTGTTGTCAATTTTCCTTTATGATCGCTCGCATGTTCTGATACGAATCCCTGCATGGTCAATTCAGCATGATGACGATCGCGTTCGTTTTTAATGACATGTAAGAGTACAATTTCGTCTGCCACGTTTTTAGATAAATCAATAGCAAAACGAGTTGCACTAACAGATGCAGGAGTAAAATCTACAGGAACCAGGTAAGTAGCTGATGTTGTATTCATGGATTCGAATTTTGGTTTATTCGAAGGTAGTTCAAGCTATACGGGTAAATTATGACCTAGGTCATGATACAAGCTGATTTTACTCTTTTTCAAACCCAAAGGGATTGAACTAAATGGAATTCAACCGTTCGATGAGTTTGCGCGTGATATGCGCTGAATTGAATTGTTCCGTATTTGTTGCTTCGCTGTGCAGATTGCCATTGCGGTAAGCTTGCCACGAATTGATCAAAAAGGCTTTTGTTTCTGATACATCATCGTAGCCAACAAAGATTCCGGAATTTGTTTCGTTCATGACGGTTTCCAGATCACTGTCGTGTTCGCCAATAGCTAAAATAGGGCGCTTTGCACCGAGATATTCAAAGAACTTTCCTGTCAGAATTCCTTTGACATTTCCAGATCTATTTGCCACCAATAATAGGAGTTGGGCGGTTCGTTGCAGTGTAATGCTTTCCGCATGGGAAACCAAAGGGATCTGATCTATGAATTGTTCCAAGCCGAAGTGTTTGGCGCGTTCCAATACTTCGTAATCTACCGGACCAACCAATTTCACCTTTAAATCTGTTGAGAAATCTGGGTTTTCCTTGGCGAGTTCAGAAAGTGCTTGCCACATCACCTCAGGATTACGTGCAAATGACATGGATCCCATATGGGCAATGGTAAATGGTTTGTCTAAATCCACACTGCGTGGATCGAATTGCGGGAAAATGAATCCGTTAGTAAAGATTTCAACCGGTCGCTTTCCGATGCGAGCTAATCCTTCAGCACAGTTGGCTCCAATTGAGATCACCAAATCTGCTTCTGTCAGGACAGCTTTTTCCAAACGCTTTTGAATGCGATCAGCAGTTTTTCCAATGCGTAATTCGTGGTAATAATCGATCTCGGTCCAGGGATCACGAAAGTCAGCTACCCATTTTAATTGCGGAAATTGCTTTTTCAAGGCACGTGCAATGAGGTGCATGCTATGTGGTGGACCACTTGAGATCAGGGTGTCGATCTCAGGATGTTCCTGTAAATATCTTTTTAGAAATCTGATGCTCGGTTTAATCCAAAAAACACGAGCATCCGGAATGAAAATATTTCCTCTGGTCCAAATGATCAGTTCTTGAAGCCAGGAGCTTTTCTTTTGTTTCGTAATACCACCTCCCTTGTTCGGGTTGTTCGATTTTCCGATGAGTTTATGTGGTTCAAAGATCTTTCTGCGAATAACAGTGACCTCTGGTGCAACTTCCTTTTCTAAGGCTGGATCCATCATCGGCCAAGCCGCATCTTCAGGAGCGTACACATGCAACTTCCAATCGTTTTCATGAAAGAAACGCGAAAAGCGCAACCAACGGTGAACACCGGGACCACCTGATGGTGGCCAGTAAAATGTGAGCAACAATGCCGTATGTTTCGGCTGCGCACTCATCAATTCAAGTGTTTCTCCTTAATCTCTGTCAATGCAGCATCAATTCCAGAAGCCAATTTCCCTCCGGCTGTAGCGAAGAAGGCTTGTCCACCACCACCACCTTGGATGTGCGGACCAACTGCTTTCACAATTGCACCGGCATTCCAGCCTTTTTCAGAAACCAAAGTCTCATCGATGAAAACACTGATTGCGCATTTATCGGCATCAGTAGAACCGATAACGGCAACCAAACGGTTCGTTTCACCTTTCAATTGGAAAAGTAGATCCTTCACTTGTCCGGCATCCAAATTCACTTTTGCCTCCAAGAATTGATAATCTCCTTTAGATATGATCGCTTGCTTCAATTCTCCCTTCACCAAACGCGCTTGTTCTTTTTTGAACTGTTCTACTTGCTTTTGCAATTCAGCATTCTTTTGAACCAGATCTTCAACGGCCTTCGTTACATCTTTTGGATTTCTCAAGGTGTCGTTAATTGCACGTAAGGTAGTTTCCTGCTGTGCGAAATAGTTTTCCACTGCTTCATTGGTGATCGCTTCGATTCGACGCACGCCAGCTGCAACTGCAGACTCCGCGCGTAACTTGAACAAACCGATCTGTCCAGTACTGCTCACGTGAGTTCCACCACACAACTCCACCGAATCACCAAATTGAATGACACGAACAGTATCACCGTATTTTTCACCAAACAAGGCCATAGCACCCATTTCTGTTGCTACTTCCATCGGTACATTGCGTTTCTCATTCAAAGAAATATTCTCACGAATAGCTGCACTCACCAATTGCTCGATTTGCGCCAACTCTTCATCCGTTACTTTTGAGAAGTGTGAGAAGTCGAAACGCAGGTAATCCGGAGAAACCAAGGACCCTTTTTGCTCTACATGTGTCCCAAGTACCGTGCGAAGGGCGTGATGTAATAAGTGGGTTGCACTGTGGTTGCACGCTGAAAGTCGTCTACGCTTGGTATTTACTTCAGCTGTAAACGATTTATTCGGCTCAGCGGGCAATGTTTCGCTCAAATGAACGATCAAATTGTTTTCTTTCTTGGTGTCAAAGATCTGAATGCTCTCAGAATCGTTGTATACACGACCTTGGTCTCCAACCTGCCCTCCGCCTTCCGGGTAGAATGGCGTTAAGTTGAATACCAATTGATAGAAGGAACGTTGTTTTTGAGAAACTTTGCGGTACTTTACCAAGTGTACGTTTACCGTAGTTTGGTCGTATCCTACAAATTCCTCTTCCGTATCGTCACGCAAGATCACCCAATCATCTGTTTCGATCGCTGTAGCGGCACGTGAACGGTCTTTTTGTTTATTCAATTCCACTTGGAATGCTTCTTCATCAACGGACAAGTTGTTTTCTCGAGCGATCAAACTGGTCAAATCGAATGGGAATCCGAAGGTGTCGTACAATTCAAAAACGGAACTTCCGTCCAAAACAGTTTTTCCTGAAGCTTTCACTTGCTCCATCAAGGCCTCGATGCGCTTGATCCCTTGTTCCAAAGTACGGAAGAAGCTCAATTCCTCTTCGCGGATCACTTTTTCGATCAATTCGCGTTGTGCGATCAATTCGTTGAATGGATTCCCCATGGAGTCAGCCAACACCTGTGACAACCCGGCTAGGAATGGTTCTTTTAAGCCCAATGTTTGGTAACCGTAACGCACCGCACGACGCAAAATACGACGGATCACATATCCTGCACCGGTGTTGCTTGGCAATTGACCGTCTGCAATAGAGAATGCGATGGCACGCACGTGGTCTGCGATCACACGCAACGCGATATCTGTAGTTTCATTTTGTCCATAAGCCTTTCCGGAAACTTTCTCCATGTGTTGGATCAAGGTTTGGAAAAGATCTGTATCGTAATTGGACGTTTTTCCTTGTAATGTCATTGCCAAGCGCTCCAAGCCCATTCCGGTATCCACGTGTGTAGCAGGAAGTGGCTCCAAGCTTCCGTCAGCCTTGCGGTTGAATTGCATGAATACGTTGTTCCAGATCTCGATCACTTGTGGATGGTCTTGGTTTACCCAATTTTTCCCGTCTCCTTTCGCACGCTCTGCTTCCGGACGGTTGTCCACATGGATTTCTGTACATGGGCCACAAGGTCCTGTATCGCCCATTTCCCAGAAGTTATCTTTTTTAGATGCAAGAATGATGCGGTCTTCGGCGATGAAACGCTTCCATATATCATAACTTTCCTGGTCTCTTGGAACGCCGTCCTTGTCGTCTCCTTCAAAAACTGTTACATACAAACGATCTTTCGGGATCTTGTAAACTTCTGTCAATAATTCCCATGCCCAAGCAATCGCTTCTTCTTTGAAATAATCACCAAA
>VFQT010004868.1_pt1 | contig 10683 bp, 9 predicted proteins | sample 3512381 | NCBI WGS metagenome assembly VFQT01 (sample SAMN10412376, study PRJNA504923) | tailings metagenome | isolation source: Relicate 2 Philex TSF3 active mining site | place: Philippines: Tuba, Benguet | collected 2017-08-29 | reverse complement strand
TCTTTTATTTTATTAATATAATTTTTCTTATATTCATCAATAGTTATATATTCTTGATAATTAAATTCATGTCTTAAATCATTATTAATTTTAAGCAATTTTTCATTTAATGGATTATTATTAACTAAATTATGATCAAATGAAATATAAACTAAAAATGTATAGAACAATGAATTTATTAAATGATCAAGACCATAATAATAATATTGATAATTGCCAAATTTAAAATTTAATAAAAATCCATGATTATTCTGAATTTCTTCACATAAATTAATAAAGTCAGATCTTATATCAACATTAGTTGAGAAAAATTGGTTTCTAAGATTTTCCATATAAATATTGTCATTATGTTGATTCTCACTAATTTTTCCATTAGGTAAAACTTGAATATTTTCATTAATAAAGTTCATCATATTTGTTGATAAATTATTAATAATTTTAAGATACTCATAGTTTTTACTAGATGAAACACCAAAAATAAATAATAATCTTTTAATTCTTTTTTCATATTTACCATCTATCCAAGGAGTATATGAATTTTGAGTAAATAAAACTCCTTCTAAATCATAAACCATATAAGTTGGATTATAGGATTCAACAATAAAATGTCTATTATTAAATGCTAGTTTATAATTAAGTTTATTTTTTGCAGGATCAGCATTATAGTGTCTGGCAAAAGTATCATCCATAGAATTAATTGATATATCAATAAATTCACCGGGTATTTTAATATTTTGTTTAGTATATTTATTATTTCCAATATTTTTAATTAAAGCATTTGTATAATAGATACTTAATTTAGTTCTAACCAAGTCAAAATTAACTATAGATAAGTTATTATTTCTTATTGTGTTTATTGAACTATTATAACTAATATAATGGAAATTATCAAATTGTTTTGAATTAATAATAGTCAAGTCTGATTTAATATCATCTTGAACTATCGTATTATCTGTACCTTTAATAACTATATCATTTGTATGTATATATGGTGCTGTATCATCAGTTATTTTAGTGATTTTAAAATTAGAATAATCTGTGTATGAATTTATATTATCAAATAATAATTTACTTTCAAGATTAGGTTCATTTACATATGTTTCTGCAGGTTTACGAATTATATTTGTATTAGTTGATAGAGATTTATCAATTGGTTTTGATTTATCATATAATTTTTCTGAAAGATTTCTTATAAATTCATGTATTTTATTTGGGTTATAGAATTTAATGTCTTTTATAATTATTTCTAAATTATTAAAATAATTATTAAATAATTCAATACTATTATTATAATGATTCATCATAATCGATCCAATATTAAAAATTTTAAAGTTAAATTTATTATTAACAAAAATAAGTTGATTAATAGTATTGATAATATTAGAAAATATTATTTTATTATTTAGATTATTTAAAATCACATATTCTTCTATTTTTTTTAATAATATATTAATTTCTATTATTCTTACCATTAAACTAATAACCAAATAGCTTACTTTATCACTGTGTAAAGATAATATATTTTTATTGTATTTTTCAATAAAGCTATTTTTAATTAAATTATTTGAATCTAACATTAAGTTATTAATAAAAAAATCATTAGGTTCACCTTTAACAACACGTGACATAAATTTTTCAAATATAGGATTGTTATAAGATTCAGCAAATAATAAATTGATAACATCAAGATCATCAAGTAAAGTCACTTCATTTAAATCAATATTTGAATTAAAAATATAATCTAAATCAATTGAAAATTGAGGATTAAGTTCTAATTCAGAAGGTTTATTATTAGTATTAATTGTTGATTCTAAATTATTATTTTCATATTTATTATTAAATAAATTACCATTATTAATAAGAGTTTCTGATAAATATAAATTAAAAAAGTTATTAATTCTTTCTAGGTTTTGAATAACAAATTTAATCAAATGATATTTTATATGAATAAATTTTTTATGATTATTTGTTTTTAAATAAATAGTAAAATCAAAATCACTAACACCGAAAGATTCATTAATATAATCTCTTAAATTTTTATTAGATTGAATTAAATTAGCAAAATTACTATTTTTATTAATAATTTGTAATACATAAATAAACATAATGTTTCCTCCCTTAAAAATGAAGTCTGCATATTCTGATTCAATATTTAATACTTGTAAATTATTTTCAAGTAAATATTCATTAAAATAAGCCATAATATTATACTTGAATATGTCATAAACATATAACAAAAATATATGTCTAGCTCTATCATTAATTATATTATCATCTGGATTTTGAGGTAAAATAGAATGTTTAAAAAATGTTCCAATAAATGAATCAGTAGTACAATCTCTAATTTGTCTAATTTTTTTATTAACATGAAGAGAATTATCATGTTCAATACTAAAATCTGTTGGTTTAACATTTATATTAATAAAATTATTAATATTACCAGTTGTAGTTGTAATGTTCATTAATATATAATAGAAATATTATTAAAAAATAATTTTTAATTTATTTTAAAATATTAATTTCCCGCCCATCGTCTAAAATTTCTAACACTTGAGCTTGTCTATGAGAACTTCTATGATATTGATCAGATTCTGAACTAATAGTGGATGTTTCTTTATCAAATTTATCAAAAGCCTTTGAAAGACCATAATCAGTTAACCATATTTTTCCATTACAAACACTACCGATACCATTTTCCAATAATGGTGTGTGACCAACAAAAATTTTATCAACTTGATAAATTTCTTTTAATGGGTTTAATAAATTATTACATTTAGATTCGGAATCTGCTAAATCTAGATATTTTGAATTTTTATCATATTTTTGTTTTCCCATATTACCAAATACTCTATTCCATAAAGGAGAATAATCTGTTGAATCAAAAATATCATTATAGTCAGATGGTTTTTTTAATTTGTCAAATAAGTATAAACTCATAAGTTGATTTAAATTTTTGACACTATATTTTTTAGCAATAGAAGGTAAAACTCCAGCATGTACAAATAAGTTAGAACCAATAATTAGAGCCATTTGTCTTGTACAAGCTAAAAATTCACTAACTGGATTTCCAGGACTAAATGCCCATCTTCTAGCTTGTTCACCATCCTTAAATTCAACTTTATTACCATCTTCATTTAAAAAATAATTAAGTGTTTCACCATCTTCATTAATATATTTATAATCATCAAATTCTCTTAGACCTTCATAACTTACATAACGAAAATCTCCTTTTACATTCATTAATTCATGATTACCAAGTAATGAATAAACTGCACCACCTACTTTTTGTGCTTGATGGTGTAACTTGGTAAAATATTGTAATATTTTCCAATCATTACCTTCATCTTGATCAGTCGCACCTTTTTTATTACATGGTATTCCACTATACCTGCATCTATCAACTTGATCACCAACTTGAACAACAATAGTATCACCGCCAGTCCAATTATCTTTTTTATCTATAAGTTTAGCGACTCTTAATGTTTGTATAGTCATATCCCAATCACCATGAATATCACCAATTACAATAATTCGTTTGACAGGAGGTAAAACATGAGGTTGTGATTTAATATCATATTTTGAACATTTTTCAGTCCATATTTTTTTAAAGTTATAAACATTGTCAATATAATCTTCTAAATCTTTGTGTGATGATCCACCCAATTTAACATTAGATTTTATTTTACTTAAATTTGACATTATAATAATTTAGAAAATAAACACTTATTAGCTTAAAATAATTATATGATTATTTTAAGTAATTAAAAATATTTTAATTTACATCCTTGAAGACTCAAAATGAGGCAATAAAATATAATAGTATTTATCAGTAATCAATAGTTATAAGTTCTATATTGATTTACTCTCTTAATATAATAAAAAAGGATTAAAAATTAATTAGTTATAGTTGTCGCTATAATATACCTATAATTTACGTGCTCTACAATGGGCAAACCTTGAAGTATTATTTTTATCTTATTTTGAGTCTTCAAGGGTGTAAAAGGTAGCATAATCATTTGATTCATAACCAGTTAATTCGAATTGAGTACCGCAATGAGTTTTAGCAACTTTAGCTGTTTCACTTTCAGTTTCAGTCTTAACTTCAGATTCGGTTTCAGTAACAACTGATTTCAATTGAATATGAGTATCACTTTCAACAGGTTCAGGAACTTTACTAACTTCACTTCTAACTAAAGCAACTGCTTTTTCTTCTAATTTTTCAGCTTTAGCCATAAGTTTTTGTGCTTTTTCTACTTTACCTTCTTCTTGGGCTGCTTTTGCTTCTTCCATTTTAGCTTCTGATTTTACAATAAGTTTAGCTTTCTTTTCTTCAACTTTAGCAACTTCAGCTAAAACTTTAGCTTCTTCTAATTTACCTTCTTGTTCAGCTTTGACTGCAGCAGCATTAGCTTCTTCGGCTTTAATTAAAGCATCAACTTTAGCTTCTTGTTTAGCAGCTTCATTCTTATGAGCTTCAGCTAAGGCGAGATTGCCTTCAAGTTCAGCATTTTGAGCAGCAATTAGGTGTTGTTTAGCTTTAATAGCACCATCTAATTTAATTTCTTGTTTAATAGCTTCAGTCTTATGGACTTCAGCTAAAGAAAGGTTACCTTCTTGTTCAGCTTTAACAGAAGCTTCCATATGAGCTTCGGCTTTCTTAGCACTTGTTTCAACTAATTCAGCTCTAGTAGGTGACAATGGGACTCTTATTTCTGATTCAGATTGAGCTTCAAGCTTAGCTTCAATTTTAGCATGAGTTTCAGCTTCAGCAAAGGATTCATTTTTAGCTTTAACAACTTCAACTGCTTTTTCAGCAGCTTCATATGAAGATAAAGTTTGAATAGTAATTAATAAAGCAGCAGAACTAATAATAGCAACAGAAGGATCTTTAGAAGCTAAGTAAGCCATTAAGAACATGTAACCTAATTTAAATAATGTATTATCAAAAATCTTAACAATTGTCTTTGGGAGCTTTGGAGCGGCCATAGCAGCATAAAGGACTAAAAATATGGCAAGAACTGAACTTAATATTTTATTGTTATTAATAAAGTTGAGACCTTTATTAACATAACCGGATACTTGGTTAACGGATTCCATTATAATATAACTTACAAAAAAAATCTTAAACATTTTATAAAATTGAAATTTAAAAAGTAAATTTTTTAATATTATATAATAATTAATGACTGAAACAATACTATGCAAAGAGGGATATTTAATACCCAAAATTGATAAATATAAAAGTATCATAGAAATTGTAAAAAAAGAGTTAACAGTAAAACCTTTTAAATTATTATCATTTGTTACAAAAGAAAATACAGAAGAATTTACAGTTTATCAAGAAAATGATCAATATCTATCTATTCCTAAATATTATGGGCTTAAAAAAATTGGCAAGCCAGATATAAATAAAGAAATTGAAGGAGAAAAAATTAAAACAAAATTTAATGGAGAACTTAGATCAAAACAAAAAGAAATTGTAGATAAAATTGTCCCATATTTAAATACAAATAATGGCGGTGTTTTATGTTTACCTTGTGCTGCAGGTAAAACAGTATTATCTCTCTATTTAGCTTGTCTATTTAAAGTTAAAACTCTAGTTATTGTACATAAAACTTTTTTACTTAATCAGTGGAAAGAAAGAGCTGAACAATTTACTAATGCAACAATTGGTACAATCCAACAAAACAAAGTTGATATTGATGGTAAAGATATTGTTATAGGAATGCTTCAATCTATAGCAAAAGAAAAATATAACAATGATATTTTTAGAGATTTTGGTATGGTGATTTTTGATGAAGCACATCATGCTCCATCGCAGTATTTTTCAAAAGCTCTTCCTTTGATTGCTTCAAAAATTACACTTGGATTAAGTGCTACACCAAAAAGATCTGACAGATTAGAAAAAATTTTGTATTGGTATTTTGGTGATATTATGTATAAGGCAGATGTTGAATCTAATTCTAAAGTATTAGTTAATATTGTTAATTATGAAATATCTCATGAAAAATTTAGAGAATACAAATTAATTACAGGTGATATAAATCGTGCAAAAATGATTAATAAATTAACAACTATTGGTAGAAGAAATAAATTTATTATTGATACAATGGAAGAAGTTTTACAAGAAGATAGTCGCAAAATTCTAGTATTATCTGATAGAATTGAACATTTAGATTTATTAAAAAAAAGAATTGATGAAAGACAAATTGTATCTACTGATTTTTATATTGGAGGTATGAAACAAAAAGCCTTAAAAACTGCAGAAAATGCACAAGTAATTTTCGCATCTTATGGTATGGCTTCTGAAGCATTAGATATTCCTGAATTAAATACTCTTTTTATGGTTACATCAAGACGAGAAGTAGAACAAGCTGTTGGTCGGGTTATCAGAAAAATTGTTCCAAATGTTCGACCTCTAATTTATGATTTTACTGATCAATTACCTAGTTTTGTTAAACAAGGATATCATAGAAGAAGACTATATAAAAAAATGGGTTTTGAAATGAGAATAATAGAAGTAAAAGAAAATAAAATAATTAGAGAAATAGATTTAGATGATTCAAATGATATTAGTAAACCAGCTCCAATAGATAATGATGATTGTGAATTTATTGATTAATAATTTTTTTATAGTGTAATATTAAACTTTGTTCTTTGTTATACCAAGATAATTCTTAATCTTGCTAATATGAATAAAGTTGTGTACACCTTCACCACGTTCATAATCATTAATTACTGATGATGGAATACAAAGTACTTTTGCTAGTTCTTTCTGAGTCATACCTCTGGCAGTACGTGCCTGTTGGATTTGTTGTCCAAGTTCATGAGTAATCATAACTGGACGAGTTTCAGGTTCACTATCAGGATCTTTAGGATCCCAAATCTTTTCAACCTTAATTCCATTTGAAGGACTGTTATTTTGAGGTTTTGCTACTTTTTGTTTTTCTGTAGGTTTTGGTCTCTTAGTTAGAATTAATGGGACTAAATCTTGATGATTAAATGACATTGAATTAAGAAAAAATATATTAATAAAAAAAAGTTTCAATTTTTTATTTTTATTAATAATTAAAATTTTTATTTCTATTAAAAATTGAAAACATAATATATTAAAATATTATTTTTGACTATTAATGGGAAATGGATTTGGTAAATTTACTAATGTTCGTGAAAATGAACAACTTTTACTCGAAAACAAGACAGGTCGTATTCTTATTGATAAGCCAACTTCTTGTTTCAATTATTTTTGTTGGACAACTAGTACCAAAGTAAAACAACTTGTCTTAAAAAATAATGAATGGGCTACTATTACAAATGAAATTCAACCAGAACATAATAGAATTGTTTTTGGTCCTTCGACTTATAGACTTCAATCTCCTTATGAAAAATTTGGTGAAGTAAGAAAATGTTGGATATTAGATTATGATGAATATATTATAGTTACATCTTCAACTGGTATGATGCGTACAGTTGTTGGTCCTGTTGTTTTTAAACCAAATTATAATGAAACTTGGACTAATGTAAATAAATCTATTCTTGTAAATATCAATGAATATATTATGGTTTGGAATAATAATGATATAAACCAACCAATTCAACATATTAGAGGTCCTACCAAATTTATTCCTGAACCTCATCAAAAATTATTTACTAATCCTGAAACTAAAAATTTTATATGGAAATGTATTGAAACGACTGATATAAAAGGTTGTATTATTAAAAAAGCAGATGGTACTGTATTTTTAATAGATAAACCACAATTTTACATGTTAGATGTTGGAGAAAGTCTACTTGGTTATGTAGATAAAACAATTATAAATAAACATGAATTTTGTATTATTAAAGATCCAGATGGTAAAATAGTTATTTTTAATGGTAATAATCCAGATAATAGATCTTTTTTCTTAAAACCATTTCATTCATTTGTTGAATTTAATATTGAAAATAAAACTAAACATATTCTATCAACTCTTCCTGCAATTATTCCTTATGTGTTTGTTATTCGAACATTAGATAATGTATCTTTAGAACTTGATATTAAAATTACTTATCAAATCTTTGACACTTTACTATTTGGTTCAAATCCATTTGATTTTTATACACATATTATTAATTGGTTTCAAAATGAACTACTTAATTTGTTTGTACAAGTAAATTTGCAAGACTTTATGAAATCTTATTTAAATCTTGCATTCAGTTTGATTACCAAAGGTTCAGAATATTTTGCCAATTTTGGTATTAAAATTTTGGATATCCAAATTATTAATTATACTTGTAAAAATCCAGTGATTCTAGAATTTATTAATCAATATACTAAAACACAAATTGAACTTAATAATCAATTGGAAAAAGTAAAAAAAGAATGTGAGATCTTTGAAATTAAAAAGAAATCAAATCTTGGACCTTTTATTAAAGATTTTATGGATTCATTAGGTGATTTATCTAATGAAGACAAAGTAAAAATATGGTTGTGTTCATCCAAATAATTCAATTACATAATCAAAAATTATCTAGTCTAATAATAATTTGCTAATAATTACAACAAGGTTTAAAAGTTTTACGATGGTATTGACTATTGCCATAAGTTTCTAAACCTTCTAAATGTTTTTTTGTTCCATATCCCATATTACTTTCTAACCCATACTTTTTATTTAAATCTGGATTATTTATACATAATTGTTTAATATATTCATCATGATATTCTTTAGCTATAATAGATGCTGCTGCTATTGATAAGTAAGTTGCATCACCTTTAACTATAGATATTACATTAAAATCATTAAATTCTTTTTCCCATCCAACACCATCAATGATAAGTTTATTTAATGGTTGTTTTAAATTAAAAGAATTTTTAAGATTGTTAATTGCTCTATTCATAGCTAATTTTGTTGCGTTAAGAATATTTATTGAATCAATTTCATGAGGTTCAGCCCATCCAACACCCCAAGCTAATACATTAGATTTAATCCAGTTAAGGGCTTCTGCTCTTTTTTTAGCAGATAATTTTTTTGAATCAATTATTAATGAACAGTCTTTAGTATTAGGGCCCCATACAACAGCTCCAGCATACACTCTACCAAATAATGGACCTCTTCCAGCTTCATCAATACCTATTTCATAATCATCTGAATGTTTTTTTAGCATTAAATTAAGATATTATCTAATATATAGAACTTTATTTTAAATAGGTTTTAATACTATTCACTTGGAATTTTTGTGTTTTTTGTTATTTTTTTCATTTTTATTTTCTTCTGGTTGAGAACGATATATCCATAATGCTGAACAAATAGCACAATGTTTATTTTTCTCTACCCAAGGTTTTATACACTCATAATGAAATGAATGACCACAAGTACCTTCAACCACATATGAATCTATTCCTTTATCTTGATTAAAAATACTATGTGTATTTAAACTACAACGACAAATTGTACAGTCAGTATTAGAAGGTAAATTATATCCCCAACTGCTAAACATTTTAATACTATTCACTTGGAATTTACTCGACATTAATAATACGACATTGATCTTATTATTATTATTTATCAATTTTTTTAAAAAAAATATATAATAAAATAAAAATATAATTTATTATATATGAACTATTCAAATTATATTAATTCAAAATGTTTTATCAATATATTTGAAATTAAAAAAATAAATAGAGCTAATAATGAATATCTACTAGAATGTAAAATAGACTCTAAAATAGACTCTTTAATAGAAATGAAAATAAAGTCTTTATTGAAAGAAAGTATTATAATTCCAAATGAAAATAATTTAAATAATATGATTCTTAAAGTTTATCCAAAAACTGTATCAATTATAATAAATAACACTCCAGGACCAGATAACTATTTTATTGACAATTCTAAATTATATAAATATGATATTAATGGACAAAATCCACGATTAACTAATGGTAATTTTTTAATTGCTCAATCTGATAACATTGAATATATAAATAAAGCATTTAATGTTTTTGAAGGATTGTGTCAACAAATACAAACTTACTTTGATGGTACTAACTTAAAATTAATAATTAATAATATTGAAGAAACTAAAGAAGGTACCATAATTTTAACAGATGATAATAAAATATTTGTTAGAATAGGTAATAGTTGGTTTGGAAAATAATTTATTTACTTAGATAATTATCATATTCAAGCTTTAATTTAGTAAAATCATAACCTTCAATTCTGCTAACTGGAATAACTTTATTTTTATCAAGTTTAACAAAAACTTGTGTTGGTAGTGAATTAATTTTATATCTATTAACCAATGCACTATTGATTTCATCATCTACATCTAAATAACCTACAACTAATTTTGGCATAAGTTTATTTGTTTCAGTTTCACCTAGTTTTTTTTTAAGTTGTTTACATGGACCACACCATTTGGCACCAAAATATAAACAAATTACAGTATCACTTTCAATATTTTTAAGAATAAATTCATCAAGTTGTTCAATACCGGAAATTTCTTCCATTGGTATATTTAATAAATATTTTTTTAAATATCTACAATTTACATCGAGAGTGTAAAAGATTTATATATCAGTATCAGATAAATCAATATCATCTGATTTTATTGAATTTAAATCAGAATCAGTAGTGCTAGTATTTAGTTCAAATTCAGAGTCATCAAAGAAATATTTCTTATTAGATTTAGTTTTTTCTTTAC
>VFQT010004867.1_pt1 | contig 10684 bp, 10 predicted proteins | sample 3512381 | NCBI WGS metagenome assembly VFQT01 (sample SAMN10412376, study PRJNA504923) | tailings metagenome | isolation source: Relicate 2 Philex TSF3 active mining site | place: Philippines: Tuba, Benguet | collected 2017-08-29 | reverse complement strand
CAGGATAAGTTCATATTGCTCTTGTATGCTGAGGTTGTTTACAACCTGTGTCATGGACTAAATTTTCGCTAAATTAAACATAGTTTTCTACGTTTCAATATTAACTTATGGGTAAGGAAAACCCCTGTATATGAGCATCATTTTTGATTAATTTTGTACAAATAGTTGCTATGCCACGTCAAGATCTTTTTGAGTCGCCTGACTACTTCAACATAGATGATTTACTTACGGAAGAACATCTCATGATCAGGGCAGCTGTCAGGGATTATGTAAAGCAATCGATTTCACCAATTATCGAAGAGGCTGCACAGCAGGCCAAATTTCCTGTCCACATCGTTAAAGAGATGGGGGCGTTGGGTTGTTTTGGGCCGACTGTCGCAACGCAGTATGGTGGCGGAGGATTAGATCATATCAGCTATGGTTTAATGATGCAGGAATTAGAGCGTGGCGATAGTGGTGTGCGGTCGACTGCCAGTGTGCAGGGCTCTTTGGTGATGTATCCCATCTATAAATATGGCAGTGAAGAACAAAAAAATAAATACTTACCCAAGTTGGCTTCTGGTGAGTGGCTAGGCTGTTTTGGATTAACAGAAGCTGATCATGGAAGTAATCCTGCTGGCATGCTCACCAGATTGAAGAGTGAGGGCGATCATTATGTGTTGAATGGAAGTAAAATGTGGATCAGTAATGCGCCTCATGCAGATGTTGCAGTAGTTTGGGCAAAAGATGATCTAGGTGATGTGGTTGGTGTAATAGTAGAAAAGGGGATGGAGGGGTTCAAAGCACCTGAAATTCATGGTAAATGGAGTTTGCGTGCTTCTGCTACAGGTGAACTCGTTTTTGAAGATGTAAAGATTCCCAAAGAAAATATTCTTCCTGGTGTTAAAGGATTAAAAGGTCCTTTGTCTTGCTTAACAAAAGCAAGGTTTGGTATTGCCTGGGGTGTAGTTGGATTAGCGATGGATTGTTATGATACTGCATTAAGGTATGCAAAAGAGCGATCACAGTTTGGCAGACCTATTGCAGGGTTTCAATTGCAGCAAAAAAAGTTAGCTGAAATGCTTACCGAAATTACCAAGGCGCAGTTGTTGAATTGGAGATTAGCCGTTTTGATGGATGAGGGCAAAGCCACGCCAGCACAAGTTAGTATGGGTAAGAGAAATTCATGTGCGATGGCACAAGATGTTTGCAGAGATGCACGACAAATACTGGGTGGCATGGGAATTACTGATGAATACTCAGTGATGCGACATATGATGAACCTGGAAAGTGTAATCACTTATGAAGGAACACACGACATTCACTTGCTCATTACAGGTATGGACATAACAGGTATCAATGCGTTTTCATGAGTAATGAAAGTGCAAGGATAATTTTTCTAGTTGGTTTCATGGGTTCTGGAAAATCACATGATGGGAAGCTGTTGTCTGAAGAATTGGGGTTGCCATTCATAGACCTCGACAAATGGATAGAGGAAAAAGAGGGAGCAACCATTTCCACAATTTTTAGTACAAAAGGGGAAGCGTATTTTCGGTCAAGAGAAAGGGAGGCAATTAAAGAAGTATATCAATCAATCTCTGATAAAAGCAAGAATACACCGGGCTTTTCTGGGTTTAAAGGAATTGTTGCTACCGGAGGTGGAGCTCCTTGTTTTTTTGATAATATGGATTGGATGAACCAACATGGTGTTACCATATGGCTGGATTTGCCTGTAGAGATTATAGTTGACAGGTTGAAGAACGAAAAATCTAAAAGACCTCTTCTTGCTGATAAAAATGATGACGAGTTGAAAGCGTTCATTGCTGCTAAGTTGAATGAACGCAGTTCTTTTTATGCGCTTGCTGCTATACGTATTAAAGAAATACCCAACACAGATCTACTCATTCAAAAGATAAAAGATGCATAGAAAATTATTTCGAATTGCTGCTTTGCTTATGGCACTTGCAGTGGCATTTGGTGCCTTTGGTGCTCATCTATTAAAACGTCTTTTGACGCCAACTTTACTTGAGGGTTACCAAACTGCTGTCCACTATCAAATGATACATGCATTAGGGATATTCATTACGGGATTTTTGCTAAAACATTACCAACATAAAAAAATTTGGCTTGCTGCTCAGTTTTTTTTGGTGGGTATATTGCTTTTCTCAGGATCAATATATACAAGGGTTTTACTAAGCTTTGCTGATATAACCAGCTTGGGTGCATTTAACTTGATTACTCCCTTGGGTGGCATCTTTTTTATAGCAGGTTGGTTATGGCTCTTATTTTCAATTCAAGAGAAATTAAAGCCTTAATTTTGATAAACTCCGTTACGAGATCTCTAATATAACCTGTACAATAACCAATGGCCAATCGATTGAAACCTCCAAAGCAAAAACTTGATGAAGAGGTATTAATAGAAGAAAAAGAAGAAACAGTCGAAATCAAGGCGCTTGTGAAAGACGAGCGTACCCATAAAATTCTTGGCTCAGTTTTGCTATTTATCAGTTTCTTTTTATTTGTCTCCTTCGCATCCTACCTTTTTACTTGGAATGAAGACCAAGATAAAGTAAGAAATATGGGCGCAAAAATTTTAATGCCCAATGAACTTGAAATCAGTAATCAGTTGGGTAGTCTTGGCGCATATATAGCCTATATTTTCTTTGAGTACGGCTTTGGTATTGCTTCGTTTTTATTTTGCTCTTTATTTTTTGTAATCGGGGTCAACGTTCTATTTGGTAGAAAGGTTTTTTCTGTTGCAAGGAACATCAGGTACATACTTATGGGTCTTGTGGTGATTAGTGTGAGCGCTTCTTTCTTCATGCCTGATGCAGTTTTCAATTGGGGTGGTGCTGTTGGTAAGTTCTCTTCCTATTGGATGAAAGGCGTTTTTGGATGGTGGGGAACATTTGCTATTATTTCACTCTCTTTATTTACCTATTTCATTTGGAGGTTCAATCCAGTCTTCAAAATGCCTGTATTTGCCAGATCAGCAGCGAATGAAGATATTCCAATAGATCAAGCAGTATCAGCAGTAAATACAGAGCCTGAGGTTTTGCAACCCCGACTAGACCTGACTGAAGGAAATTCATTGAAAAATGAGGATGCTGAATTGAAGCTGGAATTAATTGAAGAAGCTTCAAATAAGTTAAGGGAAGAAAAGCCCTTACATACAGAACCTGCTGTATTAGTTGCTGCTCCTGCGGAGGAGGTTGTTTTACCAAAGGTGACAGAAGAAATTGTTATTCCTGAGCACGAACCAGATTTGGAGTTAAAGCCTGTCGTTGAAGAAAAGCTGTCATCTAAGGCAGCTGCAGTACTAGCTTCTCCTAAATTTGATCCCATCGCAGATCTTAAGGGGTATAAGTATCCATCCCTTGATTTAATGGCCCAGCACAGTGGTGAAAAAATTGTGATGGACCAGCATGAGCTGGAGGCAAATAAAACACAAATCATTAAGACACTTCAGAACTACGACATCGATATACAAAAGATATTTGCTACGGTTGGTCCGACTGTCACCTTGTATGAAATTGTACCAGCTGCAGGTGTTCGTATATCCAGGATTAAAAATCTGGAAGATGATATTGCATTGAGTTTATCGGCATTAGGTATCAGGATCATCGCGCCAATTCCTGGAAAAGGCACCATTGGTATTGAGGTGCCCAATGTAAAAAAGAGTGTTGTAGGCATGCGCTCTTTGTTGGCCAGTGATAAGTTTCAGAAAAACGATTACGCATTACCAATTGCATTGGGTAAGAAAATCGATAATGAGAATTTTATTGTCGATTTAGCCACTATGCCACACTTGTTAATGGCTGGTGCAACGGGACAAGGTAAGTCGGTAGGATTAAATGCTATTCTTGTTTCTTTGTTATACAAGAAACATCCTTCTCAACTCAAATTTGTTTTGGTAGACCCGAAGAAAGTCGAGTTGAGTTTGTACAGAATAATTGAAAAACATTTTCTGGCCAAACTTCCTGGAGAAGATGATGCCATCATCACTGATACGCGTAAAGTGGTAAACACACTCAACGCACTTTGTATTGAAATGGATGAGCGTTATGATTTATTGAAAGATGCAGGATGTAGGAATATACGTGAGTACAATGAAAAATTTGTTTCCCGGAAACTCAATCCTGAAAAGGGACATAAATTCTTGCCATTCATTGTGCTTGTCATAGATGAGTTTGCAGATTTAATCATGACTGCTGGAAAAGAGATTGAAACACCAATTGCTCGCTTAGCCCAACTGGCAAGAGCTATTGGTATACATTTGATTGTTGCGACGCAGCGTCCGTCAGTCAATATTATTACGGGTACTATCAAAGCGAATTTTCCTGCACGTATTGCGTTTAAGGTTTCATCAAAGGTAGATAGCCGAACCATCTTAGATATTGGTGGTGCGGAACAATTGATTGGACGTGGTGACATGCTGGTTTCCTACCAGGGAGAAGTGACCAGGGTACAATGCGCATTTGTTGATACACCTGAGGTGGAGAAAGTCGCTGAATTTATTGGCGCACAGCAAGGTTATCCTTCAGCTTTTGAATTGCCGGAAGTAATTGATGAGAAAGACATGGAAGAACGTGAAGTTGATTTATTAAGTAAGGATCCGTTATTTAATGAGGCAGCGCAACTCATTGTGCAAAGTGGGATGGGTTCTACATCATTGATACAGCGTAGGTTAAAATTAGGATACAACCGTGCTGGTCGTTTGATGGATCAACTGGAAGCAGCAGGTATTGTGGGTCCGAGTAAGGGTAGTAAGGTTAGGGAAGTGCTATTCAAAACGGAGTATGAACTGGAGCAGTTTTTAAAATCAATGGAATAGTCTTTTCTTTGTAGGAGACAATTAAGGCACATAAACTGATTATATGTTTAAACAATTGGGTTTAGTTCTTCTGGTAAGTTCTTTTTTTACAGCTAACCTTATGGCCCAGGCCACTAAAGGAACTGGGAAAAGTGACCCAGAAGCAAAAAAAGTATTGGATGCAGTAAGTGCCAAATTCAAAACATTCAAAAGCGTTAAGGCATCATTTACATTGAAGATTGAAAATGCTGCTGGAAAAGTACAGGGTACTAAAACAGGTACTGTCCTTATGAAAGGTATGAAGTATAGGGTATCAATTACTGGACAAGATATATTCTGTGATGGCTCTACCATATGGACCTATGATATGGCTGCCAAAGAAGTCCAGGTGGCTACCTTAGACAACTCAAGTGGGTCTATAACTCCTCAGAAATTATTTACGAATTTCTACGATAAAGATTTTCTTTTCCTCTTAAATGAAGATGTAAAGCGTAATGGCAAAACCTATCAGGTTGTGGAACTGACACCTATTGATAAAACAAAACCATTTTTTAAAGTTATTTTGGAGGTAGATAAAGCCACTAAAGTAATTATGTCAACACGTGTGTTTGAGAAAAATGGCAACCGTTACTTATATGCTATCAATACAATTGCAACTACTTCTGTAATTGCTGATGACAGTTTTGTTTTCAATCCAAAGAAATACCCTGGGGTAGAAGTGATAGATTTACGGTAGGTTATTTACCCCAACGAAAACTTTTAATATCAAACCCTGCCAGGTCTAATACTCGATCAACAACAGTAGAAGCTACTTCCTCTATTGTTTTAGGCTGACTGTAAAATGAAGGGGTAGCCGGACAAATAATTCCACCAGCAAGCGTAATTGCTTCCATGTTTTTAATGTGTATGAAGTTGTATGGAGTTTCACGTGCAACGCATATCAATTTTCTTCTTTCTTTTAATATGACATCTGCAGCTCTGGTAATAAGGTCGTTTGATGTACCTGTTGCAATTCTTCCTAATGTTCCCATAGAACAGGGAACGATAATCATGGTATCAAACTTACCTGATCCGGATGCAAATGGTGCTGAAAAGTCGTATTTATTATAAACAGGAAGATTAAGTTTTTCATAATCGTTGTTACCTAATTCAGTCGACCATACCTCTTTAGCATTATCTGAAAAAACAATGGCCAATTCATCCCATTGGTTATCAATAGTTTTTAGTTTCTTAAGCAGTAAATCTGCATAAATTGAACCACTTGCTCCTGTAACTGCTACAACCAGTTTTCTCATATACTTCTTTTGTCTTCTAACAACTATTTTCCTTAAATGTTAAATAACTCATTGATTTTTAGGGGTATTGGAATAACCCTTAAAAAAAACTTAAAAATACTTAGGGCTCTACGCAATATGATTAAGTAAAACCACGTTATTATCTCGGTTTTTCATAGGATATTGGATTTAAAACGGGCTGGATTTCTATCCGGGCCCTTTTTTTTTGTCCTTATAGCATGTCAAAAAAAATCCCTGCCGAAGCAGGGATAAAAAAAGTTAAAATTAAACTTCTGCCATTTGAGCAATGGCCTCGCTCTTATAAGCTCCTTCGTCAAGTTTCTTCTTGGTTTCTTCAAATGCTTTGAGTGTCAATTGTATATCTTCGTCGGTATGCGCCGCAGTTGGAATCAACCTATAGATAATGTGTCCTTTTGGAATTACTGGATAAACAACAATGGAGCAGAAAATATTATAGTTCTCTCTTAGGTCAGTTACCATGTGAGTTGCTTCCTCAACACCACCTTTCATATATACAGGAGTAACAACTGAATCCGTCTTACCAATATCAAATCCCTTTTCTTTCAAACCATTTTGCAGTTTCAGGGCATTTTCCCAAAGCTTTTCTTTGAGTTGTGGCTGACTTCTTAAAAGTTCAAGTCGCTTCAGGTTGCCAATTACGATAGGCATCGGCAATGATTTAGCAAAAATCTGACTTCTGATGTTATAGCGCACGTAATCAATGATTTGTTTTGGACCGGCTATAAATGCACCAATTGAAGCCATCGATTTTGCAAAAGTGGAGAAATACAGGTCGATTTCATCTTGAACACCCTGTTCCTCACCAGCACCAGCACCTGTTGTACCCAAAGTGCCAAAGCCATGGGCATCATCCACCAGTAACCTGAACTGGTACTTTGGTCTTAGCGCAGCTATTTCTTTCAATTTACCTTGGTCACCAGCCATACCAAATACACCTTCCGTAATCAGTAGGATGCCGCCATTGTTATTTTTTTCAATCAATGCAGTAGCACGTTGTAATTGTTTTTCACAATCAGCCACATCATTGTGCTTGAAGACAAAACGCTGACCAGGATGTAAACGAAGGCCATCAATGATACAAGCATGACTTTCTGCATCATAGACAATAACATCGTGTCTGCTGCAAAGCAGGTCAATCAAACTCATGATACCCTGATAGCCAAAGTTCAACAGGATAGCATCTTCTTTATGTTCAAAAGCAGCCAATTCTCTTTCCAGTTGCTCATGATAATTACTATTTCCGCTCATCATTCGCGCTCCCATTGGATAGGCGAGTCCGAATGCTTGTGAAGCATCAGCATCTGCTTTTCTTACTTCTGGGTGGTTAGCCAAGCCTAAATAATTGTTCAAGCTCCAGACGATCTTTTCTTTGCCTCTGAATTGCATGCGGCTGCCAATTTCCCCTTCCAGTTTCGGGAAGGCAAAATAGCCGTGTGCTCTTTCACGGTGTTGACCAATAGGACCATAGTTTTTAATAAGTCTTTCAAAGATGTCTGCCATATAAAAAAAGGTTATGGGGTTATTTGTGCAAAGATAAAATTTTTAGAAATAACCTTAATATAACAGAGTGTTTAAAACTCCTCAAAAGAAAAGACTTTCATTGCCATAACTTTGTTCAATCTCAAAATTCGGGTCATGAAAAATTTGTTTGGCTTCTTCTTTTCTATGCTCCTTGTTGGGTCAGTTTTTGGTCAACAAGCGAAACCAAAAGAGGTTGCTCGCCCTAAATTGGTAGTTGGTTTGATGGTAGATCAAATGAGGTGGGATTTCATTTACAGGTATCAAAGTCGCTATGGAGAAGGAGGATTCAAGAGAATGATCAAAGAAGGATTCAGTTGTGAAAATGCATTTATCCCCTATGCACAGACAGTCACGGCCGCTGGGCATGCATCTGTATATACTGGTTCCGTACCTGCATTGAATGGAATTATGGGGAATGAGTGGTACGACAGGTCTTTGAAACGCGATGTGTATTGTGTGGAAGATGACTCAGTTAAAATTGTAGGTGGTGGTGGCAAGGGTGAACCGATGTCTCCTAAAAATTTAATTTCTACAACAATAACAGATGAGTTGGAATTGGCCACCAATTTCAGGTCTAAAGTGATAGGTGTAGCTATTAAAGATCGTGGTAGTATTTTACCAGCCGGACATGCAGGTGATGCAGCTTACTGGTATGAGCCTAATTCTGGAAATTTTGTGTCCAGTACCTGGTATATGTCGGCATTACCCAATTGGGCTACTTCCTTTAACCAACGCAGGTTGGTAGATTCTTTTTACAAGAAGAATTGGGTCTTAAGCCATCCTTTGGAAACTTATGTTCAGAGTGATAAGGATAATCCTATTTATACAAAGAATCCATTTCCCAGAAGCCTGGAAAATAATATAGGAAAGAACTTTGGTGCAGTTTCTTCCACACCATGGGGAAATACATTGACCTTGGATTTTTCAAAAACAGCCTTGACTGCTGAAGGGTTAGGAAAGGATTCAATTACCGATTTTTTGGCTATCAGTCTCTCTTCTCCAGATTATATTGGACACAGTTTTGGTCCCAATTCAGTTGAAATTGAAGACACCTATATTAAACTCGATCGAGACTTGGCTGCGTTTTTCAATTTCCTTGATATGCAAGTTGGGAAGGGGCAATATTTATTTTTTATGACTGCTGATCATGGTGTTGCACATGTACCCTCATTTCTAACAGCTAATCAAATCCCTGCCAAAGGGATGAAGCCTGGTAAAGAAGCTGAAAATGCAACGATGGCAAAGTTTGGTTTAAAGAGATTGGTTGAGGCTTCGGCTAATTACCAGGTCTATCTCGATAAAGCATATATTGACTCAATGGGAATAGATTATAAATCAGTTAAATCTTTTTATATCGATCAGTTAAATAAGCAACAGGATATTTTATTGGCTTTTGATAATGAAAGTATCAGCCTTGCTAATCTACCAGTTGAATACAAAGAAATGTTTCATAAGGGGTATCATCCTAAATTAGCGGGTGATGTACAACTGGTTTACAAGCCCGGATATTTCTTTAGTTACAATCCGACGGGTACAACACATGGTTCTATGTATCCTTATGATGCGCATATTCCTTTGGTATGGATGGGATGGGGAGTCAAGCAAGGTTTGTCTTATAGAAAGGTGTATATGAGTGATATTGCAGGAACCATTGCTGCGTTGTTGAAAATACAAATGCCCAGCGGTAATGTTGGGACAGTTATTCATGAATTGATAAAGTAAAAAAATTTTTATGCGAGCTTACTTGGATTTGTTGAAATATATTCTAGAAAACGGGACAGATAAAAGTGACCGAACAGGAACTGGAACAAGAAGTGTATTTGGCTACCAAATGCGATTTGATTTAAAGGAAGGTTTTCCTATGGTTACTACCAAGAAACTTCATTTAAGAAGTATTATACATGAGTTGCTTTGGTTTCTAAAAGGGGAGACCAATATCAAGTATTTAAAAGATAATGGTGTAAGTATATGGGATGAGTGGGCAGATGAAAATGGAGAGCTTGGTCCTGTTTATGGGAAACAATGGAGAAGCTGGACTGGCGCAGATGGCAAGACGTATGATCAAATTGTTGATCTTATTCAGCAGATTAAAAAAAATCCAGATAGCAGGAGATTAATAGTGAGTGCATGGAATGTTGCAGAACTTCCAAACATGGCCTTGATGCCTTGCCATACCTTGTTTCAGTTTTATGTTGCTGATGGCAAACTTTCCTGCCAGCTTTATCAGCGATCAGCTGATGTATTTCTTGGGGTGCCTTTTAATATTGCATCTTACGCCTTACTTACCATGATGGTTGCACAGGTTTGTGATCTTCAATTAGGAGATTTTGTACACACCTTTGGCGATGTGCATCTGTACAACAATCATTTTGAGCAGGCGAGATTACAATTGAGTAGAACGCCTTTTCCGCTTCCTACCATGAAGATCAATCCTGAGGTAAAAGATATTTTTGGTTTCACTTTTGAAGACTTTATTTTAGAAGGTTATCAAAGTCATCCAGCAATAAAAGCGCCTGTTGCTGTTTAAATTATAAACATGACTATATCCATTGTTGTTGCTGCTGCTGAAGACCACGCTATTGGTGAGGATAATGCCTTGTTGTGGAAATTGCCAAACGACATGAAGTTTTTTAAAAATACCACCTGGGGTATGCCCGTTATTATGGGTAGAAAAACTTTTGAATCCATGGGTTCGAAGCCGCTGAATGGAAGATTAAATATTGTTATATCCCGACAAGATAACTGGACTGAAGAAAAAGAAGGACTGGTATTGGCCAAAAGTCTTGAGCATGCTATTGAGTTGTCAAAACAAGCTGATTGTAAAGAAGTGTTTGTTATTGGTGGAGGTGAAATCTATCGTCAAGTGTTGCCCATGACGGATAGAATATATGTAACCCGTGTACATGCCAACTTCCCCAATGCGGATACATTTTTCCCGTCCATTGATGCTTCAATCTTTGAACTAACCGAGGAGACTAAGTTGCAGGCTGATAGTAAACATGCCTACGCGTATAGTTTCCAGATCTGGGAAAAGAAACATTAAGTCGTTTTATGT
>VFQT010004865.1_pt1 | contig 10695 bp, 9 predicted proteins | sample 3512381 | NCBI WGS metagenome assembly VFQT01 (sample SAMN10412376, study PRJNA504923) | tailings metagenome | isolation source: Relicate 2 Philex TSF3 active mining site | place: Philippines: Tuba, Benguet | collected 2017-08-29 | reverse complement strand
CGGTGGCGCGCGGTGCGCGCTTCGCGGTCGGTGCAGGTCGCTGTGGCGATGCGGTCGTCAGCGAGTGGCGCGATGCCGATGGGCGTGAGCGCACGGTTTCGCTGCCGGCTGAGGCTGAACTGATCGCCGGACCCTTGCTCGTGCCCTTCCTGCAGAGCCGGCTCGCGGAACTGCGTCGCGGCGAACCGATTGAGTTTGCGTATTTGGTCGCCGATCAGGGGCTCACGCTGCAGCTGCGGGCGAGTCTGCAACAGGGCAACAGCGTCGGGCGTGCTCGCGCGGTCGGGGTCGCGGATCGCTCCGGTCATACGACCGTGCGCCTCGAGGCGGCCTCGCTGCTGATGCGCCCCTTCGTGCCGCCCACTGCGCTCGAATTCGATGGTGGGGGACAGTTCGTGGCGATGCGAGGTCGGTTGTTGCCGCAACTGGGCCCGGTCAACAAGCCGCAATCTTTGGATGGCGTGATGCAAGTGCTCGACGTGCCGATGCAATCAAGCTGTCATATGCGCAAATTATCGTAGTCGCATGAAAATTTTGATGTTGTCGGACGTGTTCTTCCCGAGGGTGAACGGCGTCTCAACGTCGATTCAGACCTTCCGCGCCGATTTGCAGGCGCTCGGGCACAGCGTGACGCTGGTGGCGCCTGAGTATGGCGCGGCGGGCGCGCAGGGCGGGGCGGCCGCCACCTCCAGCGCCGATCCGCAGATCGTGCGCCTTCCGTCGCGACCGGTACCGCGTGACCCGGAAGATCGGCTCTTCGTGTGGTCCAAGCTGATGGCGTACCTGAAAACGCTACGCCCGGAAGATGTGGATCTTGTGCACATCCAGACGCCGTTCATGGCGCATTACGCCGGAGTGCGGCTCGCGCGCCGGCTCGGTGCACCGCTGATCGAGACCTATCACACCTACTTCGAACACTACCTGCACCACTACGTGCCGGGGCTGCCTGCGGCGCTCACCCGTTACGTGGCGCGTCGCTTCACCGTGGCACAGTGCCACGACGTGCAGGCCGTGGTGTCGCCCTCGCGGCAGATGGCCGAGGCCCTGCGGGCCTACGGCGTGCAGACGCCGATCGAAGTGTTGCCGACGGGTTTGCCACCGCTGTGCTTCAAGCAGGGCGAAGGCTCTCGGTATCGCGCGATGCAGGGCATCGCGCCTGATCGACCGATGGCGCTGTTCGTCGGACGAGTGGCGCACGAGAAGAACATCGATTTTCTCATCGAGATGCTCACTCGGTTGCGTGACCACGTGCCGAATGTGCTGCTCGTGATTGCAGGCGAAGGCCCGGCGGAGTCGCACATCCGCGCGCTTGTTACCGCTCGTGGTCTCGATGCCCACGTGCATTACCAAGGCTACATGGATCGGCACACCACCTTGCTCGATTGCTACCGCGCCGCCGATGCGTTCGTGTTCGCTTCGCGCACCGAAACGCAGGGGCTCGTGCTGCTCGAGGCCATGGCCCAGGGCACGCCGGTGGTCTCCACTGCGGTGATGGGTACGGCCGATGTGCTGGCGGGGGTGCAGGGCGCTGTGGTGGTGCCGGAGGAGATCGACGCCTTTGCGGCGGGCGTTGCCCGCGTGCAGACGGATCGGACCCTGCGCGCGAGTCTGGGTGAGCTCGCGCGGCAGGATGCGCTGCGCTGGTCGTCGCGGCATATGGCCGAGCGACTGGTGAAGCTCTACGAGCAGCTGATCGAGGACGATCTGGTGGCGCGCCCGGCCGGTGATCGCGTGGCTGCGGCGACGGTGCCGCCGGCGAGGGTGGCGGCGCAAGAGGAGGTTCGCGGCACATGAGCACCTGGTTCCTGCGAGTCGATCAAGCGGAACGGCGGATGTGCATGGTCGCCAACGCCGCCTGCCAGCGACGACTGGTGCGGGCGCTGTTTCGGGGTGTCAGTCGCTTAGGCGATGGGGTCGTGTGGTACGTGTTGATGGCGGCGATGCCGCTGCTCATTGGCCTCGAGCGCTGGCAGGAAGGTCTGCAAGCCTCGCTGCAGATGCTGCTCGCGGGCGCCGCGGGACTGCTGCTTTATAAGCTCTTGAAAAAGAAGTTGGTGCGCGAGCGTCCCTTCATTGGTCTCATCGGCATCGAGTGTGCGATGCCGCCGCTCGATCGCTACAGTTTCCCCTCGGGCCACACGCTGCACGCGGTGACCTTCACCGCCATTGCCATCAGCCACGTGCCGCAGCTTGCGGTTGTGCTCGTGCCGTTTGCGTTGCTCGTGGCCGCCTCGCGCGTGGTGCTGGGGCTGCACTATCCGACCGATGTACTCGCGGGTGCCGTTTTGGGTGGACTGCTCGCTGCGGCGAGCCATGCGCTCATCGCTTGACGACTCGCTCAGGCGAGCAGACGTTCGAGCACGCCTCGATACATGGCGTGCAGCAGATCGATTTCCTCGATGCGCACGCACTCGTTGACCTTGTGGATGGTGGCGTTCGTGACGCCGAGCTCCACGACCTGTGCGCCCATCGGCGCGATGAACCGACCATCCGAGGTGCCGCCGCCCGTGGAGAGCACCGGTGCCTTGCCGATGACCGCGCGCACGGCTTCGGTGGCAGCCGCCGAGAGCGCCCCGGGCGCGGTGTAAAACGGTTCGCCCGACACGTACCACTCGAGCGTGTAGCGAACGCCGTGCTTGGTGAGGATGGCTTCGACGATCTCGCGCAACTGCGGCACGGTCTGCACGGGCGAGAAGCGCAAATTGAAACGCGCCTTCAGTTCACCCGGGATCACATTCGGTGCGCCGGTGCCGGCGTTGAGGTTCGAGATCTGGAAGGTCGTCGGCTGGAAGAACTCGTTGCCGGCATCCCAGGTGCGCGCGGTGAGCTCGGCGAGCGCCGGTGCGAGCGTATGCACGGGGTTCTCGGCCGATTGCGGATAGGCCACGTGCCCCTGCACGCCGTGCACGGTCAGTCTGCCCGAAAGCGAGCCGCGCCGGCCGATCTTGATGGTATCGCCGACCTCGCGATCGCTGGAGGGTTCGCCGACAACGCAGTAATCAATACGTTCGTTGCGCGCGTTCAGCGCCTCGACCACGCGCTTGGTGCCATCGACCGAGGGGCCTTCCTCATCGCTCGTGATCAGAAAGGCGATGCTGCCGCGGTGCTTGGGGTGAGCGCGCACGAATTCTTCGGTCGCCGTCACCATGGCGGCGAGGCCGCTTTTCATGTCCGCGGCGCCGCGACCATAGAGCACGCCATCGCGGATGCTCGGCACGAAAGGGTTGGTGCGCCACTCCTCGAGCGGCCCCGTGGGCACGACGTCGGTATGGCCGGCGAAGCAGAGCACGGGACCTTCGTTGCCGCGCTTGGCCCAGAGGTTCTCGACGTTGCCGTAGCGCAGGTGCTCGATCGTGAAGCCGAGGGCTGCGAGACGATCGGCCATGACCTGCTGGCAGCCGCCGTCGGCTGGGGTCACGGAATTGCGGGCAATCAGGTCCTGGGTGAGCTCAAGGGTCTGCGACATGGCGCACCTTATAGAGTCGAGGGGCGGTGAGTGCAAGGGATGCCCGTCACAAACATGTAACAAATCTGTCACACACGCGGCCTATCGTGCCGCCACTACCTGAAGGAGACCGTACCGTGAATCGACGCTTCCAGCCCTCCAAGATCGCCGCATCGCTCTTCGGCACCGCCGCTGCGGTGGCTACCCTGGTCGTGGCCGCCACCGGCGCGCCGCTTGCGCAGGCCCAGGCCGCCCGCGACTTCATCAACGTCGTCGGTTCCTCGACGGTGTATCCGTTCACCACCGCGGTCGCCGAGCAGTTCGGGCGGCAGGGCCGCTTCAAGACGCCCAAGGTCGAGAGCACCGGTACGGGCGGTGGCATCAAGCTCTTCTGCAATGGCGTCGGCCCGCAGCACGCCGATGTGGTCAACGCGTCGCGGCGCATGAATGCCAACGAGTTCGAGACCTGCAAGAAGAACGGCGTGAATGCGGTCCTCGAGGTTCGTGTGGGCTACGACGGGTTGACGATTTCCGAGAGCAAGCGCGGTACTTCGTTCCCGCTGACCCGCAAGCAGGTCTACCTAGCGCTCGCCAAGCAGGTGCCGGACCCGGCCAACCCGACGACGCTGATCGCGAATCCGTATCAGACTTGGAAGGACGTCGACAAGAGCCTGCCGGCGGTGAAGATCGAAGTGCTGGGCCCGCCGCCGACCTCGGGCACGCGCGATTCGTTCCACGAGCTCTACATGGAAGCGGGTTGCCGTACGTATCCCTGGATCAACAACCTGCGCAGCATGGACGAGAAGCGCTTCAAGCGGATCTGTCACACGATCCGTGAGGACGGCGCCTACGTCGAGGCGGGCGAGAACGACAACCTCATCGTGCAGAAGCTTGAGGCCAACCCGAAGGCGCTCGGCATCTTCGGCTTCAGCTTCCTCGAAGAAAACATGGACAAGCTGCGTGGCCTGAAGATCGATGGCGTAGAGCCCGACTTCGAGACCATCGCCTCCGGCAAGTACCCTGCCTCTCGGCCGCTCTTCATTTACGTCAAGAAGGCGCACATCGGCGTGATTCCGGGCCTGCAGGAATTCGTCAATGAATACGTGAGCGAGAAGGCGCTCGGCGAAGAAGGCTATCTCGCCGATCGTGGTCTCGTGCCGCAGCCGAAGTCGGATCTCGCGAAGACCCGTGCCGACGTCAAGGCGCTGAAGAACTTCGCGCCGTAAGTCCCCGACCCACTCTCAGTTTCATCAGGAGTCTTTCCATGCAACGCAGCCCCCTCACGGGGGCTGCGGTAGCAGCGCTCACCCTGACGCTTGCCGCCGCAGCCGCCCCCTCGAATGCCGACGTCGCCGCCCTCGAGGCGCTGAAAACTCAGCTGGCAGCACTGCAGGCGCGAGTCGCCGAGCTTGAAGCGGCGCAGCAAGCCGGTGTCCAAAAGCTCGAGCAGACGGCCGACAAGACCGAGACGCTTGCTCTGGCGAGCACCGAGCAGCAGGAAGCCATCGATCGTGGCGCCGACAATCTCGCCCGTGCGCTCGGTGAGAGTGCGGCCTCGGGCTGGGTCGCGCGTTGGCAGTGGAAGGGTGATTTCCGCTACCGCAACGAGACGATCGATCAGCAGTACACCACAGCGACGCGCAACCGCGATCGCATCCGCGCTCGCTTCGGCGCTATGGCTCGGGTCAACGACACCATGCGCGTGGAGCTGCAGCTTGCGACCACCGAGGGCGCCGATGCGCGCTCCTCGAACCAGTCGCTGAGCGATGTGAACTCGCGCAAGCCCATCGAGCTCGATGTGGCTTATATGGAGTGGGTGCCGGCCGAGCAGTGGCGCATCACTGCCGGCAAGATGCGCTACCCGTGGGTGCGCACCTCGAGCTTTTTCTTTGATAATGACATCAACCCTGAGGGCTTCGCGGCCAGTTGGCAGCAGGGGACCAACGGCTTCTTCGGCAGTGCCTTCGTCACACGCCTCGCGGAGCGGGCGAATTTCGCCGACTCGAGCATGCAGGGCGTGCAAGGCGGCTATCGCAACGTGTACGGCGACGGCGGTCGCGTGCTGCTCGCCGCGAGTTATTACGATCACTCCGCCGTGGGCGGGTACAACGTGATCCAACCCGGCGCGGCGGGCGGTTACTTCGGCAACAGCACAGGCACGGGCGCCGCGCTCTGCCGGACAGCGGTAGTGGGCGCAACCGGCACCTGTCTCGCCGATGATTTCGACGTGGTGGAGCTGCTCGGCGAGTGGCAGTTCAAGCTCGCCGATCGGCCGCTCCTGCTCTACGCCAACCTGGCGCGCAACACGGCGGCCAAGTTCCAGCCTCAGGGTCTCGATACGGCGTACGCCGTGGGCTTCAACTACGGCCGCGCTGTGGCCAGCATTCCGGGCACCTGGGAGTTCGGCTACCTCTATCAAAAGGTTGAGAAAGATGCGCTGTTCGGTCAGTGGATCGACTCTGATTTCGCCGCAGGCGGCACGGATGGCGGCGGCAGTGCGTTCAGGGTGGCGTACCAGTTCTCGCCCAACGTGCGCATGAACGTGTCGTATTTGATGACCGAGACCAACCTCGACGTGCCGGTGGCCGTGACCCTTCCGATTCCGGCCACGGTGCGAGGACGGGAGTACGATCGATTGCAGTTGGATGTCAACTGGACCTTTTGATGAATTTTCCGTGTCAGTCGCCCGGCTAGCCCCGGGAGCGGATAAAATGCGGGGTCGTCGTAAGGAAGCCCCCTTCGATCCCGCATGACTCCCTCCATCCTGATCGTTGCCCTGCTACTGCTGTCGTTCATTGCCTATCAACTCGGCAAGGCGCGATCGCTGGCGGTTGTGGGCGGTGCACGCGGCATCCACAACCTACATTCTTTGCCGGGGCACTACGGGCTGCTGACGGCGTTGTGGTGCGGATTGCCGGCGTTGTTGCTTGTTGCCGTGTGGGTGGCCGTGCAGGACCAGGTGCTGATCGCACTCGTCTCGGCGCAGCTGCCCGCGAGCGTGCAATCGCTCGGCAACGATCAGTTCGTGCTCTTTCTCAACGATCTGCGCAACGTGGTCGCGGGCAACATCCCGCCATCGCAGGTCAGCCCCGAGACAGCAGCGGCTGCAGCAGAGTATCTGCGGTTGCAGGGCGTGGCACGGCTGGCGCTCGCGGCGCTGGCCTTTTCGATCGGCATCATCGCCATGCTGCTGGTACGCAGTCGCATCCGCGCAGACCTGCGCGCCCGCAACTCGGTCGAGCGCGTGCTCGAGGGCATGTTGTTCGTCTGCTCGCTCGTGGCGGTGCTCACGACCATCGGCATCGTGTTGTCTGTGGTGTTCGAGGCCACGCGGTTCTTCGGCATCGTGCCTGCGCAGGAGTTCCTGTTCGGTACCAAGTGGAGTCCGCAGATGGCGATCCGCGCCGATCAGGTCGGCTCCTCGGGCGCGTTCGGTGCGGTGCCTCTCTTCACGGGAACGCTGCTCATTTCGGCGATCGCGATGCTTGTGGCCGTGCCGATCGGACTCTTCTCGGCCATTTATCTTGCCGAGTACGCACCCTCGAAGGTGCGCAGCGTTGTCAAGCCGCTGCTCGAGGTGCTCGCGGGCGTGCCCACGGTGGTGTACGGATTCTTTGCCGTGACCACGGTCGGACCGTTGCTGCGCACGGCAGGGGAGTCCATGGGACTCACGGTTGCAGGAGAAAGCGCGCTCGCTGCCGGGCTCGTCATGGGGATCATGATCATCCCGTTCGTCTCCTCGCTCGCCGACGACATGATCACGGCCGTGCCGCAGAGTCTGCGCGATGGCGCCTATGCGCTCGGTGCCACGCGCTCCGAGACCATCAAGCAAGTGGTGCTGCGCGCCGCGCTGCCCGGCATCGTGGGTGGGGTGCTGCTTGCGATCTCGCGCGCGATCGGCGAAACCATGATCGTGGTGATGGCTGCGGGACTCGCCGCCAACCTGACTGCCAACCCGCTCGAGGCGGTGACCACGGTCACCGTGCAGATCGTCACGCTGCTCGTCGGCGATCAGGAGTTCGACAGCCCGAAGACGCTGGCGGCCTTCGCGCTCGGGCTGGTGCTCTTCATCGTCACCCTCGTGCTCAACGTGATCGCCCTGTATGTGGTGAGGAAGTACCGTGAGCAGTACGAATAGAACCGCAGCCGAAACGCAGGTGCTCGTCACGCGCAGCCTCGCTCGGCGTTACCGGGCCGAGCGTCGGTTTCGTTTTTATGGACTCTCGGCTGTGGTGGCGGGCCTCGCGTTCGTGGTGTTTCTCTTCGGCACGATCTTTGCGCAGGGACTCTCGGTCTTTCAGCAGAGTTACGTGAAGGTCGAGATTTTCTACGACCCCGAAATCATCGACCCCGCGGGTACGCGCAACCCCGATGATCTCGTCACCGCCGACTATCAGGCGCTCGTACGCGAGGCACTGAAGGCGCGTTTTCCGCAGGTGGAGGGTCGACGCGATCTGCGCGAGCTCTATGGGCTTGTCAGCAGCGCGGCCTCCATCGAGTTGCAGCAACGCATTACTTCGGACCCCACGGTGATCGGCACGCGCGAGACGCGCTGGGTACTGGCGGACGATACGGTCGATATGCTGATCAAGGGGCGCGTGTCGCGCACCGCGCCCGAGGACGAGCGGCGCCTGAGCGATCAGCAGATCGGGTGGATTGCAGCGCTCGAGCGCGACGGTACGCTGGAGCTGCGTTTCAACCGGGCGTTCTTCAGCAACGGCGACTCGCGCGATCCGGAGCAGGCGGGCGTGCGCGGGGCGCTCATCGGCTCGATGCTCACGCTCTTTATCACGCTGCTGCTGTCCTTCCCGATCGGTGTGGGTGCTGCGGTGTATCTCGAGGAGTTCGCGCCGCGCAATCGATTGACCGACATCATCGAGGTGAACATCAACAACCTCGCGGCCGTGCCCTCGATCGTGTTCGGCTTGCTGGGCCTTGCGGTGTTCATCGGCTTTTTCGGCTTGCCGCGCTCGGCGCCGCTCGTCGGCGGCTTCGTGCTCACCTTGCTGACCTTGCCGACCATCATCATTGCCTCGCGTGCGGCGCTCAAAGCCGTGCCGCCGTCGATCCGTGAAGCCGCGCTCGGCATGGGCGCTTCGCGGCTGCAGATGGTCGCGCATCACGTGTTGCCGCTCGCGGTGCCCGGCATGCTGACGGGCGCCATCATCGGCATGGCCCGAGCGCTCGGCGAGAGCGCGCCGCTGCTGATGATCGGCATGGTGGCCTTCATCGTCGAAGTGCCGCAGGGCGTGTTTGATCCTGCCACGGCGCTGCCGGTGCAGGTGTTCCTCTGGTCCGATCTGCCCGAGCGCGGCTTCATCGAGCGCACCTCGGGCGCCATCATCGTGCTGCTGCTGTTCTTGCTCGTGATGAACGCCACGGCCGTACTGCTGCGCAACAAATTTGAGAAACGCTGGTAACCGCCATGAACGACGCTGCCAAGACCACCATCGGTACGATCACCGTTGCGGAGCCTGTGTTCTCCTGTCGCAACGTCAACGTGTACTACGGCGACAAACACGCCATCAAGAACGTCAACATCGACATTGGACGCAAGCAGGTGCTGGCCATGATCGGCCCGTCGGGCTGCGGCAAGTCGACCTTCCTGCGTTGCCTCAACCGCATGAACGACACCATCGTGGGTGCCCGCGTCGAGGGTTCGATCACGCTCGATGGCCAGGACATCCATGAGAAACGTCAGGACGTGGTGCAACTGCGCGCACGCGTCGGCATGGTGTTCCAGAAGCCGAATCCGTTCCCGAAGTCGATTTACGAAAACGTCGCCTATGGGCCGCGCATCCACGGGCTCGCCGCCAATCGCGGCGAGCTCGATGAGATCGTCAACCAGAGTCTGCGGCGCGCGGGGCTATGGGAAGAGGTGAAGGATCGGTTGAACCAGCCGGGCACGAGCCTCTCGGGTGGCCAGCAGCAGCGCCTGTGCATCGCGCGCACCATCGCCGTGAATCCGGAAGTGATCCTGATGGACGAGCCCTGCTCGGCGCTCGATCCGATTGCGACCGCACGCATCGAAGATCTGATCGACGAACTGCGCGAGAGCTATGCGATCTGCATCGTCACGCACTCGATGCAGCAGGCCGCACGCGTGTCTCAGCGCACGGCGTACTTCCATCTGGGCGATCTCGTCGAGGTGGGCGATACGAACCTCATCTTCACCAATCCGCAGGCGAAGCTGACCGAGGACTACATCACGGGTCGGTTCGGCTGACGCGCAGCCACTTCGTCGCCACCCACTTTTCCCCGGCCATCACCGGCATGCCGCCGTGCAGCGTGCCGGTGGATGGATCCGCCTTGTCGTAGCTGAAGAACACGGCGTTGCCCTTCACGGCCGCGACCTCAAGCCCCACGTCCGGAAAGTTCGTAGCCCCACCGCGCGGCGGTGTGTTGAGGTACATCACGAGCGAGGCCACGCGCTGGCCACCGCGCGCGAGGAAGGGCAGGGCACCAGGCTGAGTCGGGTCCACGTAGTCGTAATGGGGCTTGTACTCCTGGCCCACCGCGTAACGCAGGATCTGCAGTGCCTCGCCATTTTCGTAGGGCCACTGCAATAACGCGGCGATTCGTCGCTCGATCCGTTCGATGAGTTTGGTCTCGCCGCGTCGGAAGGCCATGCCGCTGCTGGTGCGGCCGTCGTCCTGCTTGTTGCCGCCGCTTTGCATGTCGATGACGCTCGAGGCGGTGATGCGCGGCCGTGCGAGTGCGACGAGTTTGTCGCATTCGTCCTGTCCGAGCAGATTACCGAAGACGATCACGCGCGGATGTTTCAGTTGCAGTAGCACACTGATCTCGCGGCCATCGACGCGGATCGTGTTCGGTGAATCGGCGGTCAGTGGCTGCGGCACGGCGTTCAGGCCCTCGTCAACCGAGGCGTCCGTGTCGGCCGTCGTGACGCGCTGTTGCTTCAGTTGCGAGAGCCGCGACTCGAGCAGGCGCGTGAGTTCATCCACGGCCAACTCTTCGGGAATGCCGCGGGCGATGAGCTCACGCAGCACTTCATCGGGCCCGCGACCCGCCGCGATCTCGTTCACGGCCCACTGGCGCAGCTCGTCGGTGAATGGCGAAGGCACAGTCATGACGGCGCGAAGCATAGCGCGAGCATGCCCGATCGTGCGCACCGCTTAACGTGGTTGTCACATTGGGTGGCTATCTTTGGCTCCCGAAATTCCCCACCCCCCTATTCAGGCGGCATCTGGTTTCAACGGAGCTATTCATGAGCCTTCAATCCAAGCATC
>VFQT010004864.1_pt1 | contig 10702 bp, 7 predicted proteins | sample 3512381 | NCBI WGS metagenome assembly VFQT01 (sample SAMN10412376, study PRJNA504923) | tailings metagenome | isolation source: Relicate 2 Philex TSF3 active mining site | place: Philippines: Tuba, Benguet | collected 2017-08-29 | reverse complement strand
ACAAGCAGGGCACGCACAACGTGCACGGCGCCCCGCTGGGCGACGCCGAGATTGAGCCAGGCCTCCGCAAACTTCGGGGCGAGTGCGATGGCTCGGTTCAGCACCTCCACTGCGCCCTCCCAATTGCGGACCACCGCATAGATGGCGCCAAGCGAGTTCAGTCCCTCGACGAAGGCCGGGCTCAAGCTGACCGCCTCCTCGACAAGTAGACGCGCCTCTATGACGTTCTTTTCGGCGTAGCGAATCCCCGCGAGCATGCACAACGTCTCAGGGTCCCGCTCGAGTTCGAGGGCTCGCAGAAGGATCGATTCCGCCGTGACCGGGCGTTCGAGACCGAGATAGGTCCGAGCGAGCACCTTCATCGCTGCAACGGAGGTCTCTCTCATCTTCAGCACACGGGTGGCGGCGGCCTGCGCGAGGTCGTATTTCTTTGTCGCAAGCAGCGCCTCGGCATGCGCGAGCTGCACCCCGGGATCTTCGTGCAGTACGTTCGCGAGTTCTTCGATACGCTTCAACACGGAGGCCGCTTGATCGGGTCCGTCCTGAGCACGGACCAGCAAGATGAGAGCCTCGGCGTGATTCCGCTCTTTCGAGAGTGCAACGTTTGCGAATTGCTGAGCCTCTCGCAGCTCACCACGCAGGAGCTTGACCCTTCCGAGAGTGGCGTTGGCTCCGACGTGCAGCTTATCGAGCTCTAACGCAGAGGTGAGCCTGACTTCGGCAGCGCCAAGGTCGCCCCGCTCAATGAGATCCACGGCCTCGGTCACGAGGGCCGCGGCACGATCCGCGTTCTGCGCACGAGAGACGTGTGGCATTGCGCAAAGACCGGTGACGAGCACCGAGCTCAGCATGCACCTCACGAAGGCGACGGTGAACGGAGCGCGACCAGACAGGCGCGCGGCCGGCGTGGTGAACGCAGCTGTCGGGTGGTGGCTCACTTCAGCTCCTCCACGGGCTTGAACGGCTCGGCACCAGACTTGTCTTCCGCGGGGGCGGGTGGAGAGGCCGGGGTGGTCGAGGACGTGGGAGGTGCAACGATGTTGCCCTTGTTCGTGCGCGAATCGATGCGAAAACGCGGCACGAAGGTCGGAGCACGGCGGGTCTCCTTGTAGAGCGGGTACTCCTGGGGCTTGTACTTGTTGATCGCCTCGAGGGCCTTCTCGGCCCAGGCCGTGGTGACCTTGAGTCGGCGCGACTCGGCGACTGTCTTTTCGAAGCGCTCGATGGCCACGTTTTCGTACTTCAGCCCCTCGTCCTCGATGACGTTGACGTAGGCCTCGAGTTCCTCATCCGAAAGCCCTTGAGGCTCGGGCGCTTTGTAGAGGGTGTCGGCAAAGTCCCGGTACATGTCGCCGAGGCGATAGAAGGCGGCGATGGTCCAATCGAGGGCCTTGTAGGGGAGAATCTCGCCATAGGCCACCTCGAGTTCGGCGAGCATCTTCTTCTTCCGGCCGATATCAGCGCCCATCTTGCGTTGACTCGAACCGACCAGCCGAATTTTCACATACTCGGCGAACTGCTGCTCGACGAGGATGAACTTCGCCTTCGCCGCGGCGATGGCTGCGCCAGACCCGGGCTGGAAGCCTCGAGCCTGATACTCCCGGACGACCCCCTCGTATTGCTTGATCGCATCCTTCAGCTTGTTCTGCGCGAGCGCGATGTCACCGAGCTGCAGCATCGCGTCGAGGACCCGCGCGCTCATACCCTGAGACTCGGAGTAACGCTCGATGAAGAGGCCGAGAATGCGCTTCTGCTGGTCCTTTTCCTTGAGCTTTTCGTAGAGTTCAGCGGCCCGGAAGAGTGCGTTGGCCGCATCATCACGTTCCTTGAAGACGTCGGCGTAACGCTCATAGGTGGTGGCGGCGACCTTGAGATTGCCCGCATATTCTTGAAGTCTCGCCGCGGTATACAGGGCGTATGGGCGATTGCCATTCTTCGTCCCTTCAGTCCGCTGCAGAAACATCAGGTAGGTCTCGGTCGCCTTCTCGAAGGCGAAGAAGAGCTTGTAGTTCTCGGCAAGCTCGAAGACCGACTCAGTTTTGAACTCGCTGTTGGCAAAGCGGGGCTCGGTCACGAGCTTCTCGAAGATGCGCGCCGCCGAGTCGTAGTACTTGACCTCACGATAGGCCATTGCGGCGTTGTAATAGGCCTTGTCGAGGAAGGCCGCGTCCTGATTCTCGTCGGCGAGACGTTCGAACTCCTTTGCGGCCTCGAGGTACTGCTTGTTCGCGAGCAGGGTCTCTGCCCTCTGGAACTGGGCACCAAGCTTGAAGACCTTGATACGCTTCTGGATTTCGGCCGTGACTTCGGGGTCTCCGAGCTGGAGCTGTTCGGCGATTCCAGCCCAGCGCTCGAGGCTCGGGAGGTCGTTTTCTTCTCGATAGATGTTGAGGATGCTCGCCATGGCATCCGCCGCGAGGTCATCTTCGGGGAAACATGCGATGACCTGGCTGAAGCGCCTGCGTGCGTCATTGTGGTCACGAAAGCGCTGCGCAACGGTGGCTGCCTGGTAGGCGAAGGCCGCCTGCGGTTTGCGGCTGCCGTTCTTCGTAATGTCACGCAGCACGTAGAAGTCCACTGCTGCGAGCCAATCCTTGACCTCCTGCGGGTAGGGTTCGACCTGGAAGGTCTTGGGCCCAGGGCTGTCCTCCTCGCCCTCGACCTTCTCCGGGGTCCATGCCGCCGAGGGATTCGACTTCGGTGGAATCTTCTCTTTTGCGACCGAGTCGATGAGAATTTTCTCGTAGGATTTCACCGACGACCACGCCGCTGGCTCGCGGAATCGCGTCTGGTAGGGCTCCCCAGCGGTCTCGAGATACGCCGCAGCGGCCTCGCGGAACTGCGCGGAATAGTAGAGCGTCTCTGCCAGGTAGAAACGCATCTCGTAGCTCGCGGGTTCGTTTGGATAACGTGACAGGTATTCCTGGTAGGCACGGGCCGCCTGCTCGTAGCTTTCGGTCGACTGCGCGAGGAGCTCGGGCTTGTTATCGGTCTTCGCCTCGGCCTTGAGCTCCTGCGCGCGCTGGTGCAGGGTCAGCGCGCGTCGACGCATCTCGACCTCGACCGCCTCGCTCGCTTCGGCGATGCGCTTCGCCTCGTTCTGATTGGCACGCGCCCAGGCGCTCCCTGGTGCGAACATCTCGGCAAGGCGCTGACGTTCTCGGGTCGAAGCCTCGACGTCGCGCAGAACGTCGAAGATCTGGATGATCTTTTGCTGGTAGTCGACCGCATCGAGGGCCGTTGGGTCCATCCCGATGAGACGCCGATACACCGCCACCGACTCCTGGTACTTCTTGACGTCGTGCAGGTCGTAGAGTGCCTCTGCATAGCGCGCGATGATCTGCTTTTCCCAGCGAGACCCGCCCTTTAGATAGGAAAGGGCCCGCTCGATGCCACCGTTCGGGTCGTCGTCACCATCGTTGTTCCAGTCATCTTCGGCGAGGCTTCGTGCGAGGTAGTCGACCGCCTCGTCGCGGAGCGCGCTCGCGGTCGTCCCGCCGACGTTGCCCTCCTTGTCGTACCAGGCGATGAGGTCTTTGAAGGTGCGGATCGCGAGGTCGTAGTCGTAGATTTGGAAATAGGTCCACGCGAGCTTGTAGAGCGCCTTGTCATAGTAGCGGCTCTCTGTGTAGGCGAGGGCCTTCTTGTAGGCCTCAGCGGCGAGCTCGAACTCGCCGTAATCAAAGTGATTCTCGCCGATGCGGAGCCAGACTTCGGGGGCGTAGGTGCTCTTGGGGTGCCGCTCGACGAGATCCATCCAGGCCTTGCGGGCGGCGATGTCATCCTGTGATTCCTGCAGGACGTATCCGAGCAGATAGTAGACCGCATCGGCATAGCGATAAGTATCGCCAAACGTTGCGATGAGTGTCTGGTAGGTGCGGACGACCTCGCTGTAATCGCGCTCCACGAGGGCGGGCTTCTCGGGGATCTTGCCGCGGTCGTAGAGCACCTTCTGCTTGTTGTAGCGGCCGAGCGCCTCGTCATAGTCGACCGCGGACCGCTCGTAGTAGAGTTCGGCGAGGCGGAACATCGCGTCAGGGGTGTAGCGCGGCTCGCGTGGGTATTTCGCGACGAACTTCTCGAACTGCGCAATCGCCTCGTTTCGCCGCTCCTTCTCGGTCATCTCGACGAGGTTCGCCTGCCGGTCATAGCGCTCGGAGACGCCCTTGATGCGATCTTTGAAGGTGCCTTCGAGGAGTCCATCGATTTCGCGCTGGTACTCGTTGGCGACCTCCATGAACTTCGTCGCGACCTTTTCGAACTCCTCACGTTCCGCCGAGAGCGCGCTCGGATTCTTCTTTTCGCGCCCCGGGTCGTCGACCACGCTCTGGCCGCCGAGGAGCTCGCGCTTGCATTCGCCGATCTCTGGTACGGCGCGGAGCCTCTCGCGTGCGGCCGCAGCCCTGGCGGCATCGACGGGTTCCGCGCCCTTCGACGCCTCCCCTTCCCCATCCTCTTCGCTGCCCGGCGTCGGGCTCGGCATCGGCGCGTCGGCCTTCGGAGCAGAGCCCTTGTCGTCGAGTGGCTTTGCGTCGCCCTTCGGCGTGTCCGACGGCGCGTCGGTCTTCGGCGTCGACCCCTCGCGGGCCGGCTTGGGCTCAGCGGCAAATGCGCCACAGGGCGCGCTCAGAGGAGCAAGCATCGAGACCACGGCGGCCCATACCGCAAATCGCTCGAATTTCGAGATATCTTTGGGCGACCTGCCGTTCATTGCGCGCCCCCGCCTTCCGCCGCCGGCGGGGTCGGAGGTGGCGGCGCGTCGTTGGCGAGCTCGTCTGCAGGTCCGCGACGGATCGACTCGAGGTCTTGCTGGAGCTGCCTGATGCGGCGAGCGCGGTCGTCGTTGATCTTCTGGAGCTCCTGCGTCTTTTCGTTCTTGCGCGCCCAAACGACATCGAGGAGTCCGACGTCGGCATCGAGGACGAGCGTGTCCATCGACGCGAGCGCTCGCGCGAAGAAGTCTTCGCCAAGTTTCTTCGCGAGGGTGCGACCCTCGCCTTCGTAGGTGCCGACCTCGCCGTCGTATTTCGAGAGGTTGTCCGACTCGCGCCTGACGAGTTGTACAAGGTCAGCGGTCTTCAGACCGACCTCTTTGTCGATGGCCGCAATGACCCCGTCGAGACGTCCGATGGCGCTTACAAGGCGCTGTCTCAACTGACCGAAAGTCTCGAAATCCTTGGCAATAGAACCGCCTGAGCGCCCGCCTGAACGGTCGTAGAACGCGCCCTCGCGCTCGAGTGCATCGATGAGTGAGGCCTTGATGTTGTCCTCGCCTCGGGTCGCCGCATCTCCTGTCCCCACCGCCGCGAGGTCGCGAGAGATTTCCTTCTTGAGCTCCAAGAGCTCATTGTACATCGCGGTGAGCTCCTGCTTCTCGGCCTCGATATCCTTGCGGAGAGCTTCCTCACGCGCGGGCGGCAGCTTCTTGCCTTCGTCGGCATACTGACGCTCGTTCAAATACTTCTCGATGGCCTTGAGCTGCCGCTGCACCTCATCGAGCGTCTGCTCGACAATGAAGTTCTTCTTTTCCACTTCGAGGTAGCGCTTCGTGACCGCGGCCTGACGCGCCTCGTAGGCTTCGAAGGTCGTCGGCAGGCGCGCGACCTGCTCCTCGAGCCGACGACGCCAGGCGACAAGCTCGGTCAACTCGGCCCGCTCGCGGTCACCGAGACGGTCGCGAATGGCGCTGTTCTGCAGGTCGAGCATCTCGGTCGCGAGGAGCACGATACGGTTCTCGAGGACGAGGGCCTGACTCCACCCCTGCCTCAACTCGGGGAACATCTCGACCCGATTTGCCCCAGACAGCATGTGCGAGAGCTCTTCGCCGAGCTGCTGAGCGAGCTCGATGTCTTCCCTCTCGGCGGCGATGCGGTCGAAGACCATCGCCACGCGGGAGAACTCGGCAGTCGACTCGAGCCACTTCACAGTCTTTTCAGACAAAGGGCTCTTCAGGTCCTCAAGTCCACCGCGGCGATCTAGCAACCACTGAAAATACTTCTGCACTTCATCGGGATTCTTCGTAAACCGTGCGAGCTCGTTCCGGATGGGAGCAAAACGGTCGATGATGCTCTGATAGCTGCCGAGCGCGTCCTCGTAGTTCTGCATCATCACGTTGAGGCGACCCCTCAGGACATGGGCGTCGATCTCCTTCTGGTCGTTCTCGACAGTCAGCAGCAGGACCTCGACCGTCTGCAGCGCCTTGTCGTACTTCTCTTGGTTGATGTAGGCCCACGACATTTCGTAGACCGCGTCTTCGTAGTGGGGGCTGTTGCGACCGATATTCTGATAGCTCGTCAGCGCGAGATCGAGGTCGCCGCGCTCGACGAGGAGACGACCGACTGCGAGCCAGGCCTGGTCGCGGAGTTCGTTCGTGACCGGATCGTCGCCCGGGATGGTTGCGAGCGCGCGAAAGACCTCGAGCCCGAGGTCGACCTGGCCTTTGCCGACATAGGCTGCGCCTAGATAGAAGCGCGCGCGCTGGTAGAGTTCGCTCTGGGACGCAATGACCTGGAGCCAGGAGATCGCCTGGTCGTAGTCGCCAAGTCGTAGGCGAGCCTTTCCAAGCCCATAGCGGGTGCGGTCGGAGCTCGCGCTCGTGCCGATATCGGCGACGGCCTGCTTCAAAGCAGCGTCGCTGCCATCGGTGAGCGCGCTCTCGAGCAGCAGCAGGCGGGCCTCGTCGGCGAGAGCCCGGTCCCGTCCGCGCGCGACTCGCCGAAAGAGCTCATTGGCCCCTTGGGGATTGTCGAGCTTCATCAGGCATTCGCCGAGCAGGAGCTGTGTCGCCTCGAGCTCGAGGTCGTTCTGGAAATCAGGGCGCTCGAGGACATCGAAGAGCAGCATGGCCGCATTTTCGTACTGCTGCAGTTCGTAGAAGATGCGCGCGTCGAGAAGTCTCTTCTGGTTCGGGAACTTGCGAAGCTCTGCCTGGGGAGTCGTAAAGGCCTTCGTCAGCCGCTCGACGGCGCTCTCGATGTTGCCGAGGTCGGTCGCGAAGCGGCGGGGCCCGCTCTCCTGGGCCATCGCCGTATCCGGCCCGAGGCTGGCTACGACGATGGACGCGAGGGCGACGAGCGAAGGTCCAACCGCGTCGCGACGCAGGAACGGCAGGCCAAGCCTCACTTCGAGGCCCCTCCTTTCGGGGGAGCGGCCGGGGCCTTTGTGTCGGCGTCAGGAGGGGTATCTTCGGCGGTGTAACTCACCTGTTGGACATCGAACTTGATCGACGGCCTCTCCCGCAGGTCGTAGGTGATGTCGCCCTTCTGGTAGCCGATGGCGCGGACCGTCGTGATCTTGCCCTTGGTCGCGTAGAAGGTGTAGTTCGCGCGCAGCTTGAAGAGGTAGTCTTTCAGGTAGGCAAAGACCGTAGAGTCACCGCGATAGACCATCTCGACCGCGAGGACGTGGTTGCCGGGGGCCATGTTCTGCGTGAGGATCTCGATCGATGGCGTCTCCTCGAGCAGCTTCGTGCTGTCGTCCTGGAAGTAAATCTTTTCGCCGTCGATGTGGTAGAGGACCTGGACGGGTTTGAAGCTAGCCCCCATGTCGTTTTCGTGGAAAATGACGACCTTTGCCTCGGCGATAACGTCATTGAGAAGCCGTTCTTTGAGGAGGAGAAGGCGCGTCTTCGAGCGGAAAACCTTCTCTTTCAGGTTGACGACCTTTTCTTCGAGCTCACGCAACTTGTAATCGTGCGCGTCTCCTCCCTGACCGGGTTGCGCAGGTGCACCGCCCTCGCCAAGGGTGGACGGTCCGACACCGGGCTGGCTGCCTGGTCCGGTCGGCGGCGGCCCAGGCTTTGGGTCGGCCCCGAAAGCGGATACAGCGACCTGCACCACCAAAAGGGCGCCAACGAACGAAAGCATCTTGCGCAGGGCCATCATCGGTAACTCCGGGGAAGCTGCGACCTCGGATGAGAGTCTCAACCGCGAACGTGTTCTAGCGTATGCCCGCCCAGGATGAAAGAAGTCGCGCAGAGCTTCTCACTGCAAAAGACCGAAGACAAGTCCGGGCTCGCAGTCGAGCGGGAGGATACGCAGATTTCGTCCGAGGTGGGGGGGAAGACACAGGGCGAGGACGCTGGCCTCTGAAACCAGGCTCTAGATGGGTGACCAGGGTCCAGATTCAGGCTCGGCCGGCGTCTCAGCATCGACCAGGAATTTCGAGGCAACCCCCATGATCGCGTGCACGCCCTCTTTCGAAAGACCCGAGATGAAGTGGATCTCCTCCACCCCAAGCGCACGAAACTCCTCTCGCCAGAGATCGAGCTCAGCGCGGTCGGCGATGAGATCGACCTTATTGAGGACGACGATCTGCGGGTAGCGCGCAAGCTCCTCCGACCAGAGGCGGAGTTCCTCGTTCACGATGCGAAAGGCTGCCAGGGGATCGGAGGCCTCGGGGGAGAGTGAAATCAGGTGGATGAGGACCCTCGTGCGCTCGACATGCCGCAGGAAGCGATCCCCGAGCCCATGGCCCTCGTGCGCACCCTCGATGAGACCCGGGATGTCGGCGAGGATAATGTCGCGCTCGTAGTATCGGTAGACGCCGAGATTCGGGACGAGCGTCGTGAAGGGGTAGTCGCCGACCTTGGCCTGACTGTTGGTCAGGGCGCGGAGCAACGTGCTCTTTCCGGCGTTGGGCAAGCCGATGACGCCCACGTCCGCGACAAGCTTCAGGACCAGACGCAACGTGCGATGCTCGCCAGGTTCTCCGGGTTGAGCGATGCGCGGCGCCTGTCGGGTGGGCGTTGTGTAATGGGTGTTGCCTTGCCCACCACGGCCGCCTCTCGCGAGGGTCGCAACCTTTTCGGGTGCGTCGAGGTCCGCGATGAGCTCACCCGTGGCCACGTCGAAGAACTGTGTGCCGACAGGGACCGGGATGATGATCGCGGTGGCGTCGCTGCCGTGCTTTCTCGCGCCCTCACCGGGATCCCCGTGTGTGGCCCGGTAAAAGCGCCGGTAGCGGTGATCGAGCAGCGTCGCCACGCCCGTGGTCGCGATGGCCACGACGTCGCCGCCTTTGCCACCATCCCCGCCATCGGGGCCGCCAAGAGGCACATGAGCCTCACGACGAAAAGAGATACACCCCTTCCCGCCATGTCCACCGGTCACCTCGATGACGGCTTCATCGACGAATTGCATGGGGTGTGTCCCTGCGTTCGGATCGCCCCTCGGTCACTGACTGACCGAGGGGTCAAATCCAGAAAATCCGCGTCAGGACGCGGGAACGACCGAGGCGCGCTTGCGGCCGCGACCGTCGAAATCATACTTGAGAACGCCATCGACGGTCGCGAAGAGCGTGAAATCACGCCCGCAACCGACGTTGGGTCCCGGATGGATGACCGTGCCGACCTGACGAACGATGATGTTGCCAGCGCGAACGGTCTGTCCGCCGAAGATCTTCACGCCACGGCGCTGACCATTCGAGTCACGGCCGTTACGCGAGCTACCTTGTCCTTTTTTATGAGCCATGGTGTGCCCCCTGTCCTTTCAGCGCGGCTCAGGCCGCGATCGAGTCGATACGAACGCGCGTGAAGTACTGGCGATGGCCCTTCTTGCGCTTGTAGTTCTTGCGGCGGCGGAACTTGAAGACGACGATCTTCTTCGCCCGTCCCTGCTCAACGATGGTCGCGCCAACAGACGCGCCTGCGATGAGGGGGCGGCCGATCTTGGTCGCGCTCTCGGAGCCGACGAGGAGCACCTCGCCGAAGTTGACCTTGGTGCCTGGGTCGCCGTCGAGGCGCTCGATTGCGAGGGTGTCACCCTGCTCGACCCGGTACTGCTTTCCGCCGGTCTTGATCACGGCATACATCGTGGAACCTCACCATGAGGATCGCCCAGATTCTGGGCGCTTGTGTCGCGCGAAGTCCCAAAAGCGGCTTCGCATCAGAAGCGGGGCGTTTGTCCAGGTGCCCCTGGAGGCGCCCCTCGTAAGGGAGCGGGAACGTAGTGGCAGGGAGGCGGGACTGTCAAGACAAAGTTCCTGGGTCTCGAACGGACGCCTCCTGCCCCATTCAGGGCTGGCCCATCAGCGCGCGCAATGAGACGCGATAATCGGGGCGTGCGATGCCGCGCTCCGTGATAATGGCCGTGATGAGATCGCTCGGGGTCACATCGAAGCTCGGGTTTCGCACCTTCACCAGAGGAGGCGCGACGGGGCGTCCGAAGACCTCGCGAACCTCACGGGCGGGCCGCTCCTCGATCGGGATCTTCGAACCGTCGGGGGTCGCGAGGTCGATCGTCGAGCTCGGCGCCGCGACATAGAAAGGGAGACCGTGGCGCGCACAGAGAACCGCGACCGTGTAGGTCCCGATCTTGTTCGCGGTGTCGCCGTTGTCGGCGATGCGATCGGCCCCGACGATCGCGAGATCGATGAGCCCCTCGCGCATGAGGTGGCCCGCGGCGCCATCGGGGATGAGCGTCACATCGATGCCGTCCTGCATGAGTTCCCAGGCGGTAAGTCTCGCGCCCTGAAGATAGGGCCGGGTCTCGTCGGCGTAGACCGTGACCGTCGGATCGATCGCGTGGGCCGAGCGGATGACGCCGAGCGCCGTCCCCCAGCCCGCGGTCGCGAGGCTGCCCGTGTTGCAGTGCGTGAGGATGCGGGCGCCCATCGGGATGAGGGGCGCGCCATGGCGACCGATCGCGTGGTTCATCGCGAGGTCTTCGTCAAAGATCGCCTGCGCCTCGGCATCGAGCGCCTC
>VFQT010004862.1_pt1 | contig 10704 bp, 8 predicted proteins | sample 3512381 | NCBI WGS metagenome assembly VFQT01 (sample SAMN10412376, study PRJNA504923) | tailings metagenome | isolation source: Relicate 2 Philex TSF3 active mining site | place: Philippines: Tuba, Benguet | collected 2017-08-29 | reverse complement strand
TGTTGTACGGGTGTGAACTCGGCGGACCAGAGGTCGGGCGTGGCTGTGGTGGCCAGGGCATTTCATCGGGCTTCAAGACACTTGAAGGCCTCGGTCTGAGCAAATGGAATCTGGACTATGTCGTCATGGACTTCCTGGGTGACGTGGTCTGTGGTGGCTTTGCAACACCATTGGCTCGATCACTGGCTGAACAAGTGATTATCGTGGTGGGGCATGATCGACAATCGTTGTATGCAGCCAACAACATCGCCAAGGCGGCCAAGTACTTCCGCACCATGGGTGGCACAAGCTCGGTACTGGGGTTGGTAGTCAACCGCGATGATGGTAGTGACACTGCTGATCGCTACGCCAATGCGGTCGGATTGCCGATTTTGGCACGCATCCCACTAAATCGACGGGTACGCGAGCTAGCCGACGCTTGTCGTTTGGCACTCGAAGAACCACAATTCGACGAGATCTTCAGTGATTTGGCCAAACGCATCAGCACCAACGCCATCCCACCGTGTGACGACTACACACCACTAGAATACCAAGACTTCTTGCGGGTGTTCGGGGCCGAAGAGCCCGAAGACCGCCCGACATCGGCAAGTGAAAACGAGCTATTTGCTGGCACAGTCAATGCCAAAAAAGGCATTCCCATGCTGTCATTGACACCATCGCTGATACCACAGGTCCAGACCAGCGACCCCGAACAATTACAGGTACAGCAACTCATGGAGTCCATTGGGTTGTACGTGACCGATTTGAGTCGCAGCGAGCAAGAGGGTGTGACAGTCACATCGGGGGCCGTCGAAATTCGCATCGGCAGTGTCAATGACCTCGAAAACAAAGTGGCGTTTTTGTCAGCGTTGCGACGGTCGGGGCAGACATTTAGTTATGTCGATTTGCGCGAGATGGATGCACCAACCTACCGTTAATGAGGTACCGCATGAGCACTGTAGATCCCAAAGAACTTAATCGTGTGCTAGTGGAAGTGATGAAGGTCAAACGTCAACCCGTGGCCATTACGTACTGCCGTGACCACATCCCTGCAGAATACGAGCCAGCCCACGTGGTGGCATGTGGGATTGTGCGCGAAGCCGAGCAGGGCAAGCGGGTCTACGTCGATGCTAAACACCACGATTGTTATGTAGGGCTGTGGCATCTCGGGCTTTTGCCCAATGCCGGATCATTGATTACCGAGGGTGAATACCTGACGATGGCGCAAGGTTTTTTTACACCAGAGGCAGCCAAGCGCAACAAAGCACAGAGTGAGCGGCTCGCAGATGGCAGCATTATTGCGCTGGCAGCGGCCCCACTCGACGCAGTGCCTGAGGGGGTTCACATTGATTCAGTGATTGTGGTAACCGATGCGTTACACGCCATGCAACTGGCCGGGGCGGCATCGGTACGCGAGGGCACCTTCCCCATTGGAGAGGTCGGACCGTCGGCGTGTGCATCGATTTTTGCGACACCGATGAACCATCGCAACAGTGTGTTTGCAACGGGTGACGGGGGAGGACGCATGCACAATCGCCTAGCACCGGGGGAATTGTTTGTGACGATTCCTGCGCATCACTTCCAACATGTGCTCGATTTAGTTGCCAATTTTCGTTTTGACCCAGCCAAGATGCGCGAACTGATTATGCCGTCACACGCACCATCAGCCAGCGCATCGGCAGGAGCAGCCCAAGACTGAAGCTCACAAGTAGTCATACTTGTAGCGATAGATGCAAGAAGGAGAGAACCATGGGACCGTCAACATCTGGGCTCATTCTCTGTTTTGTGCCATTAGCCATCGTCATCGTAGGGTTCATCGTGTCAGCCTACTTCACGAACAAGCAGGCCACCGATACCTATCTACGCGTTGACCCAACCACGGTGCGTGACGAGTAACAAAACTGAGCAAGAATTGGGGCGTTTACTGCCCCAATTCTTGTTTGTAACGTAGTGAAGTCTCTGTACGACGCCTTGTATTGATAAATGAAACTGGAGAACCCGCATGAGCGAAATCATCAAACTTGATGGCAACAGCGGTACTACTGCGCCCTGTAAATTACATCCACAGTCGATGTGTCCGGCATTTGGGTCGTTGCGCATTTTGACCCGCATTGAGGGATCACACCCGGTGATGGCAACGGATACGGGGTGTTTGTATGGGCTGACATTTGTGACGCACTTTTATGGAGCGAGCAAATCCATCCTGGCACCGACACTAGGTACAGCAGAGCTGATGAGTGGTGAGGTGGTCGAGGGTACGCGAGCGGCGATTGATGTGGCCGCCAAAGAGCCAGGGGTCAAACTGATTCCGGTGGTTTCGTTGTGTGTGGCCGAGACGGCAGGGATGCCCGAAGAGCTGCTGCCACGTACCATCGGCGATGCCGAGGTCGTGCTGGTCCGTGTGCCAGCCTATGCGATTCATTCGCACCCTGAAGCCAAAGATATCGCAGTAGCGGCGTTGCTCAACCGCCTCGCCGATCGCGAGGGTGCTACCAACGAAAAAAGTGTGGCATTGTTGGGCGAGGTCTTCCCGGCTGACCCACTGGCCATTGATGCGGTATTGCGGCGGATGGGCGTGAGCGAGACGATCTTTTTGCCAGGACGATCACTTGAGGACTTCCGACGCGTGGGGCGGGCAGGAGCGTTAGCACCGTTGCATCCGTTTTATAAAGAGAGCATGAATGTAGTACGCAGCTGGGGCATGCCGGTAGTAGGCGGGGCCCCCGTCGGGATGAGTGGCACGAGTGCCTGGCTGAAAAGTGTGGGGAACGCCTTGAAGCTGGATCCAGCGTTGGTCGACCAAGTGATTGCCGAAGAACGCGAAAAGACGCAGGCGATTTTGGCAGCTCGGCCGTTGAGCGGGCGCGTCATGGTAACGGGGTACGAAGGGACAGAGCTGGCGTATGCGCGTATGTTGGTCGAAGCAGGTGCCGAGGTGCCGTATGTATCGACCAGCATCGGACAAGACCCACTTTCGTTGCCTGACGAGCTGTGGTTGAAGGCCCGCGGCACCAAAGAAGTCATTTATCGCAAGGCACTTGAAGAAGATGTAGCGGCGATTGATCGGTACCAGCCAGACTTGGTATTCGGCACGACACCACTGGCCAGCATTGCCAAAGAACGGGGCATTCCTGCCATGTACTTCACCAATCAGCTGGCCTCACGACCGTTCTTTTTGAGTAGCGGACTCGCTGCCACGATTGAATTTGTGGCAGGCGTCCTCACCAAGCGTGAGCGGTACCAATGGATGCAAGAATTTTTCGCAGACTAAGGCAAAGAACCCGGCGAAAAGGAGCAAGATCATGCCACCACGAGTGATTCGTGATTTGTCAGATACGAGTGGTTACTGGGCTGCCATTTGGAGCATGTGTCCGATGCCAGATGTCCATGTCATCTGTGATGCACCGGTCGGATGTTTTAATTTGGTGGGCACGGCGGTACCCGATTATACGGATGCCGTACCACATATTGAGAACTTGACCCCAGCCACCATGACCGAACAAGAAGTGGGCGGCAAAGGCACCAGCGACAAAGTGAAATGGACGTACGACAATCTGGCAGCGAGTGGAGTACTGGCTGACAAGCACGTGATTGTGGTATCGACGGCAGAATCCGAAATGATTGGGTCAGACCATTCATCGTTGGTGAAACATCTGGGCGTGGGCACGCGCTTTTATTACAGCAATTCATTGTCGGAAGACGAATGGGCGGGACGCGACCGTGTGTTGCGTTGGCTGTGGCAGGAGTACGGTGCAGACAAAGCGGTGCATGTGGCAGTACAGCCGCGAGCGGTCAACATCATTGGGCCGACGTACGGATGTTTCAATGCACCCTCTGAGCTAGCAGAACTCAAGCGCTTGATTGAGGGAGCTGGCGGCATCATCAACATGGTCTACCCATACGAAACTACGCTGAGCCAAACACCACAATTGGCTGCAGGGGCAGTGAATGTGGTGCTCTACAAGGAATTCGGCAAAGGACTTGCCAGCGATCTCGGCAAACCCACGCTTGAAGCGCCATTTGGGATGCATGATACAACGGCTTTCGTGCAGCAACTCGGTGATTTGCTGGGCACACGCGCACAGGCCGACGCATTTATTGCACACGAAAAGAAGACCACCTTGCAGGCGGTATGGGATTTGTGGCGCGGGCCACAAGGCGACTGGTTCGGCACACTCGACATTGGTGTTGTGGCAGGACTGGCGCACGCCGAGGGAATTGTGCGCTTTTTGGGTGACGAACTGGGCATGAAGGTGGTATTTGCAGCAGCGCGACCACGTCGTGATGGTGATTATGACAACGAAGCCATTCGCCAACACATTCACCGACGCGCACCGACGTTTTTGTTTGGATCAATGAATGAGCGCATCTACTTGCGCGAAGCCGGCAACAAGCATACAAACTTCATCGCAGCGGCATTCCCCGGGCCAGCAGTGCGGCGTGCCGTGGGCACACCGTACATGGGCTATCGTGGATGTGTGTATTTGATGCAAGAAATCATGAACCGGCTGTACGACGGACTACTCAACTTTTTGCCCGTGGACGGAGCCTATGCGGCACAGCGCAACGCGGCAGGTCCTGGCGGACCGGGCGGACCACCTGCAGCAACAGCAGGCACAGAAAGTGGCAACATGCCGTGGAACAACGAAGCACGCCAGCTCCTTGATCAAGAGCTCGAGCGGATGCCGTATCTGCCACGGATTTCGGCATCACGGCAGTTGCAAATGCTTATCGAGCAATTGGCACGCCAACAAGGACGCCAGGAAATCGATGCAGAGCTCGTCAGCCAAGGATTAGCACAAAGTAAGCAGTAGGTGTACAGCCAACGGGGTTGCTCCATGGTACAATTCCTGAAAATACGAAGGAATCACAACCATGCAAGCATCACTTACACATATTCATGAACGCATCGCCCGTGCAGCCGCTATCAGCGGTCGCACGGGTGCTGATATTCGCCTGATTGGCGTCAGCAAAACACATCCTGCAGAGGCGATTGTGCAGGCCCATCAACTCGGCGTGCGCGACTTCGGGGAGAATCGCGTACAAGAAGCCGAGGCCAAGATCATGCAACTCAGCCACGACTACCCGGCCATATGTTGGCACCTGATTGGGCATTTACAGCGCAACAAGGCCAAACGAGCGGCTGCCTTGTTTGATTATGTGCACTCAGTGGACAGTCTTGCGATTGCAGAGGCACTGAGTCGGTATCGTGTCGAGACCGGCAAGGCCCCATTGCGGATATTGTTGCAGTGCAATGTGTCAGGTGAAGAGAGTAAAGAGGGTTTCGCAGCCACCAACTGGCGGCACGATGTACGCATCTGGGACGAATTGCGCACGACGGCGATAGCGATTGCGGAGTTGCCCGGGATCGAGATCCACGGGCTCATGACCATTGCGCCCTATAGTGAGGATGCTGAGGCGACCCGACCGGTGTTTCATACGCTCCGCGAGTTACGCGAAGCACTGCATCGCGAGATTCCACACCAGCCGTTTCATGAGTTGTCGATGGGGATGAGCGGTGATGTAGAGGTGGCAATTACTGAAGGTGCCACAATGGTACGCGTAGGGCGAGCGTTGTTCGGTGAGCGTGATTACGCATCACCCCAAGGGGGCCAGGGTGTTTGACGATCATGAGTTTATGGAATGCATCGGCAATGCGTTATTCATCCATGAGCGTACCCCTCAGACGGTAAGCGTGTCTCCGACCGTCATTGATCCATTTTTTGTTGAGCAACGCCTCGAACGCTGGCAACACATCGTGACCAACCACAGCGATATGGAGTGGCAGAGTTATCTGACAGGCCAGGGTTGGCAACAGGCCGATCTGGTGCGCTTGTGTGGGCAACCGTTGCTCAGGCAATTGCCGGGCGGTGACACCACATGGATAACGGTGCTCTGGCACGCCTGGGAAAGTGTATTGGCGCCTGATCATTGGCAAGAGGTGCGTAGTTGGTATGGAGCAGACCAGGCTAGTGACGATGATATTGCAGTGCTACTGCCGTTTTTGAGCTGGTGCCAACAGCAACTCTACCCACGGGGCACCAAAGCAGCCACAGCGTTGCCAGACGAGCCCCGTGTGGCATTGCAGTGGGTAGGTGAGCTACTCATCGAACGCATGCATCATCAGGCCACACGTTGGGCAGCAGAACACGCAAGCCGGCATCACGAATGGCGGCGGACACCAGCACCATCGTTGTTGATGTATGCGGATGGCTGGCATGACTTTGGTCAATCATACCCCTGGATGATGCGTTACTTGGCCGAAATGACGCACGCAACAGTAGAAGTCATCTTGGATGCGAGCATGCATCTGGTAGAGGATTGGCTGGCATTACGGCAACACGGTGGCATCACACGGGTAGCGCAGGTCATCACCAAGATTGGCAAAGCCCCCACCGCTTATACCATGGTTGGGGGGTGTAGTATTGAAGTTGCCCACAGCCACACGGTAATCTACGTACCGCAGCAGGCACCAAATACGCATATCCTGGCAAGTATTCTCGATTGGTTGCAGCGACGAGGTGCACCAGAAATTGTGTTGACCCCGCGCCATGTGCAGGGGCATCGGCATCAATGGGTGATACTGCCCGAGCTACAGCCCACACATGCCAATCAGTACAGTGATTATGCGCAGCATATTGGTGCATTTGCCGCATTATGTGACATTCTTGGGATTACCCGACTAACACCGCACGACATGCTGGCTTGTGGCGAGGTTCCCTGTGTGCTGGATGCCACGAGCATTGGCACAGACATGCGCAACCAAGCCATGCTTGCCCACCAAATCTTGTGGAGTTTGCAACATCCACAACCCGAGTATACCCCCGTATGTGCCACGAGTATGGCGTTTTTGGCAGGTGTCAGTGAGCAAGCACACGGGATTGATGATTGGGCCGAAGATGTCATCACTGGGTATCAGCGATATTATGATTTTGTGGCGCAACGGCGCGATTCACTGTATTTGTTTGTCAAACAACTCGACCATTTCTCACAGCGATTTTGGCCACACAGCTATCATGACTATGCCGCATGCCTACAACAGCTGACTGATTGGGAACACACCACTGATGGATTTGAGGCATCGTTACAGTTTGAAGCCCACCTGCAACGACGGCACATGGCACACGAGCCCTGGTATGCCCTGATTGAAACAGCACTGCGCCGCGGGCAGATTCCTGCGGTGTTCCAGCCTGTTGACCCTACCGGCATTTGTGCGAATTTGACACGCATGGGAGCGTTGCATCGTATCACCCATGCGGCGCATATCCACTATGCGCTCACACGCTGTGACACACATTATGCATCTGGCAGATCAGACTGGCATGCCACCCAAAGCCCATTGCTCGCCAGTGATGCGTTGGCCCAAGAGGCACTGCAGTTGGCTCAACACATTGCCGAAAATCGAATCGGCATGCCGGCTGGTGACACCTGGCTGGTGTTGGGGCATAGCGAGCGCGACGGAACCTTGCGGCTGGCCGACAGCAGTCTCATTGACGGCAACAGTGGCATTGGATTGTGCTTGGCGGCGCTCAGTATATTGCCTGGCGGCGAGCCGTTGGCGCTCCATGCGCAACGAGCTTTTGACTATGCCATCGAACAAAACACCCGTCAGCCACAACACCTAGGCGGGCTGTGCTATGCCGTGGCCCAATCTGCGGCGCGACTGCCACAGGCCCAACGCACCATTGAACGGTGCCTGCAACTCATCCGTCAACACAGCGAGCCAGCCACCAGTGCGCACTGGGTCGATGGCCAAGCAGGCTTGGTCATTGGTCTGACAGCACTACAGCGAGTCATGCCAGATACCAGCGTGTTTGGTATCGCACTCAGCGCTGGTGAACGACTACTTCAATCGCGGCAACGCACCACCCAAGGCGAGCGCACGTGGTATGACGAAGTGCTCACCAATGGCGGATTTGGCAGTAGTGGTGTGTTGTTGGCGCTGGTGCGACTCTACGAAATGTGTCAAGATTATCGATTTTTGCGGGCAGCGTTGGACATTGTCCAATACGAAGACCAGACCTATGACGAGCAACGTGGTGGTTGGCCAGACACACACCACGAACCGCTGAGCTTCCCGATCACCTGGTGCTACGGCTCTGTGGGCGTCGGTATGGGGCGTTTGGCACTGCTACCACATCTGGCTGCCACACCGACACCATCACAAGATCAACATCGCCTCATCGAACTTCTGGACGGGATTGACAGTGTGGGGCTCCACGAAGAAGACGGCTTGTGTTGTGGCAGTGCAGGTGCCATCGACACCATGTTGAGTGTGGCACGTGCCCTCAATCATACGCACTATGTACGGCGCAGCACCTATTGGATGACGCAGATGATAGAACGAGCTCATGCCCGCGGTGGGTATGTGTGTCATGGCACCACGCCAGGCATCTATGAACATCCCGGGTTGTGGCAGGGCACTGCGGGGATTGCCTATCAGATTGCCCGGTGTGCGTATCCACGCCTGTTCCCATCATTGCTGGCCAACGAATTCCGCCGGTCACTCGTTCAATCAGGCGATGATGGCGCATCTGGTGTGAGATAGGGCTTGGCTGGCGGATCACTGGGCACAACTTGGCGGGCTCGTAGCACCGCCGTAGGAATGCCAGCCATATCTACCACTTCGACCGTACCGGTTACTTCTACCCACTGGTCATTGGCCAAACGGGCAGATTCTGGCCACAACACACGCATACCCACCCCACCAGCATCGGCGGTACAACAGGTAATCACGTAGCGGGCCAGCATGAATTGTTGGTCGCTGAGATCCATGTCTGGTGGGAACACCACAAAGCCGGTCACCACTGCGGGGCGGCCGGCGAGTGCCGCCGGATCGACACTACTCGCAACAGCCCAATCATAGAGATTCCAGGTACTGGTGTCTGACGTGGCATCCGTACGCGCGCGTTGGAATTCAGCATCACCGCGCTGAGCGACTCGATTGAGAGTGGCTGATTGTTGCAGGAGCGTAGCCGAACCGAGGGGGCGTGGCACAACCAACACCCCCAACAACACAGGCACACCGAGCATGGGAACGATGTAAGCGGGGAGCCGCCCTGCATCCCAGACCACTGCCACTGCGAACGCAAACACTACGGCTGCGCACACATACATCAAGACTTCATAGCGTGGGTGAATATACAACGCCATTTGCGCGGTGGCGGTACGTACGAGCAAAACGCCAGCTAGTACAAACAGCATTACGACGAGCAACATGCGATTTAGAGCCATCCTAACCACTCCAATCCCATACACAGTGTGAGCGTACAGACTGCGACAAGTGCCACCATGCGCACTGCAGTCCACCAGCCAAACAAGCCGGCAAACATCGGAATACTTTTGAGGTCGATAATCGGCCCAAAGACCAAAAACGCCATCACGGCAGCCGGTGATACCACGTTGGCAAACGATAATCCGACAAATGAATCCACGGTCGAGCAAATCGACATGACAGCGGCCAATCCCATCATGATGGGAGCAGCCAACCATGGGTTCGATGCCCCTTGCAACAACACCTCCACGGGGACAACCACTTGTATGAGGGCGGCAATCAGGGCACCGGCTACCAGATAGCGCATCATGTCGAGCCATTCCCAGGCTCCCTGACGCAACCACGTCAACAATGGGAGTTGATCATCGGTCACGATGGGGTGATGGTGATGCTGTGTCGTAGTCATGATATGCGGTGTCGGGATGAACTGAGCCACAATCATGGCCACAAATATGGTGAGACCAAAGCGCCATAGCACGAAATCCCAGCCCCAGACCCCCACGAATGCCACACTGGTGCTAATCAACACGATGGGATTAATGACCGGAGCTGCCATCGCAAAGACCATGCCAAAGGTGGGTGAAGCACCCCGTTGAATGAGACTGCGTGCAGTGGGGATTGAACCACACTCACAAACGGGGAAAAGCACGCCCAAGAGGCTGGCTGTCAGGTTTTGGAGCAAGCGATGCTTGGGCAATATACGCGTCAACCACTCAGGTTGCACAAACAAATGGATGGCGGCAGCCACCAATGACCCGGCGGTCAGGAACGGCACTGCCTCGTACATGATCCCTAGGAAAATAGCGACAAATGTGTCTACATAGACCACGAGACCCACATCAGGCACCCACCAGCGATTGGCAATCAAAACGGCCAAGAGTGCTAGAGCAATCAACAGCCATGCGACAAACAAGCGTACCCGTTGCATACTACCTACCGTTCTGCCACCGAATGGTGGTGATAGGTGCCAGCAACCAGACCGCGTTGCAAGGCTACCGAGACGGCTTCGGCACGACTTTGTACCTGTAGTTTGGCAAAAATATGGCTGACATGCGTCTTGACGGTGTTTTCGGACACATGCAACGTCACAGCAATGGCACGGTTGCTATCGCCACGCACCATCAACTGCAAGACGTCGATTTCACGTGCCGATAGTTCATCATCGGGGTGATCGTGCAGGCGCGCCAGCACGCGGGCAGCCACACGTGGCTCGAGAGCGGCGTAGCCCTGCATCACTTGGCGAATCCCTTGGACCAATTCATCGGCAGAGGCATCTTTGAGCAAATAGCCCTTGGCACCCGCAGCCAGCGCTCGAGCAATATCGTCATCACTATCATATGTTGTGAGCACCAAAAACCGCGTGTGTGAGGCAAATTCGCGACACCGCAGCATGACCTCGACACCACCGAGTTTGGGCATACGCAAATCCAATAACACGACATCGGGACGTA
>VFQT010004861.1_pt1 | contig 10704 bp, 7 predicted proteins | sample 3512381 | NCBI WGS metagenome assembly VFQT01 (sample SAMN10412376, study PRJNA504923) | tailings metagenome | isolation source: Relicate 2 Philex TSF3 active mining site | place: Philippines: Tuba, Benguet | collected 2017-08-29 | reverse complement strand
AACAAGTGCACAAGAGCTTCCTTCTGCCTGCGCATTTGTACCAACTATGGGAGCGTTGCATGCAGGTCATGCTTCGCTATTTACCTTAGCAAAGAGCTACTCAGAAAACGTTGTCGCAAGTATCTTTGTTAACCCACTGCAATTCGAAAGCGCGCGAGATTTGGCGCTCTATCCACGTACACCAGATGTAGACATTGAAATAGCTGCAGCTGCTGGTGTTACGCATTTATGGCTACCGAATTTTCACGAAATCTATCCCGAAGGGTTTACAACGCTATCTGCTGGGCCGATTGGTGATATTTATGAAGGCGCATCTCGTCCTGGACACTTTGATGGAGTGGTCACTGTTGTGCGTCGCTTCTTTGATTTACTCAAACCGAAGTACGCAATCTTTGGCGAGAAAGATTTTCAACAACTATTTCTAATCAAGACGATTGCAGCTGGCGTAGAGATAGTCACTGCGCCAACCTTTCGTGAGCCAGATGGAATGGCCGCCTCATCTCGCAATACGCGATTGACAGAAGAGGGAAGAAAAGCGGCTACCATAATTTTCAGTGCTCTTAAGGAGGCGAGCTCAGAAGATCAACTGCGCCAACTCTTGTCCAAAGAGCCGCTCTTTCAACTCGACTACGCTGACTTTATCGATGAAGTTGATTTCACTCACGCTCAACCTGGTACTCAGAACGTTCGAGCGATAGTCGCTGGCTGGATAAATGGAGTCCGTTTGATTGACAATATGCGAATGGAATCACGCGCATGAAGCTTTTAGCCCCTTCACCAGGATGGACTGCGCGCGCTGACGTAATAGTCGTAGGTTCAGGAATCGCAGGTCTTACAACTGCGTTGCAATGTCGCACATATGGTTTATCAGTTCTTCTTGTCACTAAAGCTAGCGTTGACGAAGGTTCAACTAAGTGGGCACAAGGTGGAATCGCTGCAGCCCTTGGTGATGGAGATTCACCCGAAGCGCATGAGAAAGACACTCTTGTTGCAGGTGCAGGACTCTGTGATGTTGATGCGGTGCGAGTTCTTGTTACTGAAGGGCCAGAGGCGGTTCGCAAACTAATCGAACGTGGCGCAATCTTTGATAAAGAAGCAAGTGGTGAGATTGCACTTACTCGTGAAGGTGGACATTTAAGAAACCGCATTCTCCATGCAGGAGGGGATGCGACTGGAGCAGAAGTTTCACGTGCGCTGCTGGCTGCAGTCCAAAATGATCCTGAAATAGAAGTAGTAGAACATGCTCTTGTCTTAGACGCACTCAAGAACGATATCGGCGAAGTTTGTGGAGTTACCTTGCACGTGATTGGTGCAGGAAGCCGAGACGGCGTCGGTCGTGCACTCGGTCGAGCCGTAGTTCTTGCAACTGGTGGTTTAGGCCAGGTATTCGCGCAAACTACCAATCCATCTGTATCAACCGGTGACGGAGTTGCACTTGCACTACGAGCCGGCGCCAAAGTTGCTGATGTGGAATTTATTCAATTCCACCCGACAGTCTTGTGGTTAGGCGATAACTCTGAAGGCCAACAACCGTTGATTAGCGAAGCGGTTCGTGGTGAAGGCGCCCACTTACTCGACCATGCTGGCGAGAGATTTATGAAGGATATTCATCCGCTTGCAGAGTTAGCTCCGCGAGATGTTGTTGCAATCTCAATTATGCGAGTAATGAATAAGACAAAGAAGCATCACGTCTGGCTTGATGTCAGACACCTAGAAGGATTCCAAGAGCGCTTTCCAACTATTTATGCCTCGTGCATTTCACACGAAATTAATCCACTTAAAGAGCTAATTCCTGTTGCACCTGCTTCGCACTATGCATCAGGAGGCGTTCGCGTAGATCTCGATGGTCGTACAAGTGTGGCCGGGCTTTATGCCTGTGGTGAAACTGCATGTTCTGGAGTGCACGGTGCCAATCGCCTTGCCTCTAACTCCCTTCTAGAAGGCTTGGTCTTTAGTGCACGCATCGCTGCAGATATTGCAGCGCACCTGCCAGAGCAGACTGAGCCAGTTGAAAATGTCTCGCCTGCAATTCTGCTTGATCCATCTGTTCGCCACGATATTCAAGTAAGTATGAGCCAAGGTGCCGGAGTATTGCGCTCTTCTGATTCGCTTCTAAAGACGAGCTCTGACTTAACGCGTATCGAAGATAAAAAGAGTGACCAACCATGCGTTGAAGCTTGGGAGACAACCAATCTTTTTCAGTTAGCGCAGGCAATCCTTAAGGCAGCACTTATTCGCCAAGAGACTCGTGGATCACATTGGCGTGAAGACTTTCCTGAGACAAGTGATTTATGGAAGAAGCGCATTGTGCAGCAGTTAGATCAGACTGGGTATTGGACCAGCGGGTATCAGGAAGTAGGTAAGCCATGATTGATCAAGATTTGATTAAGCGCGCACTTGCAGAAGATCTACAAGGTGGTGAAGACATTACCTCTGTGGCAACAGTGTCCGGCATCGAAAGAGTTGTCGCTGATTTTGTGGCGCGCAAAGCTGGAGTTATCGCAGGAATTGAGATGGCAAAAGCTGTTTTGGTTGAAGTTGGTCTCACAGATATATCTGTCCTAGTTCAAGATGGCACACACGTTGAAGCAGGCGCACTCCTGTTGACTGTCCGAGGCGATACACGCGCGATTTTGCTGGCAGAACGCACCGCACTTAACTTCCTTGGACATTTAAGTGGAATTGCAACCCTCACTCGTCGTTGGGTAGATGAGGTTGCAGGTACTCAATGTTCAATTCGCGATACCCGTAAGACAACTCCAGGGATGCGACAGCTAGAAAAGTACGCAGTGCGTATGGGTGGCGGAACAAATCACCGCATGTCTCTTAGTGATGCTGCGCTGATTAAAGATAATCACATCGCCGCAGCCGGTGGTGTAGTTGCCGCCTTCTCGCAAGTACGTGCGAAATTTCCAAACGCACCGATTGAGATCGAGGTGGATACCCTCGATCAGTTAAAAGACGTTCTTCCTCTTAAACCTGACTTAGTCTTGCTCGACAATATGAGTCCACAGCAATGTGCAGAGGCTGTGGCAATCGCTGCGGGCAGCTGCAAGTTAGAAGCATCCGGTGGAATTTCGCTAGAAAATGCCAAGTCATATGCGCTCTCTGGAGTTGATTTCTTGGCAATCGGAGCGCTGACACATAGCGCACCTGTACTTGATATTGGTCTAGATCTGAGAGTGGAGTAGCAATGCTATTAACAATCGATGTCGGAAACACAAACACCGTCCTTGGAATCTTTGAAGGCAAAGATTTGGTGAAGTCTTGGCGAGTTAAAACTGACCCACGTACAACAGCCGATGAATTGTGGTTGCAATACAGCGCACTCATTAGCGGATATTCACTTACAGGACTTTCCATCTGCTCAACAGTCCCCGCAACGCTGCGTGAGCTACGCACAATGATGGCTGAGTACTTTCAACACATTCCAACAACAATTGTTGAACCAGGAACGAAGACTGGTGTGCAATTGCTCGTTGATAATCCAAAGGAAATTGGCGCAGATAGAATCGTCAACACGCTTGCCGCGCATACTCTCTTTGGTGGTCCGGCCATTGTGGTCGACTTTGGAACTTCTACAAATCTTGATGTTGTCTCACCTAAGGGCGAATTTCTTGGGGGAGCACTTGCGCCAGGTATTGAAATCTCAGTTGATGCTCTGGCAGCGCGCGCTGCGCAGCTTCGCAAAGTTGAACTAGTGCGTCCTAAGAGCGTAATTGGTAAGAACACAGTTGAAGCACTGCAATCTGGAACAATCTTTGGATTTGCTGGCCAAGTAGATGGATTAGTTGAGCGCATCATTGATGAATTGGCGCAGAGCTACGAAGCAACCCCCACAGTGATTGCAACTGGTGGTCTTGCGCCGCTGATCATTGGCGTAGCTGAAACTATTGATGAACATGAGCCAGATTTGACGCTAATTGGACTTCGCCTGATACACGAAAAGAACATCGCTTAGTCGTGCAGGGGTAGACTCCTCGCACTATGACAGCTGAGAACACGCCTGCGCCAGAGGATGACCTACCCGAGCAACTTCGGATTCGTCGCGAGAAGCGCACCAACCTTATTGAGCGTGGAATTGAGCCATATCCAGTCGCAGTAGCGCGTACTAAGTCGCTAAAAGAGATTCGCGATAAGTATGTAGACCTAGAAGTTGATGTTGCTACTGGAGATACCGAAAGTCTTACTGGACGAATTATCTTTAAGCGCGATACCGGCAAACTCTGTTTTGCAACGCTACGAGAAGGCGATGGCACAGAGTTGCAAGCGATGTTATCGCTTGACAAGGTAGGACAAGAATCTCTTGATGCGTGGAAGTCAGATATCGATTTGGGTGACATCGTCTCTGTAACTGGCGAAATCATTACCTCAAAGCGTGGCGAACTTTCAATTTTGGCAACTTCTTGGGCACTTGCATCAAAGTCGCTCCGCCCGCTGCCAAATGATCACAAACCAATGTCAGAAGAGACTCGCGTTCGTATGCGTTATGTTGATCTGATTGTCCGCCCAGAAGCCCGCAGCGCCGCGCGTATGCGCCCGACTGTGATGCGTTCACTTCGCGAAACCTTTAACAACCAAGAGTTCATTGAGGTAGAAACACCAATGCTGCAGGTGATGCATGGTGGAGCTGCAGCTCGTCCATTTAAAACTTTCAGCAATGCCTATGACATGGATTTGTATATGCGCATTGCACCCGAGCTTTTTCTTAAAAGATGTGTAGTCGGTGGTATTGAGCGAGTATTTGAGATTAATCGTAACTTCCGAAATGAAGGTGCCGATTCCTCGCATTCACCAGAGTTTGCAATGGTTGAGTCATATATGGCGTATGGAGATTGGCGCTCGATTGCAGATGTCACTCGCTCACTCATTCAAAATGCTGCGATGGCGGTAGCAGGTTCGCATGTTGTGACACATTACGACGGACGCCAAGCAGATCTTGGTGGCACCTGGAAAGAGATTTCACTCTATGACGCAATCTCTGAAGGTGTTGGCGAGCAGGTAACGGCGCTTACTTCTATGGATGACCTCAAGAAGATTGCCACCAAACTTGGTATGAAGATTGACCCTAAGTGGGTTACTGGCAAGCTCGCCGAGGAAATCTTTGAGCACGTAGCGCAAGATAAGTTAATCGAGCCAACATTTGTTATGGGCTATCCAGTGGATACATCTCCACTTGTGCGTGCTCACCGCGAAATTCCTGGAGTTGTTGAAAAGTGGGATCTCTACGTTGATGGTTTTGAGTTAGCCACTGGTTACTCTGAATTGGTAGACCCGGTCATTCAACGCGATCGCTTAATCGAACAGGCACAACTTGGCGCTAAGGGCGATCTTGAAGCGATGCAGGTAGATGAAGATTTCTTACGCGCAATGGAATTTGGAATGCCACCAATGGGTGGAATGGGAATGGGCGTTGATCGCTTGCTTATGGCTCTTACCGGTCTAGGTATTCGCGAAACTATTCTCTTCCCGCTAGTAAAGCCCGAAGTTGATTAACAATGCTGGTTATTCGCCCCGCCCGAACTTCTGATGTAAAAACAATCCGCGAACTTGTAGATTCTTATGCTGCGCCTGGTCAGATGCTTGCCAAAGAAACTGTCACGCTCTTTGAAAGCGTTCAGGAATTTACCGTTGCCGAACTTGATGGCAAGGTGATTGGTTGCGGAGCTCTCCACATTCTCTGGGAAGACCTTGCCGAAGTTCGCACAGTTGCTGTTGAGAGAAGTTTGCATAAGCAAGGAATTGGACATCAAATTTTGCAACGCATCATTGAACGTGCACGCGAAATCGGTGTGTCTCGAATCTTCTGCCTTACCTTCCAAACAGATTTCTTTGGAAAACATGGTTTTGAAGAGATTGAAGGAACTCCGGTTGCACCTGATGTCTATGCCCAGCTCTTGCACTCATATGACGCTGGAACCGCAGAGTTCCTTGATCTTGAGTCGGTAAAGCCCAATACCTTGGGCAATACCCGCATGCTCTTGACCCTCTAGCCCGATATTTGGGCACCTGCGGGAATACCAGCCCCATATCTGGGGTTCTATGACCTGAAAGCCCTTCACCTCGCACCTTCCCTACGCTGGGTTATAGGCTTACGGCAGATTCACAGCACGATCAGATCAAGTAGAAGGAGCCCGCCATGTTTGAGCGCTTTACCGATCGAGCCAGACGAGTAGTTGTCTTGGCTCAAGAAGAAGCACGCATGCTCAACCACAACTACATCGGCACAGAGCACATCCTCCTTGGTCTCATCCACGAAGGTGAAGGCGTCGCCGCTAAAGGTCTTGAATCACTTGGCATCTCACTCGAAGGCGTTCGCGCACAAGTTGAAGAAATAATTGGGCAAGGACAGCAAGCACCAAGCGGACATATTCCATTTACTCCACGCGCAAAGAAAGTTCTTGAACTCTCACTTCGCGAAGCTTTGCAGCTCGGCCATAACTACATCGGCACAGAGCACATTCTTCTTGGACTTATCCGTGAAGGTGAAGGCGTCGCCGCGCAAGTTCTCGTTAAGTTAGGCGCCGATCTCAATCGCGTTCGCCAACAGGTAATTCAACTTCTCTCTGGCTATCAGGGCAAGGAAGCTGTTACACAAGGTGGGCCGGCTGAAGGAACTCCATCTACCTCACTCGTTCTTGATCAATTTGGTCGCAACCTCACCGCGGCAGCGCGCGAAGGAAAGCTCGACCCAGTAATTGGTCGCGATCTTGAGATCGAACGCGTGATGCAAATTCTTTCTCGCCGTACCAAGAACAACCCAGTACTTATTGGTGAACCAGGTGTTGGTAAGACTGCAGTTGTTGAAGGCCTTGCGCAGGCAATTGCAAAGAACGATGTTCCTGAAACTTTGAAGGATAAGCAGCTCTACTCACTAGATCTTGGTGCACTTGTTGCTGGGTCTCGTTACCGTGGTGACTTTGAGGAGCGCCTTAAGAAAGTTCTTAAGGAGATCAAAACTCGTGGAGACATCATTATCTTCATCGATGAAATTCACACGCTCGTGGGAGCAGGAGCTGCAGAAGGCGCTATCGATGCTGCAAGCATTCTCAAGCCGATGCTGGCACGTGGTGAACTCCAGACCATAGGTGCAACAACTCTTGATGAGTACCGCAAGCACATAGAAAAGGATGCAGCTCTCGAGCGTCGTTTCCAACCAATCCAGGTGAAAGAGCCATCAGTTGCTCACACCATTGAAATTCTTAAGGGCCTTCGTGATCGCTACGAAACCCACCACCGCGTATCAATTACCGATGGTGCGCTCGCAGCTGCTGCCAATATGGCAGATCGCTACATCTCAGATCGCTTCCTTCCAGATAAGGCGATCGACCTTATTGATGAAGCAGGTTCACGTCTTCGCATTAAGCGCATGACAGCCCCTGCAGAGCTTCGCGAATTCGACGAGAAAATTGCGGAAGCTCGTAAGGCAAAAGAGTCTGCAATTGATGGACAAGATTTCGAAGGCGCTGCTGCTCTTCGCGATAAGGAGAAGACTCTTATCCTTGAAAAGCAAGAGGCTGAAAAGAATTGGAAGGCAACTGATCTCGATAAGGTCACTGAAGTTGATGAAGAACTCATTGCACAGGTTCTCTCAGCATCAACTGGTATTCCAGTGTTTAAGTTGACTGAAGAAGAGACAGCACGTCTTCTGCGTATGGAAGATGAACTCCATCGCCGCGTTATTGGACAAGACCAAGCAATCAAGGCGCTTTCACAAGCAATCCGCCGTACTCGCGCTGGTCTTAAAGATCCAAAGCGCCCCGGTGGTTCATTTATCTTCGCTGGCCCATCTGGCGTCGGTAAGACAGAACTTTCACGCACACTTGCTTCATTCCTCTTTGGCGATGAAACAGCGTTGATTCAGCTCGATATGTCTGAATATTCAGAGCGCCACACTGCTTCACGTCTCTTCGGTTCACCTCCAGGATATGTTGGCTACGACGAGGGTGGACAGCTCACTGAGAAGGTGCGTCGTCGTCCATTCTCAGTTGTCCTCTTCGATGAAATTGAAAAGGCTCATCCAGATATCTTCAACTCACTTCTTCAGGTACTTGAAGATGGACGTCTGACCGATGCACAAGGTCGCACCGTTGACTTTAAGAACACTGTCATCATCATGACGACCAACCTTGGTACTCGCGATATCTCTAAGTCCCTAGGACTTGGCTTTGCTAACGCAGATGATGACCTCACAAATTACGATCGCATGAAGGGCAAGGTTCAGGACGAACTTAAGAATCACTTCCGTCCTGAATTCCTCAACCGTATCGATGATGTCATCGTCTTCCACCAGCTCACCAAGGATCAGATCATTCAGATTGTCGATCTCATGGTTGCAAATCTTGATGAGCGCTTGAAGGCAAAGGACATGGGAATCGAACTCACCCAAGCTGCAAAGGATCTCTTGGCAGCGCGTGGTTACGACCCACTCCTTGGTGCGCGTCCATTGCGCCGAGTAATACAGCGTGAAATCGAAGATGCTCTCTCTGAGCGCATTCTCTTCGGTGAACTCAAGGCTGGCGAAATCATTGTCGTTGATGCTGCAGGTGAAGGTGCAGATGCGACCTTTACCTTTGCAGGATCTGCCAAGGTTTCAACACCGGATTCACCTGAAGATCTTGCTGAGACAGCCCAGTAACTGTCTCGTTAATTAACGATTTAGTTTGGGTGTTGCTCCGAAGACTTTAAATTCGCCTTGTGCATTGGCCTTAACTAATATGCCCTCACCTGAAGCAACTCCAACGCCGGTCAGCGCTGCGATATTTACATAATGCCCAACTAAAACCAGCAAGCCTGATTTATTTCTATGGTTCTGAATCTGCTTACGTATTGCTGCTGTCTGAGGGTGGTTGAGAGCATCTGCCTCTTCAAAGAGAGAATCTAGATTCTTATTCAATCTGACTTTTCCGAGGCCAAGTAGCTGCGCAGTCTCTTTGGCGCGGCACCATCTGCTTGTTTCAACTCGAAAAATCTTAATCTCTCGACGTTGTAACCATTCACCGACATCTTGTGCATCTTGGCGACCCACGTCTGAAAGATTGCGTTGAGTAGAACAATCGTTGAGTTTGAAGTTATCTGGATCTCCGACTCCAGGTGCATAGCTATGTCGCATCAAAAGGACATAGCCCTTAGGAGTGGTTCCTTGAAGCTTGTCCCAGATAAGCAGTTCATTTGCTGATGAAATCTGACCCGTAAGTGAGAAGAGCAACGCAATTAATGTCGTGAGAGTAAGTCTCTTCATGGCTCAAGTTAAATGCCTGCATAGCGCTTTTTCAATTCAAAACCTTTGCCAGCGGGTATTCTTAGCGTTGGTTTGACTCACGTATTGTGCTCTTCACATTCTGAGTCAGATTCTGCTGAGAGGAATAGATGCAACAGTCAGTAAAACATGGCTCTTTAGGAGCGCTCACTTTAGGCGCACTCGGAGTTGTTTTCGGGGATATCGGAACAAGTCCGATCTACGCACTCAGAGAATCTCTCAATACAGCTGGAACAGAACTCTTTGACATCTACGGTGTAGTTTCGCTTATTTTCTGGTCGCTTATGCTGGTTGTAACTCTTAAGTACTTAGTATTTGTACTTCGAGCTGACAATAACGGCGAAGGTGGAATTCTCTCGCTCTTTGCTCTACTTCCAAATAAGGTTAAAGGTGCAACTCGCGGCACAAAGTACTTCTTTATTCTCTTTCTCTTATTGGGAACTGCGCTCCTTGTGGCAGATGGAATGCTCACACCAGCGATATCTGTTCTCTCGGCAACAGAGGGTCTCAAGACGCTCAACCCTGAATTCGCTTCTTGGACTGTGCCGCTTACTGTATTCATTCTGGTTACTCTCTTTGGTTTCCAATATAAAGGTAGCAATCTGCTGGGTAAAGTGTTTGGACCAATTATCTTGGTCTGGTTTGTAACACTCGGTTACCTTGGATTTATCAAAGTGCAAGAAAACCCAGAAGTAATCGAGGCTCTTTCACCAGTTTATGCAGTCGATTACGTAATCCATCATGGCTTCCATACATTCATAATTCTATCTTCAGTTATTTTGGCGGTTACTGGAGCAGAAGCTTTATATGCCGATCTAGGCCATTTTGGAAAGCGCCCAATACGTATCGGTTGGGTCTTTATTGTGGCTCCGGCACTTGTTTTGAATTACCTCGGACAAGCTGTCATTGCTATTGAAAATCCTGGAACAGACCAAAGTCTCTTCTTTGCACTTGCACCAACAGATACATTTCGAATATTTCTTGTCGTGCTTGCAACCTTAGCCACCATTATCGCCTCACAGGCGCTGATTACGGGAGTTGCATCCCTTGCTCGCCAAGCAGTTCGACTTGGACTACTGCCGCGCCTCAAGATTGTTCATACGAGCAGCACTGTAATTGGCCAAATCTATGTGCCAGCAGTGAATTTAATTGTTGGTCTGGGTTCAATCTTCTTGGTAGTAAATTTCAAGACTTCTAGCGCACTGGCAAATGCTTACTCTTTTGCAATTTCTGCAACTATGTTGATGACAACGATTGCCTTTGGTTATATCGCAGCTTCAAAGTTTAAGTGGAGCAAGAAGGTGCTCTTCATCATTATTCCAATTTTGATTCTCATCGATCTCTCCTTCTTTTTGGCGACAGTGACAAAGATCTTTAAGGGCGCTTGGGTACCGCTTTTGATAGGAATTGGTATCACCTACATCATGTGGGTCTGGCGTAGAGGG
>VFQT010004860.1_pt1 | contig 10705 bp, 6 predicted proteins | sample 3512381 | NCBI WGS metagenome assembly VFQT01 (sample SAMN10412376, study PRJNA504923) | tailings metagenome | isolation source: Relicate 2 Philex TSF3 active mining site | place: Philippines: Tuba, Benguet | collected 2017-08-29 | reverse complement strand
CGTTTTCAAGCCGATTTGCGCATTGAATTTATCGATCTGATCGGTTGCGTCAGATCGGTTGGCAATCACACCACCCAATCTCACCTTGTAGTTTTTCGATTTAGCGCCAATCGCTTGCACGATACGGTTCATCGCAAAAATCGAATCAAAGTCGTTAGCTGTAACGATCAATGCGCGATCTGCATGCTGTAGTGGTGCTGCGAAACCACCGCACACCACATCACCCAGCACATCAAAAATCACCACATCGGTTTCGTCAAGTAGGTGGTGCTCTTTCAATAGCTTGACGGTCTGACCGACCACATAGCCACCACACCCGGTACCCGCGGGCGGACCGCCGGCTTCAACGCACATCACACCGTTGTAGCCTTCGAATACAAAATCTTCGACGCGCAGCTCCTCACTATGAAAATCTACGGTCTCCAGTACGTCAATCACCGTCGGCATCAGGCGTTTGGTGAGTGTGAATGTGGAGTCGTGCTTGGGGTCGCAACCGATTTGCAGTACCCGCTTACCTAGCTTGGAAAACGCTACGGACAAATTGGATGATGTGGTGCTTTTACCGATGCCACCTTTGCCGTAGATGGCAAATACCTTGGCGTTACCGATATTGACTTTAGGGTCGAGCGAGACTTGCACACTCCCCTCACCGTCAGCGCGTCGTTCTCGACGAATCTCGCTTACCGGTACTGTGCTGATGTTCATGCTTTATCTCCCTCGTAGATACCTTCCAGTCGATCTTCCAATTCCTCACCGGCGCGACGCATGGCGTCCAGCGTGTCTGCATCGGGAGTCCAGTAATTTCTTTCATAGGCTTCCATCAATCGGCTGGCAACACGTGCCGATGCGGATGGATTCAAACGCGCGAGCCGTTCGCGCATTTCTGGGTCCAGCAAAAAAGTCTGCGTCAGTTGCTGATACACCCAAGGCTGTACCTGACCGGTGGTGGCTGACCAGCCCATCGTATTCGTCAGGTGCAGTTCAATCTGATGTACACCCTCATAGCCATGCGCCAGCATGCCCTCGTACCACTTGGGGTTGAGGGTTCGGGTGCGAGTTTCAAGTGCGACTTGCTCTGACAAAGTACGCACCGTGCCGCCGCCGCGTGTCTGGTCGCCGATGTATACCGGCGCCATTTCTGCATCCGGTCCTTTGGCGCGCTTCACCGCGCGACTAATACCGCCCAAGGTATCGAAATAGGTATCGATGGTGGTCACACCGACTTCCACCGAGTCGAGATTTTGATACGCCAATTCAACGCGCGACAGCACGCTATTGAGTAATTTCGGTTGCGCTACCGGTCGGCCGCTGGTGCCATAGGCAAAACCTTTGCGGCAGGTCCAGGCTTCGGCGAGCTCGTCCTCATCATCCCAGCGACTGCAATCAATCAGGTGATTGACGTTCGCGCCATAGGTACCCTCGGCATTACCAAACACGCGCAAGGCTGCCGTTTCGATATCGCTGTCATGCGCTTCCATGTAGGCCAGCACATGCTTGCGAATAAAGTTGTGCTCGGGCAGTTCATCCGCTTGTGCCGCGAGTAGCGCCGCTTCGGCCAACATACGTACTTGCAGCGGCAGCAGATCCCGGAAAATACCCGACAGCGTGATCATCACATCCACGCGCGGACGACCCAATGTCTCGAGCGGCAGCAACTGCGCACCGGCCAAGCGCCCGTAAGTATCAAAGCGCGGTGCCGTGCCCATCAGCGCCATGGCTTGCGCGATAGGGCCACCTTCGCTCTTCAGGTTATCGGTGCCCCATAGCACCATGGCAATCGATTCAGGGAACGCGCCGGTATCTTCATGATGCTTGGCCAGCAAGCGCTCGGCCTGGCGTGCGCCGTCTTTGACAGCATAGGCACTTGGTAAGCGGAACGGATCAAAGCCATGCAAATTGCGGCCCGCCGGTAATACCTCCGGCGATCGCATCATGTCGCCGCCTGGTGCCGGACGCACATAGCGGCCATCGAGTGCGGTCAACATACCGTCCAGCTCAAAGTGCTCGTGTAGCAGTTCATTGCTGGCAGAGAGTTTTTGCATCAGCTCTCGTTGCGATTCACTGAGCTTAACGGGGGTACCGGTTAGCATCGCGCGTATCGCAGCACGTAATTCATCATCAATGGTGGCACCGTGCGCCGCCTCGGCAATCGAGAGCAGCATGTCAACGCGCTCTTCAACCGTTGGTGCCTTGCCCACCACATGCAAGCCATGCGGAATCAGGGTGTATTCCAGCTCGAGTAGTTTCTCATTCAAGCTGACGATCGCTGCATCGCTATTACCATCCCAAGCAGGCTCGGCTTGAGCGAGTTCAAGTTCGCACGCCTGCGACTGAATCATTGCCGCTAACGACGGCCGTTCATGGTCTTCCTCAGGGCCGAGCTGACGCCAGCGCGAGAGTGATGATTTCAGTTCATTCAAGCCACGATACAAACCGGCCTCTGCCAGCGGCGGTGTGACATACGACACCAAGGTGGCATTGGCACGGCGCTTCGCGATCGTACCTTCAGACGGGTTATTCGCTGCATACAAATACACGTTCGGCAGATCAGCAATCAAACGATCCGGCCAGCATGCACCTGACATACCGGCTTGCTTGCCAGGCATGAACTCCAACGCACCATGTGTGCCGAAATGCAGCACGGCATGTGCAGCGAAATCTTCTCGCAGATAGCGGTAAAAAGCAGAGAAGGCATGCGTCGGTGCGAAACCCTTATCAAACAGCAAGCGCATCGGGTCACCCTCGACGCCGGTCGATGGCTGTACCGACACCATCACATTACCGAAGCGCGCACCCAGCACAAACAAATTCCGTCCATCGGTTAAATGTTTGCCGGGCGCTGGGCCCCACTGCGCTTCAATCTCTCGTAACCAAGGCTCACGTCGCACATGGTCGTCGGCAGTGATCTTCGCGAGCACATTGGCGGGTGCGCCGTGGTGCTCAGCGTTACCGTTCAATATCGCGCGCCTGAGCGCATCCACATCTTCCGGTAGTTCAATGCTATAACCGGCACGCTGCATCGCCGCCAGTGTGTTGTAGAGCGATTCGAATACCGCAAGGAATGCTGCCGTGCCCGTACCACCGGCATTCGGTGGGAAATTAAATAACACCACTGCCACGCGACGCTCGGCACGCTGCGAGCGACGCAGCGCAACCATCTTATCGACGCGCGCGGCGATCATGTCTGAACGCTCGCTGCATGGCTGCATATCCTGACCTGCATCACTGGCTTCAAAGGTGCATCCGCGTGAGCAGCCCGTGCATTTGCTACCAGTACCATCACTGCGTCCACCGTAGACCAATGAGCCACTGGAGCCATCCAGCTCTGGCAAGGCCACCATCATGGTGGCTTCTACCGGCAACAAGCCACGCTCGGAGCTACCCCAATGCTCAATCGTTTGAAACTCGACCGGTGTCACCGCCATGTAGGGTACGTCGAGCGTACTCAGCATATCTTCTGCGGCTTTGGCATCGTTGTATGCCGGACCACCGACCAATGAAAAACCGGTCAGCGACACCACCGCATCGACGGTGGCGCGACCCTCTTTCATGAAAAAGCGTTCAACTGCAGGACGTGCATCAAGACCACTAGCATACGCAGGTAACACCGAAAAGCCACGCGCTTCAAGTGAAGCGATCACACCGTCGTAGTGACGTGCGTTGCCGGCGAGCAGATAAGAGCGCATCAGTAACAAGCCGATGCTGGCCTTGGCACCGTTGACGGTCGGTACACGATCCAGCCGATCTCCCATACCTTTGTGCACGCCCGCGCCTTTCATGCGCGGGTGATACAAACCGACCTCCGGGTACTCCACCGGTGCGCTCGGTGGTGCCTTGCCACGCAAGGGCTTGCGCGCTCCATCGGCATAGCCATTCACCAGTAACTGCACCATGCCGGCGATGTTTTCTTCGGAGCCTGCCAGCCAGTACTGCAAGGTCAGGAAATACGCACGCACATCTTGCGCTGTGCCGGGGATGAAACGTAATAGCTTAGGCAAGCGACGCAGCATCTTCATCTGCTGCGCACCGGCCGTCGCCGCAGGCTTGCCATCACTGCTCTTGCCACGTAATTTTTTCAGGAAAGCCATGGGGCCGCGCGTAGTGCCGTCCATGCTGAAGCGGCCGATGCGCGTCAGGCGCATCACTTCACCCGCCGACATAATGCAGACCATCGCATCGCAGTGATCACGGCGCGCCTGCAAATCCGGCAGGATGGGTGTGAAGTGATCTTCCATGAACAGCATTGATGCAAGCACGATGTCACCGCTCGCAATATCTGCCTTGCAGCGTGCCAGTGCCGACGTATCATCCGCCCACTCTGACGCCGCATGAATACTCAGCGTCACTGAGGGCAGTCGCTGCTGCACCAGTCGTGCTGCACGCGCTGCAGCACCCGCCAGATGGTTATCCATCGTGACGATGACCACGCGCATCGCAGTATCAGCGGCTGTAGTGGGCTTTCGCGTCATACAAGGTCTCGATAGTGATCTGCTGCACGCCACGTTCTTTGGCAAAGTTCTCGGTATTGCGTCGTGCTTTACCGCGAACGAAGAAAGGAATCTTGCCAAGCTCACGCTCGGCTTCATTACTCCACATCGGAATCAACTCACCCGCATTCGCGGGCTCTGGCATCGCGGCCGGCGCCACCACTTCCGGCGCCTCAGACGGCTGACGCTGTGGGGTGCGTGCTTTACCTAAATGCGAGGGCGCCGCATGTTCATTGAACTCGAAATCATCTTTGAACATCGCGATCAGATGCTCTTCCAAGCCCATCATCAGCGGATGCACCCAGCTATCAAACAACACATTCGCGCCTTCAAAACCCATCTGCGGTGAATGACGTGCCGGGAAATCCTGCACATGCACAGGAGCCGAGATCACTGCGCACGGCAAGCCCAAGCGCTTGGCGATATGGCGCTCCATTTGCGTGCCCAGAACCAGCTCGGGTGATAGCTCAGCAACACGTGCTTCCACTTCCAGGTAATCATCAGTAATCAGCGCCTCGACGCCATAGCGCTCAGCGGCAGCACGCACTTCACGCGCAAATTCGCGGCTATAGGTACCGAGCCCCACTACCTCAAAACCGAACTCTTCGGCAGCCACACGCGCGGCCGCAATCACATGGGTGGCATCACCGAATACAAACACCCGCTTACCGGTGAGGTAGGTTGAGTCGACCGACTTCGCGTACCACGCGGCACGTGAGCGCTCATCTTCCAATGCGGTGTCCGCTTCAATGCCTGCCAGTTGCGCCACCTCGGAGATGAACTCACGCGTTGCACGCACACCGATCGGCACCACCGTCGTAAACGGCATACCATGCGTGCGCTTCAACCAGTTGGCTGCTTGCTGCGCGATCTCCGGATACATCACCACGTTGAACTCGGCCTCGGTCAGTCGCGCGAGATCGTGCGGCGATGCAGACCATGGCGCAATCACGTTCACCCGAATGCCCATGCGCTCGATCAGCGCTTGTATCTCACGCAGATCATCGCGATGACGAAACCCCAGCGCTGCCGGGCCAAGAATATTGCAGCTGGCTTGCTCTGGCCGCGCACCGTCGGTACGCGCGCGCGTAAGTGCACGTACCATTTGATAAAAAGTTTCTGCTGCGCCCCAGTTTTCTTTTTTCTGATACGACGGCAGTTCCAGGGGAACCACCGGCACGGGTAAACCAAGTGCCTCTGCCAAACCACCCGGGTCGTCCTGCAACAGCTCGGCGGTGCAGGAGGCACCCACCATCATCGCCTGCGGCTGGAATCGCTCGTAAGCTTCACGTGCGGCATTCTTGAATAAGCCGGCGGTATCCGAGCCAAGGTCACGCGCCTGAAATGTGGTGTAAGTCACCGGTGGCCGACGCGGTAAACGCTCGATCATGGTGAACAATAAATCTGCATAGGTATCACCCTGAGGTGCATGCAGTACATAGTGCACATCACGCATCGCGGTAGCGATTCGCATTGCGCCTACATGCGGTGGGCCTTCATAGGTCCAGAGCGTCAGCTGCATGTCGACTCCTGCTCTTTGTTGAGCAACGCACGACGGCGCAGCGGCCGCGCAAACAACTCAGCCAGATCAGCCGCTTGCTCATAGCCATGGACCGGTGAGAACACCAACTCAATCGACCACTTGGTGGTGATGCCATCCGCCTCAAGCGGATTGGCCAGACCCAAACCGCAGACCACGATGTCGGGTGCATGCGCATGACAGCGGTCTAGTTGTTTTTCAACATCCTGCCCTTCGGATAGCGCCGTACCCGCAGGCAGCATGGCAAGCTCCTGCTGCAGATGGTCGCGATGCAGATAAGGCGTACCCACTTCGGTCAGGCGCATACCCAACTCGCGCGACAAAAAGCGCGCGAGTGGTATTTCGAGCTGTGAATCAGGGAAGAAGAAAATGCTACGACCCTCCAGCCATTCCCGCTGCCGCGCCAGCGCCTTGGTGGCACGCTCGCGCGATGGCTGCGTCACTTGCTCGAAGCGCTGCATCTCCACACCAAAGCTTTGCGCGGCGGCACGCAACCACTCGGTCGTTCCTTCAACACCAAACGGGAATGGTGCAGCGATACGCTGCGCGCCCCGTTCTTCCAGCGCACGCGCAGTCTCGGCAAGGAAAGGTTGAACTAATAAGTAGCGTGTGTTTTTACCGATGCTCGGCAATGCGCGGGAGGAGCGTGGCGGGAAGAACGACAGCCGCTCGATACCCATAGCGCGCAGATGGCGCGCAAACTGATCCTCCACCACGTCCGGCAAACAGCCGACAATCATCAAGCCAGGCGCAGTATCGACATCTTCAGCCGGTAGCTGCGGCACGAGTGAAGCGAGGCAGGCATCTTCGCCTTGGGTAAAGGTGGTTTCAATACCGCTGCCGGAGTAATTCAGTACGCGCACATTCGGTAAAAACTGGCGCGATAACCGCTCTGCCGCAGTCGCAAGATCGAGCTTGATCACCTCAGAAGGGCACGAACCCACCAGAAACAGCATCTTGATATCCGGCCGACGTGAGAGCAGCTTTTGCACCACCCGATCAAGTTCTTCATTGGCGTCCGCAATACCTGCCAGATCGCGGTCATCAATAATCGCTGTTGCAAAACGCGGCTCGGCGAAGATCATCACACCCGCAGCAGATTGAATTAAGTGCGCACAGGTACGCGAGCCCACCACCAGGAAGAAAGCATCTTGAATCTTGCGGTGTAACCACACGATACCGGTCAGGCCGCAGAACACTTCGCGCTGACCACGCTCACGCAGCACCGGCGCATCACTGCATCCCGTGTCTGCGGCGATCGGTATCACGGCGCTCATGCCGTCACTCCAGGTGACGGCTGGCCATTAGAAGAATGATCGGACAGATCAGCCGCTGCCTCATTACCTGCCGCGTCAGCCTCTGCCTGCAAGCGCGCTGCGCGCAGCTTCAGCAGGAATTGCGTCGCGTTAATCGCGTAGGCCGCGTAGGCAGCGAGTGCCAACAGCATTTGCTCGCGGATTGGCACGGAGCCGGTGAACAATGCCACCAGATACGCAGTGTGCAAGGCCAGTACCAGCATACTGAACACGTCTTCCCAGAAGAACGCGGGCGCAAACAGGTAGCGGCCGAACACCACTTTCTCCCAGATGCAGCCGGTTATCATGATGGTGTAGAGCAGTAATGTTTTGATGACAATTGAGAGGGTCGCGGGCTGCTCGCCCTGCCCCGTTTGCAGATAGCGCAGCACCAGCACCACGCTGATCAAGAAAACCAAAAATTGCACGGGCGCGAGCACACCCTGTACCAAGGTCCATGGGGTCGCGTCGCGACGGGCCCGCTCCTCTGCGGTGTACAGAGGCCGTGCCGGATCCGTGCCGTGTCTCCGTTGTTGCATGTCGTGCCCTCCGCCCTACAGGCTTTTCCCCTGAATGTAGGCCTACGGCAAGTATATGTCAACCAAACCTTACATCATTATTTGTTGACAGTTGCATGCCAATCGGGCATTTTTTTCATATTTCCTTGACGCAACCGGTTGGCCGGCGTACAACGAACGAGATCTACCCGGGGCATTCGCCCACGGGTGGCGGATTCCCACAGAATCCACCCGAGAGAGAATCCGCGCTTCGTTCGGCCTGACGGCTGGCATTCCAAGGGTTCCGGACCAAGCAGGAGAGCGCAATGGACAGGAAGACCCAGACGAGCGGTTTTGCCGGCGTCGACGCGAGGCTTGCGTCGACCGATGGCGATCGTCGCCTGCGTGATGTCGTGGAGTCGGAAATCATTCCACGGCTAGTGCATGCCCACGCGCAACCGGCTGGCAACGCGCATGAGCGGCAACTGATCCGACCCGCCGAGGTAGAGGCATTCACACGCGCGCTGCTGGAGCGCACCCCGGAACATGCACAGAAGCTGCTTGATTTCCATTGCGAGCGCGGCATACCGCTGGAGTCTATTTACCTGCAGCTATTTGTCGGTGCCGCGCACCTGCTCGGCGCTTGGTGGGAGTCCGACGAGAGTAATTTCTCGCAAGTGACACTGGCCATAACGCGCATTCACGCCATGCTCAACGAACTCAGCCCGTCGTTTCACGCCGGTGCCATGCGCTCGCCGCTTGAGCGCGGTAGCGAGCGACGCATACTCATGGCGACTTTGCCCGGACAGCACCACACTCTGGGCCTGTCGATCTTGTCGGAATTTTTTAGACGTGAGGGCTGGGTAGTGCTCGCCATACCCTCGCCCGAACCGGGCTTGATTCAAGCCTCGCTGTCGACCCACTGGTTTGATCTGCTTGCGCTGTCCGCCAGTCTGGATGCCGAAGTCGATGATCTGGGTAGCACCATACTCGCGGCCCGTAAAACCTCGCTTAATCCACGCCTTGCAATCATGATCGGTGGCCCACTGCTCACCCGACAGCCCCAGCTGGGCACCACCCTCGGCGCCGACGGCGTCTCTACGGATGCGGTAGATGCGCTTGCGCTGGCACAACGGCTGGTACAAGCCCAGAGGGAAGTCAGACTAAATTGACACTTTGAAGTGACTGATTTAGTTGATAAATCCCTCAATTAGGATCACAATCAGTTCAGACATCTCGTATGATCCGGTTTGTTTCAGTTACCGGAATTCTTCAGCCCATGAGACTCGATGTTACTGCTGCCTCAGTGACCAAATTTGACGCCCCAAAACAATCCCTCTCCGGCCTTGGCACGGAGGCGGTAGCAGCGCTGCTGTCTGCTTCCGCCGATGTGGTGCTGGTACTCGACGGGCAAGGCGTTATCCGTGACGTTTCATCCAGCAATGGTGTGCTCGCCAATGTGCGCGAAGCCGCCAACTGGACCGGCAAAGCCTGGCAAGACACCGTCACCATCGAGAGCAAATCAAAGATCGAGCGCCTGCTCAAAGAAGCCGACAACGACGGCCGGATCAGTTGGCGCCAAGTGAATGTCGCCACTATCGACGGCCCCGACCTGCCGCTCTCGTTCTGCGCGCTGCGCGTCGGGCCCAAGGGCCGCACCATCGCGCTGGGGCGCGATCTGCGCTCGGTTGCCGAACTACAGCAACAGCTCGTCGATGCGCAGCAGGCGCTTGAGCGCGACTATCTCCGCTTGCGTCATCTTGAATCGCGCTACCGCATCCTGTTTGACCTGACCGGCGAGGGCGTGCTGGTCGTCGACGGCAAGAACATGAAGATTATCGAGACCAACCCTGCCGCTGCGGCCATCATCGGAGACTCGGTGCTCAAAGTGATCGGTCGCAACGTGCTTGATTGTGTTGACGGTGATGCGCGCAGCACAGTCGCCAAGCTACTCGATACCGTGCACGCCAGCGGGCAGCCTGATCAGATCTCGGTCAAGGTCGGCGGCGAGCGCTGCACGCTCTCGGTCTCGGTCATGCACGAAGAAGCGGGCGAGCTGTTTTTGCTGCGCCTCGGCAGCACCGTAGTGGCTCCGGTGGCGGGCGCAGATGCGCGCGCCGAGCTGGTGCTGCGTGTGCTGGAACAGACGCCGGATGCGTTTGTGGTCACCAATAATGATGGCGACATTCTTGCCGTCAACCGCGCGTTTGCCGAGATGGTTCAGCTGGGTCGCGCCGAGCTCGCGCTGGGTGAGTCACTTGATCGCTGGCTCGGCAGAGCCGGTATCGACCTGAACGTCTTGCTGGCAAATCTACGCCAGCGCGGCCATGTAAAACTTTTCGCGACCACACTGCGCTCACAAAATGGCGGCAGCATACCCGTCGAAATTTCTGCAGCGTCGGTGCCGCACAGTGATCTTGGTGGTCTGGGGTTCACGATTCGCGACATCGGTCGTCGGCTGGTCAGCGAAGGTGGCCGCCACGACATACCGCAGTCGGCAGAGCAGTTGTCCGAGCTGGTCGGCAGGGTACCGTTGCGTGAGATTGTCGGTGAAACTACCGATCTGATCGAAAAACTGGCAATCGAGGCGGCGCTCAAGCTCACTCAGGACAACCGGGCTACTGCGGCCGAGATTCTTGGGCTGTCGCGCCAGAGCCTGTACGTGAAGCTGCGGCAGTACGGAATTGGCGGTCTCGGCGGCGATTAGCACCCGGCGCTGGATAATCCATCCAGCCGTAAGCCCTGAATGACCTGCATTACCGTCAACTTTTGTTGACGCACAGCAACCTGCCATGCAAAATCCTTGCATGGCGCGCCCCTCTCTATCCGCCGTAGCCGAGCTGCTGAAACCCATCACCTGGTTTCCGCCAATGTGGGCATTTGCCT
>VFQT010004859.1_pt1 | contig 10714 bp, 10 predicted proteins | sample 3512381 | NCBI WGS metagenome assembly VFQT01 (sample SAMN10412376, study PRJNA504923) | tailings metagenome | isolation source: Relicate 2 Philex TSF3 active mining site | place: Philippines: Tuba, Benguet | collected 2017-08-29 | reverse complement strand
GGACGAGCGCCCCCAGCCTGGTGGATTCATCGAGAGACTCGACCTCCTCACGCTCGAAAGTGACGCATCGAACTCCACCCGTTTGAAGGCAGAACTATCCGACGCAGACTTCGGCGCAACGCTGAACCGAGCGCTTGCTCGGGACTCCTCGCACCCCACGCTGTCAGCCCTCGCCCCGGCCAACGCCATAGGGGTCATAACGGTCCGAAGCCCCAGCATGAAGCGGCTCCTGTCGCTTTTCTCGCTCCTCGACTTCGGCCTGCGCCGGGACTTCGCCCCAGGCGCTCCGGGCGGCGGACTCGCGATGGCCCTCCGCACCGACCCCGACACCATCCCGGACACCGCTGTTGAGGTCGCGCTCGTCTTCCTTCCAGACTCGAGCTCATCTCGAAACCTCGCGTCCCCAGTCCCGCTCGTCCTCATCCGCCCGACCTCGCCCGAAGCCCTGGGCAGGACGCTCACAACAGCTTGGCCGAGCCTTTTCGGAGATGGCTTCGCGTTCGGCACCGTCCACGTCGGCTCTGCCCCGATCAGCGTCCTTCGCCCTCAGGTCGAGGTCGCCGTAACCCTCGACGGCTCGCCTCCAGAGGCGTCCGCAGAGCTCTCCTACGTACCTCCTAATCCCGCCGACGGCATCGCCTGGCGCGTGCGGAATGGCCTCCTCGAGATGGCAACGGACGCCGAGACTCTCCTTCGCTTCGAGCGGGCCGACCAACGCCTCGGCGAGTCGACGACCTTTCTCGCCCAGACAAGAGACCTCGCCCCGTCCCCGATTCAGCTCCTCATTCGCAGCGAAGCCCTTGCACTGCTCGGTCCTCTCGGCGCTCTCGTCGAGTCTCGCGTCGCAAGCGGCACCTGGCTCGCTGCGACCCTCGACGCGGTGGACAGTCACCTCGAGGTTCGCTCGTCCATTGGGCTGTGGACCCTGCTCGTAACGCTCGCGAGCGCCTCCCGTAGAGACTTCGACGACCTCACCCTCGATGGTCTCGAGCCGCGCTGTGCCTCCGCCTATCTCGCCTTCTGCGAGGTCTACCCGAACGCCATCCCCTGCCGCCCGTTCGACCTCGGACACCGTGGCCGTATCGACGAGCTATGCACACATCTCGAGCCAAGATGAAGGCTTCTTCAGGCCCATCGACCTCAACGCACGTAGCGTCCGAGGCAGGGCAATCGCATTATCGAAAAACCGCAGCATCGAAGCGGGAGGGCGCCGAGCGCGTGTCGGGGATGATCGCGAAGCCTAAAGCCGGCTTTGCCGGCAGCGAGCGAGCGCCCCGACCGCCGAGGCGACCGAGGATGTGTAGACTTTGCGACCGCCCTGGCGTCCGAGGTGGCTCTAGTGGACGTGTCAAACCGGGGGACCTATCATCGGGCGCGCACACAGAAGCCACTTGCGAGACCCGAGTCATGAGGCAGGACCCAACCGAACGCCAGAGCGACCAGCGCAGCCACCGCAGGCGTGCACGCAGCATCCGCTTTGCTTTCGAGACAGCCGAAGAGGACCATTTCGCCGTCACGACCATCGTCAGCCTCGGCGGCGCGTTCCTCAAGGCCTCGCACATTCCGAGACCGGGCACCCTCTTGAACCTCGTCGAGCGCTTCAGTCCCTCTCGTCACCCTGTGACCTTGAGGGTCGAGGTTGTCTGGACTTCGTCCCACGCCACCCTCGAGCGCCCCGACACCGGCTTTGGGGTCCGCTTCATCGAGGCCTCGACGCGAGCCGATCCAAGCCAACTCGAAGACTTCCTTCGCATCCTCGACCCGTCATTTGACGGAGGCCTCCTCACGTTCGAGGAGCGCGCCCTCGGAGCGCACGCGGTTTACCGTTTCGTCGAGGGAGACATCAACGCATCGGACTACACAGACGACGACTCGGCGACCGCAGGCTTTGACGACCACGCTCCGACCCCACACGTCGCCACTCCTTCTTTGCCATGGCCTTCACCACCAGAGCCACGTTCTACCGCGGTAGCGCCACCTCTCGACCGCGCGCCCGACGCCACGAATCGCGCTCGCAAATCGGTCACTGGCATCTTCACATCGCTCTTCCGCCGCGTCGGACGTCGCGACGCCGAGCCACAAGATACGCCATCTCCTACACCCCCACCCGCCGCCCGTACGCTCTCTCCCCGAGAGGTCCAGTTGTCCTGGGGCAACCTCCGCTCCTCCGGCCTCGTGCAGTCGATCGGCCCCCAGTCAGCGAGCCTGTCGGTCGATGGGCCCCTCCCCTCCATCGGCACCGCCATCCTGATGCGCCCCCTCGGCATGCCGCTCGCGCTCGCTGACCTCGCCATCTCGGCGGTGGTCGCCTCCCGCGATGGCACGACGGTCGCGCTCACCCTCCTCCGCACCGACGACCCGAGGCAGCGCGCCCGCATCCTCGACTACGTCGACTTGATCGCACGGACCTGACCCTCGGCGGAAGTTGCTCCCCGAGCCTTGCCGCGCCAGGTCCGCGTGCCTAGCCTGCTCCCCCATGAACGTCACGCTGACCCGCAGTTTCCGAATCGAGGCCGCCCGGCGCCTGCCGAAGCTTCCATCGTCCCACCCGTGCAGTCGCCTTCATGGCCACTCCTTCCTCATCGAGCTCGAGCTCGTCGGCAAGGTCGACCCGGAGCTCGGCTGGCTCGTCGACTATGACGAAATCGCCCGCCTCTGGTCGCCACTCGCCTCGATGCTGGATCACCGCCTCCTGAACGAGGTAGACGGTTTGGAAAACCCCACGAGCGAACACCTCGCCCGCTGGATCTTCGACCGCATGCGCCCCTCCCTCCCGATGCTCACCGCGGTCACCATCATGGAGACCCCCGAAACCCGCGCCATCTACCGCGGCGCCTGACCCCCTACCTGAGGAGCCCCGACCATGACAGAACGCCGCGCCATCGAGACCTTCAAGGTCCGCGTCTACAAGCAGTACTTCAACTTCGGCTCCGCTCACTTCCTCATCTTCGGCGACGGCAGCCGCGAGGAACTCCACGGCCACAACTACAAGGTCGAGGTCGAGGTCGAGGGCGAGACCATTGCGGGTGACCTGGTCCTCGACTTCATCCAGTTCAAGCCCATCATCAAGGGCATCTGCGACAGCCTCGACCATCGTACCCTGCTGCCGCGCAACAACCCCAACCTCGAGGTCGTCGTCCACGACGATCGCGTCGAGGCGCGGCATCGCGACGGGTCCTACTTCTGCTTCCCGCGCCGCGACGTCCACGTCCTCGACATCACCAACACCTCGACCGAAATGCTCGCGCGCTACATCTGCCGCGAGACCCTCGCCGCCATCCCGAGCCGCATCCCCGATGCGCGCATTCGCGCGATGCACGTCTCCGTCGAGGAGAGCCCTGGACAGTCGGGCGTCTACTCGGTCCGCTTCGAGGACTGAAACCCGACTACTGCATGGGCGGCCTGCGCATATCAACTTTACACCAGGCCCGCCAAGCGAGGTCCGAGGCCCTTCTCGGCGTCTCAATTCGGCGCCCAACCTATGGCACGATTCTTGGTGGGCACCCCGGGGTCTCCGCCCGCGTGCCGAGTTTGACTTGGCCACGCGGGCGCCCCATGCTGCCTCGAAGAGTCTCGCCCCTCTCGCTGCCTCGCGGAGTGCCCCATGCGCCTCACCCACCTCGTCCCCATCCGTCTCCCCTTTGGACGCCCCCTCCTCGCAGCGGCCGCGTGCATGCCCATCCTTACAGCGGCTCGCGGCAAGGACGAAAACCTCAATCGTCCATCCCTCCTCGAGTTCCGCCACTCGATGCCCGAATCTCCACGCCAGCTCGAGACTCGCATCCCGACCGCAGCCTCGACGAGTGGTCACCCCATCGCCGCGACCGACCATCACCTCTTCCTCGTCGACCGCGACAACCGAACGCTCGTCCGCCTCGACCGCGCGACGCTGACACCCGAGGCGTCTCTGCCCTTGCCAGGCAGGCCCGAGCAGCTCGCGCTCGGTGCAGATGGCGCCATCGTCGTAACTTTGCGCAACACCGGCGAGGTCGTCCGTGTCAATCCCGACCTCGAGCTCGACGCACGTGTGAAACTCGGTACCGATGTGCACGGCGTGGCCTTCGCACCCGACGGAAAGACTCTTTACGTATCTCTCCCCCGGGACGGTCAGCTCGTCACACTCGACGCCCTCACCTTCGAGGAGCTCGATCGCACAAACCTCGGCACGACCCCACGCGGCCTCGTCGCAAGCCAGAACGGGTGGTTGCTCATCACCCACGAGACGGGAGACGCCGTCAAGCTCGAGCTCGACACCCAGGGACTGCCCATTGGCGGCATCACCGACATCAAGCTCCGCCGCGCGAACCCGAACGACCACCTCCGCGGTAGCCGTCTTCAGGGTCTCAAGTCCACCCGCTCGATCGCAGCCACCATCGACCCCGCGTCGGGCGGCGCCTACCTCGCCCACATCACCGCCTTCCCGGGCGACCCTGCGTCTGCCCCGATCAAGAACGAAGACTCCTCCATGACCACCTCGGGCTACGGCACGAGCGCACCGACCGGACTCACCTTCGATGCCCCAGCCCGCCCCATCGAAATCTCGGTCACCCCTGTGACCGGAGGCGGCACCATCGGCACCATCGAGGCCGACTTCCCGGTGAAGGACATCGTGACTGGCGAGCCGATGGTCCACCTCATCGACCAGCCCTCTGACATCGCTCACCACCCGACCTGGTCCCTCCTCTTCGTGACGGGCTACGGCACCGACAATGTGCTCGTCATGTCGACCGCCGAGGGCGACCCGATGCGTTCGACCCTGGGCGTCATCGACGTGGGACGAGCCCCACGGGGCATCGCGTTCTCGCCCGACGGTGAATTCGCCTACGTCCTGAACGAGCACGATCTCACCGTGAGCCGCATCGACCTCGCTCCCTTCTTCGTGATGGAGCCCGCCTCGGCGCCTGAGTTCAACGACGCCCCGAACGGCTCCATGGCCGGAGCCCCGATGGCCCTCCCGGATTTCGGGCACTCGCTATCGGACGCTGAAGTCGCCACCTCCGACCCGACCCCCGACAGCCCGCGCGTGAGCCCCCTTCACCTCGAGGCTGACTCCGCGCGCGCCTATGGGAGAGACCCCCTACCTGCCCCTGTTCGGGAAGGTGCACGCGTCTTCACTTTTGCGAGGAACGAAAACCTGAGCCATGCGGGGCAGTTCGCCTGCGGCTCGTGCCACTTCGAGGGCACCGAGGACAAGCTCGTGTGGGTCATCTCGGACGGGCCGCGCCAGACGCCTGCCCTCGCTGGCCGCCTCGCTGGTACGGCGCCATTCAACTGGGCGGGCACGAAGGACTCGCTGCAGGACAACATGAGTCAGACGGTCGAGCGCATGGGAGGCCTCGGTCTCAACGGCACCGAGCTCGCGAACCTCGAGCAGTTCCTGCTCCACGGGCTCGAGGTCCCGAACAACCCGAACCTCGCCCCCGATGGTGCGTTTACCGCCGACCAGCTCGCGGGTAAGGCGATCTTCGAGAGCAACAAAACCGGCTGCTCTAGCTGCCACCAGCCCGAGCGCAACTTCACGGACGGGATCTCGCACGACGTCGGGACGGGCAGCGAGACCGAGAGAATGCTCCATGAGATAGCCCTCGCTTCGGACCCGGAGGCGCGCCCGCCCTGGATGCTCGACACCCCGACGCTCAAGGGCCTCTTCTACACCGCCCCCTATTTCCACGACGGGAGCGCCCCCGACCTCTGGGCGGTCCTCGAGCGCGAGGGCTCGCGCATGGGTCAGACCTCACATCTCTCCTACATGGAGAAGAAGCAGCTCATCGCCTACCTGCTGACGCTCTGAACTCGTCGCGAGTCCCGAGCACCTTTGGTGTTCAAGGCATAGCTCGATTAGCAAGCTACTCGAATTTCGAATGAAGTGGTAATCTTGAAGCTCGCAGACCTCATTGCCGAGACCCCGCGCAAGCTCGTCTTCATGGACTGCGACGGGGTCATCTTCGACACGAACAAGCTCAAATGCGACGCGTTTCGACACGCGCTCGAGGGCTACCCGATGGACGATGTCGAGGCCCTCGTCTTCTACCACCGCCAAACCGGTGGCGTTTCGAGATACTTGAAGTTCGAGCGATTCTTCCGCGAAATGCACCAGGTCCCAAACCCGGAGACCTCCATGAGGCACGCGCTCGACCGCTTTGCCAGCTTCTGCGAGAGCGGCTACGCGAGGATGTCGCCGCGTCCCGAGGCCCTGCGCTTTGCGGCCTCTCTCGGCGGCCCAGAGAGGGTCTATGTCGTCTCGGGCTCGGACGAGAACGAGCTCCGACGTGTCTTCGAACGCCAGGGCCTTTCGACTCTTTTCGCCGCCGTCCACGGCTCTCCCGTCGGCAAGAGGGAACACGTCGGACGAATCCTCGCCTCTCGAGAAGTCGCCCCGCATGAGACGCTCTTCGTCGGCGATGGCTCGGGCGACTGGGATTGCGCGAGAGCGCTCGGACTGCCCTTCGTCTTCCTCGGCGAGATGAGCGAGTGGGAGGACGGCCCCAGGGTCGTCTGCGAGTCGAGCGGGCCGATGGCCATCGCGGAGACCTGGGACGCGCTCAATCGCGCCGTTGCAGCAAACCCGGGCTAGCCTTGCGAGCCCCGACTCTCGAATAGACCGCGCGAATCAGCTCGACGGCAGCGACGAGCAACAGCGCGATGGCGGTCTGGCAGGCGCCTACCGGGAGGTCGTAGAAATACGAGGCGAGGTAGCCCGCGAAGGCGCAGGTCGCGCCGAGGATGGCCCCGAGACCGAGCGACATCGGCAGACTACGCGCCATACGAATCGCCGCCAGCGGAGGCAGGACGGAGAGCGCAAAGACCGGTAGGGCACCGAGTGTGCTGATGCCGCCCGCGATGGCCGCCGCGAGGCTCAGCGAGAGTACGAGTTCGAGGCCGCGTGTCGGGACGCGACGTATGGCGGCGCCGAGCGGGTCGAAGCTGACGGAGGCAAAGCCGCGCCAGGCGAGGATATGGGTGATGCCGACGAGGGCGGCGAGCCCGACGATGAAGCTCAGGGCCTCGTCAGTGACGGCCACGCCGATGCCATGAAGCAGGCCCTCTATCTGGTGGCGCTCCTGAGGCAGCTCGTGGCCGAGCAGCTCTGTCCCTGCGGACCCAAAGAGAAACATCGCGCCGAGCAGGCCGTCGCGAAAGACCGTCGGGCGGCTTCGACGATTGAGGATGGTGAAGGTGGCGAGCGCGGTCAGCCCGATGGCCATGACCGTCGGGGACGGAATAAGGGCGTGGTCGCCGAAGAGCTTACCGAGGTAGAGTGCGAGGACGATACCGAAACTCGCCGTCTGGCCAATGGCCGCCGAGAGGAAGACGAGGCGTCTCAGGACGACGTAGACACCGAGCATGCCGAGCATGGCACCCGCGGCGAGTCCGACGTAGATGCCCGTCGCGTAGTACTCCCAGCTCTCGAGGAAGTTCTCGAAGGTGCGTGGCTCCTCACCCTCGTTCGAGCAGGCGGCAAAGAGCAGTGCGAGGCCAAAGAGAAAGAGCAGGTGCCATCGTCTCACGTCTCGCACTCCTCGCAGGCTTCATCGAGGCCGTGGTGGGCGACGAGAGGGACGAGCTCGAGGAGGTGCCTGCGCCGGACGGAGGGAGCGGACAGAACAAACTCCCGTCGGCCAGCGAGCACCACGCGCTCGTCGCGGTCGACGTAGATGAGGTGGGTCGCGCGGTTCAAGAGGAAGCCGAGATTATGGCTCGCGATGAGGACGGCGATGGGTCGCTTCGAGATCAGGCTTTCGAGGAGGTCGAAGACATGCTGCTCGGCGATGGCATCAAGCGCGCTCGTGGGCTCGTCGAGGACGAGGAGATCGGGGTTGCCGATGAGGGCCCGCGCGATCCAAACGCGTTGCTTCTGGCCCTCTGAGAGCGTCGAAAACGACTTGGTTCCGAGGTCTTCCGCTTGAGTCTCGCGAAGCGCCGACAGGACCCGGGACCGAGTTCCCTGTCCACGCCATGGCCAAAACACCCCCATGCCGCGATCGAGACCACCGGCTACCATGTCGGTCACCCGAGCCGGAACGGCATTCTCCCAATCGCTTCGCTGGGGAACATAGCCAACCCGCAGACCGGCGCGCGTGCGCACGGCCCCGGCCACCGGAGGAAGGGTCGACAGAAGGGTCTTCAGCAGCGTCGACTTGCCATTGCCGTTGCGGCCGACGAGACCCCAGATTTCGCCCTTTTGAATCTCGAAGGACACCGGTGGCAACAGACCACGCCCCCCCCAACCCACGACGAGCTCGTCGGTCGAGAGGATGTCGTGGGGTTCGGAGATGATCGGAGTCAAGGCTCGCTCACGCGCTGGTATTCTTGGGCTCAGTGGTTGTGGGTGTGATCAGTCCCAAAGAAGACCATCGATGGCGTGGTCGTCTCTGGCTGGAGCTCGAACACGTAGGTGCCGACCTCGAGATCGAAAGTGTAGTGCTTCTTGGCGACTTCACAGTCGATGTCGGTCTCACCCACCGCCATGGGCTCGACCGCCCCGCTCGCCCCCTCAGCGGCCAAGCCGACCACTTCATCGAAGTAAAACAGGTACTCACCTGCGTCCTCGATGCTCACCGCTACGAAACCCACGATATCGGGGTTGCCCGCGGAGAAGGTGAGGTCGTAGCGCACATGGGCCATCGAGGCGCTGGCAGGGGCATCCTTTGTGGCGCCTGCATCGACCTTCATGACTGGCCCATCGATGAGGTGCTCGCAAGCTTCCTCACCGGGGGTCTCCTCATGGGCCTCGCCGCAACCGAACAGGCTCGCGACGACGCCTAGCGCGCCGATATATCGCATATAAAACATTAGCTTCATGTGTTCTTCACTCCCCTATCTACCAGTGAGCTCGACCGATACCCTGCCGTCGCGGCCGAGGCGGGTCGCGAGCAACCCACCCAACACCGGGAGATCACTCGAGCCCCAATCGACGTCATCAAAAAGGGTCGAAGGGACGTCCAAGCGCGCGCGAAGGCCGACCTGGAGGTCCTCCTGAGGGCCGAAAGAGATGTCAATGGGCCCGGCCACGCGCGACTCTGGAATCGAGACGCTGAAGGGTACCCCGTCCTCAGGCAGCCTCGCACGCTCTCCTGTGCGCCTGTCGAAGACTCGCCCCGACACCGAAAGGCGCGCCGTCGTAACGATCAGCGTCTCGAGCCGCATGGGAGTGTCTATGACACACGGCTCAGCGGTGCTGCAGAGGTTCGTCTCGACCAGCACTGAAGCGCCTGCCTCAGGGTTGACGACTCCGCCACCGATGATCAAGGCGGGCGCTAGAGCCCCAGCGAGCGCGAGTTCGTTAGCGATGTTCCCGTAGTCCACGATACGGCCCGAGGCATGGTGACAGTGTCCATTATGGCAATTCGAGTATCCCTCGGGCGGGTCGCTCGGGTCGAAGGCTGAGGACTCACCGCTCGCGACGAGGGCTACGGAGGCGACCTCGAGCTCCGCGATATCGAGGTCGAGAAGATAGTCGCGCGAGGTGAGCCACAACCCATCCCGCAAGCGGCCCTCGTCGATGAGCGGCCCAACCTCGAGCAACACGGACAGTTCTCCCCAGGGCTGTCCTTTGTCGAGCGCGCAGGATGCGAGCGTGACGCATGACAGCGCCGCGAGGCATATCGCCTTTTTCGAGGCATCTGTCCGGTCAGGGGCTCGCGAGAGCATCGTAGACCGCATTGGCGACCTCCTCGAGGTGCGAGACGAGTGTCTGGTTCGGGCGCGTCCCTCCGCTCAATCGGAGAAGCCGCCCCTTAGCAAGGGTCGCGAGCGTGTCGGACGGGGCATCAGGATGCCACTCCTCCTGCAGGATGAGCTTCACGCTGCGGCTCTTCATGAGCTTCAGAACGTCGGCGACATGCCCCGGGCTTGGTTTGATCCCCGGCTTGTGCTCGACGGTCGCGACCTGTTCGAGCCCGAGCCACTTGACGAGATAGATGAGCGAGTCGTGGTAGACGACGACCTGGCGGTTAGGGAGCTTGTCGAATCGGGCGCGAGCCTTCTCCTCGAGGGCGTTGAGCGCCGCGATGAGCTTGTCGGCGCGGGCAACATAGGCGGAGGCCCGGGCGGGGTCGAGGAGGACGAAGCGGCCAGCGAGCCCCCGCGCGATCTTGCCGAGGGCTCTGGGTGACCAGGTGAAGTGGGGGTTGCCTCCCGGGTGAATGTCCCCCATCGCGCGGTCGACCTTGCCGCTCGCACCGCGCTCGAGCTCGCCCGCGAGCGCCGACGCATCGATGTGTCCGAGGCCGCCTGGCTGGACCATGGCATTTCGCGAATTCACCAGAAGCGGAGGGAGCCATCCGATTTCCAGGTCGAGCCCGTTGAATACCAGCGCATCGGCCTTCGAAAGGGTCAGAACGAAGCTCGGTCGAGGGTCGACGTAATGGGGGTCCTCGGTCGGCTCGACGAGGCTTCGGACCTCGACGTCATCACCACCGACCTCGCGCGCAATCGCGGCGAGATCGGGCAGGGTCGTGACGATGAGAGGCCGCGCGAGCGCATCGGAAGTCGAGCAACCAAGGGCAAATACGAGGACGGACAGGAGTTTAGTAGGCATGGGCAGCGTGCGCTCCAACGGTGACTTCGAGGCCCAGCAACGCCACCCAACCGATGTTGTCTTCCCACGAAGGCATATCAGCGCCGAGCTGGTGTCTGAGACGCGAGAAATGCGACGGCAGGAAATCTACAGCGAGCGCCGATCGTTGACTGAGCCCGGTCCACTCCGGGTCGA
>VFQT010004858.1_pt1 | contig 10714 bp, 8 predicted proteins | sample 3512381 | NCBI WGS metagenome assembly VFQT01 (sample SAMN10412376, study PRJNA504923) | tailings metagenome | isolation source: Relicate 2 Philex TSF3 active mining site | place: Philippines: Tuba, Benguet | collected 2017-08-29 | reverse complement strand
GTGGTGGTGGGCGAATGAGGCCGCTGCACCCGGTGTCGGCGGCCGTGAGGTCACGTCTTGCGGCGGTCGGTCTCGAACCAGACGCGATAGTCGATCTCGTTCGTCACACCGTTGCCGAGGACCTCGGTGGGGGAGACGACGTCACCTCGATGGCGACGGTTCCACTCGAGCAACGATGCACCGCGACATTCGGTGCGCGAGCCCACGGTTGTGTTGCCGGGCTCGATGTCGCGGCCGCCGTGCTCGACGTTGTCTGTGGTGCCGAGAACGTCGCGTTCACTGCCGCGGTTGAAGACGGCGCACGGGTCTCGCCCGGTGACGTTCTCGCGACGGTGTCGGCACCGACGCAGTCGTTGTTGACGGCCGAGCGCACGGCGCTGAATTTGCTCTGTCATCTCTCTGGTGTTGCGACTGCGACATCGAAGTGGGTCGATGCGATCGCTGGTACAGGCGCTGCCGTGCGTGACACCCGAAAGACGACGCCTGGTCTCCGGGCGCTCGAGAAGTACGCGGTGCGCTGCGGCGGCGGCCAGAACCATCGCATGTCGTTGAGCGATGCGGCTCTCGTGAAAGACAACCACATCGCGTCGGCGGGCGGTGTGGCAGAGGCGTTCGCGAAGGTTCGTGCGGCAGCCGAGGGACTACCGATCGAGATCGAGGTCGACACGCTCGACCAGTTGCGCGAGGCGATCGCAGCCGGGGCCGATCTCGTGTTGCTCGACAACATGGCGCCCGACAGCCTGTGCGAAGCGGTGCGCATCGCCGACGCACACCGTGCTTCGACCGGTCGCGCGGTGCTGCTCGAGGCAAGCGGAGGGCTCACGCTCGACACTGCCAGAGCGGTCGCAGAGACCGGCGTGCACTACATCAGCGTCGGCGGTCTCACGCACTCGTCGCCGATTCTCGACATCGGCCTCGACGTTGTCTCGGTCGGTTAGGCCTGCGGTTTCCTCAACCGCAGGTCGAGCGCAGGGTCTACGCACCCGACATCTCCGCGGCCGGCGCGAATCGGCCGGCGGCAACGATCCGCTGGAGTCTGATTCGCCGCGAAGTACCCGGGTGTACAGTGCGGGATCTCGCTGATCGGGGGAATCATCGTGTCGAGTGTCCTGGGTCGCGTGAAGACCGTTGCTGTCAATCGCCTGACGCGACTGCGCCGTCTCGTCTTCGCCGTTCTCGTTGCGGCCCCGCTCGTATCAATGGCCGGCGGCACGGCCCCCGCGACCGGGGTCGCATCGGGGGTACAGAGTGTGTACTCACTCGGCACGACGTATGTCGATACCACCACAGCGGGCGGCGACTGGTACCTGCTGGGTTACGGCGAGTACGGGAACATGGGGCGGCTGGATTCGTCATCCGGAACATTCAACGCGGCCACTCGTACCGGGAAAGCCACTCTCAACTCGGTGAACTTCGTCCGTGGTGCGACCGACATCGCCATCACGTGGACGGTATCGGGGGGCGGACTCCCTACCGGAGGCCTCTTGTCGTACGACCATGCGATCTCCTTCGCGCTTCCGAACGCGTCCACGATGACCCTCACCGGAGCGGCGTCGAATCCCGGTGCGGGTTCGAGTTGCAGTGATTTCTCTCGTTGCGGTACGAACGCCGGCCAGTCGCTGGTGACCATCGATGTGCTGAAAGGCTCGGCGGGACTTCCGGCGCAGATGTTCATGCGCAACGTCACCTTCGGTGTTGCGTACGGCAGTGGGTACGGCCTTGTGAACAACCCAGGCATCAACAATCAACTCGATTGGGGTCCGGACGGACAGGCCTTCAGCGCCGTCTACGTGAGGCATGACAACAACAACGGATTCGTCACTCCGAGCGGCACGGGCAGTGGGTACACCCCCCGAACGATGGCCGTCTGGGCACGTCATCCCGGCACGTCGATGCCCGCCTGTAACCCTGCTTCGAGCACGGTGGGCTCGCGCACGGTCCTCACGTTCTCTGCCGTCGGCGAGTGCAGCTGGAGTGTGCCCGCCAACATCACCTCGGCCGACGTCCTCCTCGTTGCGGGTGGTGGCGGCGGTGGTGGCGGCGGTGGCGGTGCAGGGGGTGTACGGACTCTCACGTCGCAGTCCATCAGTGGGACGATCACGGTCGGGGTCGGGGCAGGCGGTGCCGGGACGCTGGCAAACGGTGCATCCGTCGGAACAACCGGTGAGGCGTCGTCGTTCGATGGCGTCACCGCAACAGGCGGTGGTGGTGGAGGTAACTACCTGAATCAGGGCACCGTGGGTGGATCCGGTGGCGGTAACGGCCAGGATGTCAACCATTCTGCGAAGGCCGGTACGGCGGGCCAGGGCAATGCAGGTGGAGTGTCGAACTGCGACTGGTACGGCGGTGGCGGCGGCGGTGGCGGTGCTGCGGCGGCCGGTCAGAACGGCGGGCCCAATGTCGGATCACCACTGAGCTCATGTTCGTCATCGGGGCGCATCGACCTCAACCCGACCATCGGCGGTGCTGGCGGTGATGGGATCTCCTCGTCGATCACCGGTTCGGCCGTCGTCTACGGTGGCGGTGGCGGTGGCGGTGTGAACTCGAATGCCGGGCCGGCCAGCACCGGCGGCCTCGGCGGGGCCGGCGGCGGTGGCAACGGCGCCCGATGCGACCAGTGCAATGGAACAGACGGCACCGACGGGCGTGGTGGTGGCGGTGGCGGTGGCGACGCCGAGGGCCGCGGAGGTTCGGGCGGCGATGGAGTCGTCATCGTCTCCTATGCCACCTACGTGCCCACGACGACGACTACGACGACGACAACCACGACGATTGCTCCGTCGGTGTCGACGACATCGACGGTGGCTGCGTCCGCAGCGACCGTTGCGCCGGGTCCGAGTGTTGGTTCGGTCGCGACCGTGACGACGATGGCTGGTCAGTCTGGCGTGCCGCGCACGACGACTCCGACGTTCGCGCCCGGGTCGCTCACGACGATTGCGTCGACCACGACGGTTGCGCCGACCACGACCACCACGGTTCCCGTGCCGGTGGTCGGTGAGGTGGAAGCTGGTGCGGCCGAGGTGAGGATCGGGGACAGCACCGAACCGGCGACGGTGAGGCGGGAAGAGAACCGTCTGGTTGTGTCGGCTGGGGATCTGACGGCGACGGTGGCGGCACTCGATGACGACGGTGCCGTGGCGGCGCTCGACGACGACGGCAACGTGCGTCTGGCTGCGGGCGGCAGGATCCGGATCGAGTTGGACGGCTTTGCTGCCGGTGCGGGTGCGGAGGCGTGGTTGTTCTCCGATCCGGTAAGGCTCGGAACGGCGACGACGTCGTCGGCCGGGACGTTGTCGGAGGTCTTTTCTGTTCCTGTCGATGCCGAGGACGGCGAGCACAGGGTCGCGGTGGTGGCTGGGGACAGCTCGGGTGACACGGTCACGGTGACGGTGGGTGTGATGGTCGGGGAGTGGGAGAGCGGGCCTGCGATTGCGGTGTGGTTGATCGTTGTACCGATCATTCTTGCGGTGTTGGGTGCGTTGGTGATTCCTGCGACCAGGCGTCGCCGCCGATCCGCTGCAGTCTGACGCTTACTCACTCGGGCACGCTGTCGTGAGCCCGAACCGCAGGTCGAGTGCAGGGTTCTGACGGGGGACATCTCCGTCTGGCCCGAGGGATGATTGACGCGTTTACCGACGACGGCAGACGGTTACACATTGGTTCCTACCAAGGGAGGTCCCGGTGTCTCGTCAAGCATTTTCTCTGCGGCAGGGTCGGCGTCTACGCCCCATCGCGTCGTGGGCCGTGTATTCGTCGATCGTCGTCGTGGTTGCGATGGCCGTCGCCTATTCCATCTTTGGAGTCGCCTGGTGGGCGAACGGCGAAGATGCGGTGAGCGACAACTGGATCGGGTGGACCGCGGGTGTCACTCTGATCGCCTCGCTGGTGCTGTCGCTCGCAGCATTTCTCGTGGCGGCTCTCGCCATGGCACGCCGGGAACACCGACCGATGCTGTGGTTGCCGTTGTGGTTGTTTCCGGTTCTTGCCGGGACGGTGGCAATCCTCGAATTCTTCGTGATCGAGTAGTTCCTCAGGACGTGCGGCGGGCGAGCCAGGCTGCTTCGGCTTCGCCCATCGGAGTTGATGGCGGAGCACCGACCATCGGCCACAGTTCCTCACTGATGCGTCGGTAGTTGCCGGTGCACCCCAGTTGACCGAGGATCGCATAGAGGCCGAGGTTGATGCGCTGGATGAACACGAACGACCGCGGCACCGTGGCGTACTGGGCGATCGCAGAGGTGCGGTCGAACGTGTGGCGCACGATCGACGTTGCGTATTCGGTGGTCCAGGTGAGGGGCCGTGACTCGCGCACCGGTTCGTAGAAGTGGGCGAAGTAATCACCGGCTTCGGCTGTGGTCACCGGTGCGTCGGGTGCGAGCATGCCGGCCCCTTCGATGATGTGTCGGTACTTCTCCATGTCGTGCTCGAGCACGGCGGCAGAGACCATGTCCTTGAACATCGACATCTCGTCGTCGGTGAAGTGCTTCACGAGCCCGAAGTCGAGGAAGGTGACGCGTCCGTCGCCGTGGAACAGGTAGTTGCCGGGGTGCGGGTCGCCGTTGAATGCATTGAATCGGTACAGGCTGCGGAAGACGAAACGGAAGATTGCTTCGCCTGCCTTGTCGCGCTCGTCGTGCGACCAGCGGAGAACCTCGTCGAACGTCGACCCTGTCACCAACTCGGTGGTGAGAACCCGTGCCGTCGAGAGGTGGTCGATCACCTCGGGCACGTGCACGAAGGGGTGATCGCGGTAGAAGTCGGCAAAGAGACGCTGGTTCGCGGCTTCGCGTGAGTAGTCGAGTTCCTCTCGCAGGCGTTCCTTGATCTCGGCCACCATGTCTTCTGGGTTCAACGACTTGAACCCGAGAGCAAGCAGGGCGCCGAGCAGGTCGGCTGTGCGCAGGTCGGCATCGATCGCCTCGGCGACACCGGGGTACTGCACCTTCACTGCCACCGCGCGCTCGGTGCCGTCGGGCATGCGGGCGATGGCGCGGTGCACCTGGCCGATCGAGGCGGCCGCCACCGGTTCGTCGTCGAACTCGACGAACAACGTGTCGATCGGTGCGCCGAGTTCGCGCTCGATCTCGGCGGTTGCCAGGTCGACCGACATCGGCGGGGCTTGCGACTGCAACTGTGCGAGCGCGAGACGAAGCGGTTCGGGAAGACCGTCGTCTAGGTAACTGGCCATCTGGCCGAGCTTCATGAGCGCACCCTTCATCTGGCCCAGCTCGTCGGCAACTTGCTGGGCACTGCGCATCTCACGTTCGCGCGACAGGTGTTCGCGCCGTTCGGCGGAGGCGAAGATCTTCCGTGCCGAGGTCGCCGCATGGCCGATGCCGAGTTTGAGTCCGAGGCGTGCGAGGCGTCCGTTGCGTCGCAACGCAGAACGCGACCTCACGGCGCGGGTCGACGAACGGCGTGCCATGGTCAGGCGCGACCGAGTGCGTCTGAGTGGACGCGGCTGCAGGCGTCGACGAGCAGCGGCACGAATTCGTCGGCGCGGGCGAAGATTGCGTCGTGGTTCGCCTCGATCTCGAGCACGTGTGCTCCGCGAATCGACCCTGCGAGCACCCGTTGGCGGCCGGGGGAGACCACCTCGTCGCGGGTGGTCACGATCACCGACGTCGGCACGTCGATCTCTCCGAGCCACTCACGTGCGTCGTAGTTGCCGAGCGCGGCTCCCGCTTCGAGAATCTGGCGCCATTCGTGCGATGCGAGTTGCTGCGCCGCCCACGGCTCCCACGTCATGGTCTTTCGCGAGAGATACAGCCGGTCGCTGATCCAGTCGTGCACGGGCTTCGGCGTGACACGAGCGATGCGACCGATTGCCTGCATCACTGTGAACGCCGCACGTTCCTCGCGTCGTGTCACGAAGTGTCCCGATGTCGCAGCCAGCACGAGGCCCCGCACGCGGTGCTCGTGACGGCGCCACAGCAACTGCGCGATGGTGCCGCCCATCGAATAGCCGACGGGAATGAACGTCGCAATGTCGAGTTGGTCGGCCACGGCAGCGACATCGTCGGCGCAGTCGGAGAGTCGGAAGGGTTCGGTGGTACGGATACCGCGACCGTGACCGCGGTGGTCGATCGCAACGACACGGAACCGTTCGGCGAGTGCTTCGTAGGTGGTGAACCAGTTGAGATCGGCAGTCGCAGTCCAGCCGTGCAACAAGAAGACCGTCGGTGCACCAGCGGGGCCTTCGGCCTCACGAATGAACGTCGTGCCACGCCCAGGCAGGTGCACGTGCCGGCCGGCGGGAAGATTCGGAACAGCCGGCCCCTCGACAGTGACGTCGCTCAGTGCGCCACCTTCGTGATCGTGACCGACACCGTTGCGCCATTCTCGAGGCGCACGGAAACCTCGTCACCCTCGCGCTTGCCGAGAAGAGCCGCGCCGATCGGCGAGGCTGGGCTCATCACCTCGGTGCCTTCGCCCTTTTCCTCGATGTGGCCGATGAGATAGGTCTCGGCGTCGTCGGGGGAGTCACCGGCGAAGACCACGGTGACCACCGACAGCACGCCGACGGTGCCGTCTGTTGGGGGCTCGCCGACTTCTGCGTCTTCGAGGATCGACTGCACCAGGTTCTTGCGGTCGTTCAACATGCCGTATTCGTCTTTGGCGGCGTGGTAGTCGCCGTTCTCGGAGAGATCGCCCAGTTCGCGGGCCCGACCAATCTTGTCGGCGACTTCGGGCAGCACGGTTCGCTCGAGATGCGCGATTTCGGCCTCGAGGCGCTGGTAGGTCGCCTTCGACATCACGTGCTTTGCCATGCGGCCAAGGCTATCGGCGTGCTCCGCATCTAGATTTGGCCCCTATGGCTCATCGCATTGCACTCATCGGCGGAGACGGCATCGGACCCGAGGTCACGGCCGAGGCGGTGAAAGTGGTGCGGGCGGCCGGAGTCGACATCGAGACGCGCGACTTCGATCTCGGTGGTGCGCGATACCTGCGAGACGGCGAGATCCTCTCCGACGCGACGCTCGACGAATTGCGCGGGTTCGATGCGATCCTGCTCGGTGCCGTCGGTACGCCCGAGGTGCCGCCCGGGGTGATCGAGCGTGGGTTGCTCCTGAAGATGCGCTTCGAGCTCGATCTCTTCGTGAACCAGCGCCCGTTCTCGGGCACCGCGCCGGGGCACAGCACGCCGCACGACTTCGTGGTGATCCGCGAGAACACCGAAGGCCCGTACGTGGGAGAGGGCGGTGTGTTGCGACGCGGCACCGCACACGAGGTGGCGACGCAGGGGAGCGTGAACACTCGCATGGGTGTCGAACGCTGTATCCGACATGCGTTCCAGCTGGCGTCGGCGCGCGAGCGCAAGCACGTCACGCTCGTGCACAAGACGAACGTGCTCACTTTCGCCGGTGATCTCTGGCAGCGCACCTTCGACGAGGTCGCGCGCGAGTTCCCGACCGTCGGTACCGCGTACAACCACGTCGATGCGGCGTGCATCTACTTCGTGCAGGATCCGCACCGTTACGACGTGATCGTGACCGACAACCTGTTCGGCGACATCCTCACCGACCTCGGCGGCGCCGTCAGCGGAGGCATCGGCCTTGCCTCGTCGGCGAACCTGAACCCTGCACGCACCGGTCCGTCGATGTTCGAACCCGTGCACGGCTCGGCCCCCGACATCGTGGGGACCGGCAAGGCGAACCCCGTGGCCGCGATCTTGTCGGCGGCTCTCATGCTCGACTTCCTCGGCGAGACGACCGCCGCCGACCGCGTGCGAGCCGCGTGCGCGACCGCGCCGTCGGGAACCACCGTCGAGATCGGAAACGCCGTCGCCGCCGCGGTGGCCGCCAAGTAGTCTCCGACAGACGCCTCACCACAGGAGCAACCGATGCCCACCCTCGTCCCCACGCCGAAAATCTGGATGAACGGAGAACTCGTCGACTGGGACAAGGCCCAGGTGCACGTGCTCACCCACACCCTCCACTACGGCACCGGAGTGTTCGAGGGCATCCGTGCCTACGAGACACCCGACGGGCCCGCCGTGTTCCGTCTCACCGAGCACATCAACCGTTTGTTCAACTCAGCCAAGATCCTCGGCATGGAGATCCCGTACACGGTCGACGAGATCATCCAGGCAACGAAGGACACCGTTCGCTCGACCGGACTCAGCTCGTGCTACATCCGCCCGATCGCCTACTACGGCTACGGCGAAATGGGACTCAACACCCTGCCGTGCACCGTCGACGTGGCGATCGCGTGCTGGCCATGGGGCGCCTACCTCGGTGACGATGCGCTCACCAAGGGCGTGCGCATGAAGATCTCGTCGTGGACGCGTCTCGACCACAACATGTTGCCGCCGGCTGCAAAGACCGTCGCCAACTACGCCAACTCCTCGCTCGCCAAGGTGGAGGCACTGAAGGCCGGGTACGACGAAGCCATTCTCTTGAACGCACAGGGTCTCGTGTCGGAGTGCACCGGAGAGAACCTGTTCGTGGTGCGAAACGGCACCATCATCACGCCGCCGCTGTCGGCGGGTGCGCTCGAGGGCATCACTCAGCAGAGCGTGTCGGCGATCGCCCGCGACCTCGGCCATGAGATTCGCGTCGACAACATCGCCCGCAGCGACCTGTACGTGGCAGAGGAGATCTTCTGCTGCGGAACCGCCGCCGAGGTGAGCGCCATCAACTCGGTCGACGACCGTGCCGTGCCGTGCCCGGGGCCGATCACCAAGGCCATTGCCGACGTCTATGGCGAGGCCGTGCGGGGCAAGGTGGCGGCGTACCGCCACTGGTGCGAACTGGCCTGAACCGGCTGAAACCGGCCCTCGAAAGGCCGTCACGACACTCTTTCGGGCCTGTTGTCCACAGATATCCACATGAATCCACAGGTTTCTGTGCGCACGAGTGCACATCCCCAAGGTTTTCCACAGATTTGCCCCCTGCAGGGTTGACGACACCGGCCCGACGGGGCGATACTTCGCCCTGTGATGTTCGAGACCTGCGCCCGCCCCGTTGCTGGTTCTGCCTCGGCCATCATCATTATTCGCTAGCGCACGTCGGCTCTGACGTGCGCGAACTGGCCGCCCTCCGGGCGGCTTTTTCGTTCGCGGAGTCGACACGACGCAACGACAACAGGAGACAACGAGATGGCACCGCAAGGAACCGCTCACAACCAGGCCGCGCGAGAGAAGGTGGAGGCCTTCGACACGACGCTGCGTGACGGCATGCAGGTCGAGGGTGTCTCGGCCACCGTCGAAGACAAGCTGCGCATCGCCGAGCAACTCGACTATCTCGGTGTCGACTACATCGAAGGCGGCTGGCCAGGCGCCAACCCGAAAGACGTCGAGTTCTTCGCACGCGCCGCGCGAGAGTTGAACCTGCGCACCTCGACCCTCGTGGCATTCGGGTCGACGCGTCGCCCGAAGGGCAAGGTCGACGACGATGCAACGCTGCGCAACTTGATCGAGGCGGGCACATCCGCTGTGTGCATCGTCGCCAAGTCGTGGGATTACCACGTCGAGCATGCACTGCAGACCACGCTCGACGAAGGTGTCGCGATGGTGGGCGACTCTGTCGGCTTCCTCGCGGGTGAGGGCAAGCGCGTTCTCGTCGACCTCGAGCACTTCTTCGACGGGTTCAAGAACAACCCCGAGTTTGCGTTGCGCGTCATCGAAGCCGCCGTCATGCGCGGCGCGACGCACCTCGTGCTCTGCGACACCAACGGTGGTTCGCTCCCGCACGAGATCGCAGAGGCCGTTGCACGGGTGAAGGCCCACGTCGGCAACGACGCGGTGCTCGGTATCCACTGTCACGACGACACCGGCTGTGCGGTGGCGAACTCGATGGCGGCCGTCATGGCCGGCGTACGGCACGTGCAGGGCACGTTGAACGGTCTCGGTGAGCGCACAGGGAATGCGAACCTCACGACGATCATCCCGAACCTCCAGTTGAAAATGGGCTTCGACTGCCTGCCCGAGGGGAACATGGAGCGCCTCACCGCGGTGTCGAACCACGTGGCAGAGGTGCTGAACCGTCCGCTCAACCCGCAGGCACCGTACGTCGGTGCATCGGCGTTCGCCCACAAGGCCGGTCTGCACGTGTCGGCGATCGCACGCGCCAAGGACGCCTACGAACACGTGGCCCCGGAAGTGGTCGGCAACGGCACCCGTTTCGTGGTGTCGGAGATGGCCGGTCGCGCCACGATCCAGATGAAGGCCGACGAACTCGGTCTCGACATGGACGGAGCGGCCGTGAACCAGGTGATCGACGACCTGAAGCGTCTCGAACACGAGGGATACCACTTCGAGGCGGCCGATGCATCGCTCGAGTTGCTCATGCGCCGCGCCGCCGGCTGGGTGCAGAACGACTTCAAGGTCGAGTCGATGCGCGTCATCACCGACGAAACCCCCGACGGCCGTTTCACCACCGAGGCGACGGTGAAGGTGTGGGTCGGCGACGAGCGTCACGTGCACGTGGCCGAAGGGAACGGACCGGTGAACGCGATCGACGCGGCACTGCGTGCGGCGTTGGTTCCGCATTACCCGGCGCTCGAGCGCATCCATCTCACCGACTACAAGGTGCGCATCTTGGACGGCGGCTCGGCCACCGGTGCCGTGACGCGCGTGCTCATCGACGCAACCAACGGCGAACGGTCGTGGACCACCATCGGGGTGTCGGCGAACATCATCGAGGCCTCGTGGAAGGCGCTCGAAGAGTCACTCGTCTACGGGCTGCTGCACGTTCCGGTCTGACGCACGCCT
>VFQT010004856.1_pt1 | contig 10718 bp, 9 predicted proteins | sample 3512381 | NCBI WGS metagenome assembly VFQT01 (sample SAMN10412376, study PRJNA504923) | tailings metagenome | isolation source: Relicate 2 Philex TSF3 active mining site | place: Philippines: Tuba, Benguet | collected 2017-08-29 | reverse complement strand
AGATTGTTTGTGCTAGGGCTCTTTTTATGTCAATTTGATTTGCTATCAAAAACTTGCTTTCAACATACAAAACAGCCTCTTGCTTTTTGTTAAACAAAACTATATCCACCTGATTTAAAACATCAAACTGGCAATACCTATCATCAAAATACTTTTTTGCAAATTCTACCTTGTAGTTGATTTGAGGCATGGAAGATATAGAAAATGCTATCCAGTTACTATCTCGTTATGCCCCGCGCCGGCTGGTATCATTGGATACACATGCTCGTCTTTTGACACTATGCAGTTAAACACCACTGGGCCATCGTGAGCTATCATCTCGGCAAATTTTGCCTCAAGCTCGTTAGGATTGCTGCACTGCATGCCCTTAATGCCAAAGCTTTGGGCTAGGGCTACAAAGTCTGGCAGGGAGTCCGTGTAGCTGTGACTTTTGCGACTCTCGTAAAAAAGCTCCTGCCACTGCTTAACCATACCCATGTAGCTGTTGTTGATTATTACAAGTTTTACCGGCAATTTATATTGCTTGATGGTTGAAAGCTCCTGAATATTCATCAAAACACTAGCATCGCCGCTTATGCAAATAACAAGCTTGTTTGGATTTGCAACCTGTGCCCCAACCGCAGCTGGCAAGCCGTATCCCATGGTGCCAAGCCCTCCGCTGGTTAGCCAGTTTTTTGGATTGTCAAAGTCAAAATACTGTGCCGCCCACATTTGATGCTGCCCTACATCTGTTGTAATGATTGGTTTTTTTGCCGCAAAGCTTAGCTTGTTAAGCGTATCAAGGGCAAACTGCGGCTTGATAAGAGCATTTGCATCTTGCGTAAAGGCAAAGGATTTTTTTGCACGCCATTCCTCAATTTGCTGCCACCAAGCATTTATTTGTGGTTTTTGGCTTAAAGCTGCTTTAAATGCCGGCACAAAGGCTTGTAAAAATTCAAAGGCATCGGCTTTAATGCTAAGACCCACACCTATTGTTTTGTTGAAAGAGCAGGCGTCTATATCAATGTGTATCTTTTTTGAATGTGGCGAAAACTTGCTAGTTACCCCAGTAACTCTATCGTCAAACCTTGCCCCTATTGCAAGCATTGCATCGCATGAGTACATTGCCATGTTCGCCTCAATTGAGCCGTGCATGCCAAGCATTTTTAAGTACTGTGGATGATTTGTAGGCAATGCCCCCAAGCTCATAAGGGTTGAGGTTAGCGGAAAGCCGCTAAGCTCCACAAGTTCACGCAAAAGCTCTAGGCACTTTGGATTGGAGTTAACAAGCCCCCCGCCAGTGTAGATAATAGGTTTTTTGCTTTCAAGCATTATTTGCACGGCCTGTTTTATAAGCTCTTGGTTTATTGGCTTTGGGGTTTTTGATGCCAAAGAGGGTCTTAAGCCTTGCATATTGCCGCCTTTGTGTTTTACCGCTGCGTTTTGAATGTCCTTTGGTATATCAACAAGCACCGGGCCCGGCTTGCCGTCCTTTGCTACAAAAAATGCTTCCTTTAGTATAGCCTCAAGCTCGCCTACATCCCTTACAAGGTAATTGTGCTTAGTGCATGACCTGCTGATGCCCACAAGGTCAGCCTCCTGGAAGGCATCCGTGCCAATAAGCCCAAGAGGCACCTGCCCAGTGATTGCAACCAAAGGAATGGAATCCATAAAGGCATCCATAAGTGCAGTGATTGTGTTTGTTGCCCCAGGGCCAGATGTTGCAAACAAAACCCCAACTTGCCCGCTTGACCTAGCAAAACCCTCTGCCGCATGCCCTGCTGCCTGCTCGTGCCTTGTTAAATGATGGTTTATTCTGCCGTCCCTAAACAAGGCATCGTAAATAGGTAATATAGCACCACCAGGGTAGCCAAAGATTGATCTAACATTTAGGTCGTCATACAAAACTTTAATTACTAAATCGGCACCGGTAAAGAGGTTTGTTTTGGTTGAGCTCATTGTTTTTTGCAAAAAACTTAGTCCTGTTTAATCAAGCCTTTTTCGGTTAAAAGCTTTTTAAGTTCACCGCTAGAAAACATATCAATCACAATATCGCACCCACCAACAAACTCACCTTTTATGTAAAGCTGAGGGATTGTAGGCCAGTTTGCATAGTCTTTAACCCCTTGTCTTATTGCCTCATCGGCTAAAACATTAACATCCAAATAGTCGTTTAAACCAAATTTTGCAAGAGTTTTAACAACAGCGCCCGAAAAGCCACACATTGGCATGTCTTTGCTGCCCTTCATAAACAAAACTATGTCGTTTGATTTAACCATAGCTTCAATCTTAGATATTATTTGTTGGTCGCTCATAAAAAAAGTAAAAATATAATTAAACAAAACTACAAAATATCTTCGGCAATCCATTTTGCTTGATTTATATCGCCGCCAGCACCGCCAAAGGCACGCGCAAGAACCAAGGTATTGCAAAATGGTGCCGGGCTTATCTTTGAGCCATCTACAACCTCCATTGCCTGATTGTGTTTGTAATTTATTTTTAAACCCTCAATTTTTAAATCCAGCCTTAAAGTGCCGTTTGCAAAATTAAAATTTGCATAACTTGCCTTGCTAACCTTGTAAAGCAAGGATACTTCCGTTATCTTTGATTCGTCATTGCTGTTTTTTAGTTCCGTTTTTAGCTTTATTGCATCATTCAATTTTTGCAAGAGGCTTGGCGATAGTATTTGGCTAAAATGATCCACGGCACCATCCTGAAACGACAAAGAGAAGTCCTCAAAAAATAAAACGGCAGAATCTTTAATTGCCTTTAGGTCAAGACTTGGATATTTTTTAAAAAAGTCATCGTATTCCAAAAGTGCAGAGTCGCTTTTGTAATCCTCCTGCAAAATTGCCTTGTTTGCAAGGTCAAGTTTTTCAATATTTTGCTTAAGCACCTGTAGTTTTTCAAGCTGCAACTGGCTATTGTTTTGCCCTTCATCCTGTTTGCCAGCCTTAAAGCCAAAGAGTGATTTTTTACTCTTAACATCCGCAGAGCAAGATGCCCCTTCTGCACATGCCTGCTTTTGCTTAATTGCCACAGGAGGTTTTGCCTCGCCTATGTAGCTAATTGATTGCGGCTCTTTTTTTTTGATGGGCGTAGGTATCACGCCAAACAGCTTTACCCTGCGTGTTTTTGCAAGAGGCTCACCTGATTCGTTGTTTGCATCCTTACCTAAAACCGAGTAGAATTTGATGATTATAGCAACAAGCAATATCGCAACCAAGACTATATCAAGCATTTTTTATCAAAAAATAATCTATTATATTAGATATAATCTAAGTCGTTTTAAACAAAATTCAAGCAAAGATTTAGTAAATCTTTTAAAGCCCTCACTTGGCAAAGGAATGGTTGACTTTTACTGCTATGCGTTTTAACATTCTGTAATTATTACGATTGTTTGTTGTTATATATGAAAAATCAGGATATTGAAAGTAAAATTAAAACAAATGAAAATAATTTATCGCAAATATTTTTACATTATTTAAACCAATTTGATAGAAAGTATGCAAAAAACTTTATTATCCACTCAAATCTTGATGGGCAATATAACGGAATATTATTTGAATTTAAAAAAGAATATACAGATAAATTGAAGCGAGATGCTTTGATTGAATGTATTAAAAATGCAAGTAAGTTAAGGCTTTCAGCAAAAGATGTTCCTGCAAAATTTGCATTAACTTTTTTACAAGACAAAAAAATATATATCTATAATAGCGTTGATTTTTATAATGAAATACACACAATATACCAAACATCAGCAAGTAAAAAAGAGGAAATACAATTAGGTGAAAGAATAAAAGAAGTTGAGACAATAGATTACAAAGACGGCTACAAAAACATAACAGATTTTTTAGACAAAAAAGAAAATACTGCTTTTTTAAAAATAAACATAGACAGAAACAATGTTGTTGCAATGGCTGAAAGATTTTACAAAGAAAACAATACAAAAAAACGAGACTTTTACAACGAATTAATTAAGCCAGATGTTTTAAAATACATAAAACCATTTGCAGAAAGTGAAACAGAATTAAATCAAAAATGTTTGCAACAATTTCCCGACTTAATTGATAAAATAAACGATATTGAATTAAAAAAGCAAACAGGGGCTTTTTATACGCCAATGGCATATTGCGAGCTTTCAACCGAAATGGTTAGAAAGGCAATAAAAAACATAAAAGAGGCAAACCCAGATAACGACTATATAATACTTGATAGATGTGCTGGAACTGGCAGTTTAGAGCAATTTTTAACAGATGAGGAGCTAAGCCATACAATTTGTTCTACCTTTGAAATGTGGGAGTGGAGAGTTTTAAACGAAAGATATAAAAGCGACACACCAAATAAACACGGGCAATATACCAAGCTTCGCCTTATAATTCCACCAGAGGTTTTTATTGAAAAACAACGAAAATCAAGCATAGTGCAGACAATAAAGGCAGGTGATGCTTTAAGCGAACATTTTATAACAGGCAGGGTTCATTTGGATAATTTATTTGATTTTATTGACGAAAGCGAAAGGATGGAGTTAAATAAAGAATACGAACATAGTATTAAAACCCTAAACAGCTACATACAAAACCCAAATTGCAATGTTATAATTCTTGAAAATCCACCGTATAGGGATGAGACATCAAATTCAAATTCATCAAAAGCAACAAAAGGCAAAGGGTCTTTTGTAAAGAGTCAAATGAATGATGTTAAGGGTGCTGCAAAAAATGATATATTGAATCAATTTATTTGGTCCGCTGAAAAATACTATTTAAAAAAGCAAAACGATTATTTAATTTTATACTCACCTGTTAAATATTTTAAATCATCAAAATTATGTAAAAAAGAATTTATTGACGGGTATTTAGTAAATCGCAAGCATTTTCATGCGGGTGAAAGTGGTATTAGCCTAATTATGTGGCAAAATCAAGAGAGAGAGAGAGAGTTTTCCGCTAAAAATTGTTGATATTAATGTTAGGGGTAGGTATGAGCGTGTGAAAGAAGATAATGATGAAACAGATAAGATTGTTTGCATTAGAAGGGTTGAAAAATACTATACTGATTTATATTATGAACAACAAATTGATGATAATAACATCGCTTACTTGAGAGCATCATCTTTTAATCTTGATAGGAATAGCGTTCAGCTTAGCACAATTCCAGAGGGCGCGGAATCTTATTCGCCTCACGGCTTCTACCTACGCTCCGATAATTTTGTTGAAAAGCTGCCGCTTTTTTGTGCAAAACTTTATCCGCAGGAAAAATGGTATGAAAAAGATGTTTATTTTACAACTGCCGATGGTGGTTTTGAGTATGTAAAGGACGAGGAATTTTTAAAAGCGTGCCTTATTTTTACATGCCTTTCGCAAAAAAATCATTGTCGTAGCTTTTTGGGTAGCGATAATAAATGGTATTACAATGAGTTATGTTTGCTACAAAATACATTAGCCGACGAAAAATTGCAAACATTTACACAAAACGATGATGATAAAAAAATTATTGCAAAATGGAAGCTTATTTTAGATGAAGCAAAAGTAATTGCAAAAACAATTAAAACAGATATTGAAAAATGGGGATTGTATCAAATAGAGCAAGAGCTAATTGGCAAAAAAAAGGCAGGTAAAAAAGAAACAAAAATAAATGTAATTGAACACGACGAAGATTATTATTATGCAGAAACGGAGCAGGAAGTTACACAAAGCGAAAACACACTTAAAGCCGATTGTGGAAATTTAGTAAGTTATATTAACGAATTAAAAACCGAGCTAAAAACCTACTACGCAAAGCATATTCAAGATAAGCTTTTTAAATACGAACTTTTAAAATAGCCCCACCCAAACTAAATCAATTACACTAGGTTCTTTGTTTGCCATGCCTAAGGCAAAGGGTTTAAATTAAGCCTTCACTCCTCATTAGCCTCACCTTTGCAACCTATTTGCTTAATAAGCCTTGGCAGGCGGAGTTGGATAATGGGGGTTTGATGGTATATTAAAAAAATTTGCAACCCAATTATTTATTACCAAACCTTTACCGGCAAAAATAAACTTGATATTTAGATAACCGAGTTCCAGATGCTAAATATTATTCCGCGATTGTCGTAAAATGGATTGTTGCCATGAATTCTTTGAGCGTATCCAAACTGCAGTGCAGTATGTTTGCTTAAATGGTAAAACAGAGAAAGTGTGGCAATATTATTTGCATCTTTTGTAATATCAAAATTGCGATATGTATTGTTAAGTGCGTTTGAGCCCTTGGTTTGAATGTTCCATGTAATATTATCCTGAATCAAAACCTCAAGATTATGACCTATATCAAAGCCGCCCCAAAATGCAAAACGCACTTCGTCAAATGGAGTATGAAACCGCTTACGATAAGCAAGTTCATAGCGTATAAAATAAGGCGTTGAATCGTGTACTATGCTACTAACAAGGCGTTCCTTAAAGTTATAAAGACCGATAAAACGAAGTTCGTAATCATACTGTTTTGGCATGAGTCCAAGGTGTTTATTTTCGTTATAAAAATTTGGCATTTTTATGGCGTTATGAACTATGCCACCATGTTTGCCTTTGGCAAAAAACTTATATCTATGAAACACCTCCGGCCCAAATAAAGCATATTGGGTTGTGCCATTTTTATAATCAGAGTTAATCTTGGATGCGTTAAGCAAGCCACCAACTGATGTTTTTTTGGAAATTACATACTCTACAAAAGAATAATAATTTTGCCTTGAGTAGTCTGACTTAAAGGCTTGACCTGTCAAGCTGGAAAATTGATTAATAAACTGCACATCTCTTGTTTGGCAAAAGGCAATTGACGGGATTGTTATGAATAAAAATAATAGTTTTATCATAAATTAAAAGCATAAATAAATCCAGCAGATAGATTAACAATTTTATAACTTTTTACATCTTGAAAATTAAGCTCCGACATAACAGACCATCGTTTTGAAACCTCTCTTTCCATGCCAAATCCATACACGAGAGATGTACTATTTGCCAAATTACCTTTCATCATCATTTTAGCAAGCCCAATTGTTGTATAAATGGCTGTTTTAGATATTTGATAACCCACATCAAGCCTTTGACCTATACGATAATTAAAATCAAGACCTCCAGCCTTAACGCCAATATTGTCGTAAAAAAACGATGTTGACAATATATATGTGTTATCATCAAAAAGCTTATAGGCATAAGACAAATCAGGCGGCAAAGCCTGAAATCCAAATGAAGAGCCATATCCACTAGCACCATTTATCCCAACTTGAGCCGAAAAAGCATGTTTATAATTCACTTCATCAGCTTTCGATGCAAAGCAATGTAAAAATGCAAATACTAAAAGTAAAACACTCGTGCTATAAAACATTTTATTTTAAATTCATAATTTTTTTAAATAACAGATATACCACAAGACCCGTTAATATACCAACAAGCAAGTCAATCCAAAGAGTAAAAACTACAACCGATAGTATTACAGCCAAGGAAGGCTTCCATTCCTTATACATCTGCTTAATAAGCTTTACATTGATTAAATTTATACCAACTAATATCAGCATAGCTCCAAGGGCACACAGTGGAACATATCCCATCAAACTTGCAAAAAGCGTGATAAAAATCAGTAAAAATAATCCATGAAAAAAATTAGACCATTTATTTGTGGCACCATATTTAACATTTGCAGATGAGCGGACAATTTCGGCAATCATTGGTAAAGCACCGAGCATTCCACATAAAAAGTTTCCAAAACCTACGGCTCGTAAGTCCTTTTTAAGGTCGGCAGATCTTTTTTGAGGGTCAAGCTTGTCCGCCGCAATGGTTGAGAGTATTGTTTCAAGAGAGCCAACGGCAAAAATTGTTAGCACAGAAAGCAAAAAGTTTAATGTTAAAAGATTTGTAAAAGCAGGAAGCTGAAACGCACTAAGCAAAGACCCTGACACACTTACAAAAAGATTACTTGACTGCTGAGCAAAGGACTGCATCAAATAATGATGTTGACTTGATATATTGAAGGCAAAAGCAGCAATTGAAGCCAAAACTATCACAAGCAAATAAACCGGTATTTTGCTTAAAAATCCAGATTTTACCTTGCGGTTCCAAAAAATTATAAAACATATAACCGAAAGTCCTATTATAAATGTCTCTATCTGCATACCAGCTAAGGCTTGGGGGATGTCAGTTATTAAACCAAGAATTGAATGCTTTGGCATTTTAAAACTGCAAACAATAAAAATTTGCTTTATAATTACAATTAATCCAATTGAAACCATCATTCCCCTAATTATAACCTCTGGGAACTTTCGCATCATTGCCGGAAGCTTGGTAAAACCTGTAATAATTTGCAAAATAGATGCTATAACAATTGCCGCAAGAGTCATTTTGTAACCAAGAATGTTATCGCCGCCGCCAAGGCGTTCCACAGAGTCAAGTATAACAACAATCATCCCTGCGGCAGGGCCGTTAATTGTAATATAAGAACCACTTAAATGAGACACAACAAGCCCTCCAATTATAGCGGTTAACAATCCCGAAAGCACAGGAAATCCAGATGCCGTTGCTATTGCAAGACATAAAGGAAGCGCTATAAAAGATACAAGCAAACCAGATAAAAGGTTACTACGCAAATCAGAAATTTTAAACATATAGATTAAAAAAATTAACAATTTGATTTATAAATATACTCATTGAAATTGCTATAAGAATACCAATAATAATTGCCATTCTCATGGTTAATGGTATTCGTTTTTTTTCAACAGGGATAGGGTTTTTTGTAAAAAAACCTGCTTTTACAATAGGATAGATATATAAAACATTTATCACAGAACCAACAATTAAAAATAAAATTGATGCATAGTGATGAGTTTTCCAATCCGCAATAATCATATAGTCCTTACCAAATGAACCAGGTAATAAGGGGAAGCCAATAATTGATGCCCCGCAAAATGCAAGACATAATATCCAAAATTTTATATGGGGGGCGAGTTTTGCAGAATCACCGGTGGAGTGAATGCCATAGACGGCCGAGAATATGCCGGCAATGTAAAATAAAATAATTTTACAAATTGAGTGTGATATAATGTGTAAGGTTCCTGCCGTTATTGCAAGGGGCGTTGCTATCATAAAAGATGACAATATATACGAAAGCTGACTAATTGTTGAGTAAGCAAAGCGATGTTTAACAATTTTTGTTTTCCAAGCCTTCCATGCCGCATAAAGAGCGGTTGCACCACACAGATAAAATATCCATCCACCAGTAAAAAAACTTGATGTTAAATGTTGCATGTAACCGGCACCAAAGGTATAGACAACAATTTTAAGCATTACTATAGAGCCGGATTTAACAGCTGCAACAGAATGTAAAAGACCGCTTACAGGAGTTGGGGCAACTGTTGCCTTAATAATCCATTTGTAAAAAGGAAATATGCAATTTTTTGAAATTCCAAAAACAAAAAGCAGCAAAATAATAGCAGAGGCCGTATCGTTTTGCAGGTAACTAAGAGAATTTAAACGACTAAATTCAAGCCCCCCAATTGTATACCAGACACAAAATATTGCAGGAGCAAAAAATAAAATACTAGCCGATAGGTGCGTTGTAAGATACCAGTTTCTTGCTCGTACAGATTCCTTTGTACCATTTTGAGTAATTAATGGCGATGTAATTAGCGTCAAAAGTGTCATAAAAATAAAAGATGTTACAAGATCACCAGAGTAACATATGCCAAAAACTGCAAAAATTGAGAGTGAAAGATATTTAAAAAAATGATTAACCTTGTGCCTATGTAAGCTAATTGAAGAATAGGAATAAGAGTATAGATTTGTTAAAATCCAAACAATGTTCACTAATATTCCAAAAAAAATACGAATAAACATCGCACATAAACTTAAGCTTTACAAATCCAAAATCTATAAAGTAAATTTGAGTTGAAATGGGGACCGATATACTAATTACCAAACTTAAGAAGGATATAATAAATATTGCGGCTTCGTGGAGCTTTTTGTAGCTTCTGGCAAGAGATCCTGTTAATATTTCAACAAATGGGAGGAGTATCAATAGTGAAATATAAGGACTCATCTTTGTATGTAAAAATAAAATACAAAACGATATTTTTTAAAATCTTAGGTTTGCAAAAATAAGAGTCAATGTTTTATTAAAATAATATTTTACTAAAATTTAGGTACATTACCTCAAAAAACTTCCCTAAAACAAGAGATAAATTTTCATCCATATTGTAACTAGAGGTGTCTTTATAAATAAGGGTTATTTTGTTTTTGTATTAATGGTGGCAAAATTATTTTTGCCCCTTCCAATCGTTTTTAAAAATTTCAAGTCCTTTGTCGGTTAGGGGGTGTTGAATTAGTTTTTCTATCAATGCTGGCGGCATGGTTGCAACATCAGCACCTATCCTTGCACATTCCAGTACATGCATAGCGTGCCTTACCGAGGCAGCAAGTATTTTGGTTGTAAAGCCGTAGTTTAGATATATCTCTTTTATTGCAGCGATAAGCTCAAGCCCGTTAAAAGATATGTCGTCCCATCTGCCAATAAAAGGGGATACAAAAGTTGCTCCTGCCTTAGCAACAAGCAATGCCTGATTTGCAGAAAAGCAAAGAGTTAAATTTGTCATAACCCCATTGTCGCTTAAATATTTACAAGCTTTAATGCCATCCATTGTTGTTGGCAGCTTAACGCAAACATTTTTTGCTATGGAGCAAAGTTCTTTTGCCTCCTTAATCATTTCGTCATATTCATCTGAT
>VFQT010004855.1_pt1 | contig 10726 bp, 10 predicted proteins | sample 3512381 | NCBI WGS metagenome assembly VFQT01 (sample SAMN10412376, study PRJNA504923) | tailings metagenome | isolation source: Relicate 2 Philex TSF3 active mining site | place: Philippines: Tuba, Benguet | collected 2017-08-29 | reverse complement strand
TGCAAAATCTTTTTGCGCTGCTGCAAAAAAATCAGGGAATGCAGCCAATTCTGTATCTGCCTGATCAAACCTTTTTAAAGTCGATTCAGAGATAACCAAGTCTTTCACTTTTGAAGTGTCATTGCTGAAAGGATCTACATAAGTTTGGGGGTTGGGGTAGAATGGCCTGCCTCCCCATCCACCCGGATTACCCTTTTCCCAAGCATATAAACCATTGCCCAGCATATTCATAAACGTAGGGTTATCTCCCTCACCCAACCAAGATCCTTTCGGCTGTACAGGCATCCAAACGATATATCCCTTTGCTTTTAATTCAGCATCGGTATACCCATCCATGCCAAAATAATCAAAAATATCTCCCTCCACCATATGCTTACCATCACCCCAAACACGATACAAATCACCTAAAGGGCCCTTTGATCGAATATTGTTGGTTATCCATGTTGCAGTGAGGTATTTTTTATTTTCTTCATTGGCAACCAACTGCGCACCATATCCATAATTAGGACCATTCCTGAATTGTCTATAATCGATATCCGGCCAATTAGGTTTGATGTAAGATGCATAAGTCCCGTCTTGATCACCTGAGGGCAACAAGACAACTTTATCCGAAACCTTTTTCTTGATTGCCGTCCAATCTTTTGAACTACTGTATTTTTCTTCTATAGATTTCAGTGCGCGCGCAATCGTACTTTGTCCTCCCCACGCTGTAATAAACAAAGGACCAGGTACATTATCCATGATTACATTCATGATGAAATTAGAACCCGCAGTTTCTTTGGTTATATCGCCTTCAAACTCAATATTACCATACTTGATTTTCGACTTAAGATAGGCAGGCTTTGGATAGTGAGGATTGTGCTTGATTAAATTGGGATATACTTTTTCATAAGCCTCGACTGCATCATGAATGAAACGCTCATCTTTTTTCCATCTGTAAGATTCACAGGGACATAAATTCAATCCATATCGCGTATACTCCCTGCCTGGTACCATGAACTTTGTACCCTTACCATCGCCCTTCCAGTGAAACTGGCTACTTGCATAAATTAACCCTTCAATGTTTACATCGCTGCTGTATAATAAGAATCTGATCAATGAATTGTTATCATCTAATTCCGGATCTGCAGTGATGATGATTCTAGGCTTTGCATTTTGCTGTGCAATTAACTCATTTGAGAAAATAGTTAATCCTAAGAAAGTCAATATGCATATTAAATAAATAGAGGATTGCTTCAAGGTAAAATATTTTATTTATCAAGATAGACGGTTTTTTAGAAATAACTTTGCATCATGCCACAAAATATCGCACAGGTTGCGCTAGTTGTACGCGACTATGATCAAGCTATTCATTATTATACTTCAATATTGGATTTTGAACTGATTGAAGACACTCAATTAAGTGAAACAAAACGATGGGTGGTTGTTCAGCCGAAAGGAACCAACAATGGTTGTAAACTTTTATTGGCGAAAGCAGCATCGCCATCACAAGAACAAGCAATAGGCAATCAAACTGGCGGAAGGGTATTTTTATTTTTATACACAGACAATTTTGAACGCGACTATAAAGCATACACAGACAAAGGAGTTGTTTTTGAAAGAACTCCCGTTGTTGAAAGCTATGGAAAGGTAGCTGTCTTCAAAGACCTTTATGGTAACCTGTGGGATTTGATTGAGCCCGACAAAACCAAACTTTAAATCGAGGAGAATTTTATCGGATGGTGACTATTGTCACCATTTTTGGTTCACAATCTTCGTACCTCTATGGTATAAAACCCCTAACATGTCAACAACCAAACATCAAATCGTCATTATTGGTGGCGGAAATGCAGGCATTTCTGTCGCGTCAAAACTATTACGCAAAAACAAATCACTGGATATTGCCATTGTAGATCCAGCCGACAAACATTATTACCAACCTGCATGGACTTTAGTAGGAAGTGGTGTCTTTAATATTGAAGACACAGAAAGAAATGAGGCAGATGTTATTCCAAAAAACACGACATGGATCAAAAAGAAAGTGGTTGGTTTTCAACCAGAACAAAATACAATTCAATTAGATGACAATTCTACATTAGCCTATGAATACTTAGTTGTTGCTGCAGGCATACAACTCAACTGGCATGAAGTAAAAGGTTTAGAAGAATCATTAGGTAAGAACGGCGTTTGCTCAAATTATAGTTTCAAACACGCTCCTTATACCTTTGAATGTATCAGCAATTTAAAATCAGGTAAAGCTATCTTCCATAACCCTCACACTCCTGTAAAATGTGGTGGTGCCCCACATAAAATCATGTACATGGCGGCGGATTATTTTAGAAAGCATAAAGTATTGAATAATATCAGTATTCAATATTGGAGCGGCGCAGCAAAACTTTTTGCAGTCCCACATTATGAAAAAACCCTACTTAAAGTTTGTGAACGAGGAAATATTCAACTCAATTTCATGCAGAAACTAGTTGAAATTGATAGCGCAAATAAAAAAGCAAAGTTTGTAGGATTTGGAGACAACAATAAAGATGTAGAGACTTGGGTCGACTTTGATATGATCCATGTTACCCCTCCGCAAAGTGCACCAGATTTTATTAAGAACAGTGTTCTGGCTAATGCTGCTGGTTGGGTAGATGTAGATAAACACAGTTTGCAACACACCAAATTCAGTAACATATTTTCATTAGGCGACTCTTCTGGATTACCAACCAGTAAAACAGGTGCTGCAATAAGGAAACAAGCCCCAGTAGTTGTTGAAAATCTTCTTCAAGCGATAAATGGACAGTCGCTTAATGCCTCCTATAATGGTTACACCAGTTGTCCGCTTGTCACCGGATACGGAAAACTAGTTTTGGCAGAATTTGACTATAACAATAAACCTCAAGAAACATTTCCATTCGACCAAAGTAAGGAAAGATGGTCGATGTATATGCTTAAAAGATACATTTTACCATGGCTTTATTGGGCAAAAATCCTTCCTGGTAAAGCCTAAACCGCTAAGAGACTTTCAAAAAATATTTGGAAGTCTCTTTTTTTACTATTTACTTTGTATTTCAAAGTACTTTTAGATATGAATACTCCAAATGAACAATTGGACGCTATAAAAGACATGCGCAATCTGATGGAAAGATCTTCGAGATTTCTTTCATTAAGCGGATTAGCAGGCGTGGCAATTGGCATAATAGCCCTGATGGGTGTTGCAGCCTTGTATTTGCAGTTTGATCTTTCTCCGCTGGGAAGTGGATTTGAAAATAAGCTGGCGGCTATCCAACCCACTTTACAAGACAAAAATTTTCTGTTTTTAATCGCTGATGCGTTGATTATTCTACTAGTCGCTATTACTGCAGGCATTTTGATGTCAGTCAACCGCTCCAAAAAACTTCAATTGTCAACATGGGATAATACGGCCAAAAGAATGCTGATCAACTTATTTATACCACTAGCGGCCGGAGGCATTCTTTGCTTAATCATGATGGCAAAAGGTGAATTAAGTTACTTGATTCCAGTTACCCTAATTTTTTACGGACAAGCCCTTGTTAATGCCAGTAAATACAGTTTTGATGAAATCAGAACCCTCGGTATACTGCAAACCATAATAGGCTTACTTGCTGCATGGCAACCTGCATATGCACTATTGCTCTGGGCTATTGGATTTGGAATACTGCATATTGGCTATGGATTATTGATTCACACCAAACACCAAAACGGCAACAAGTGATTGGTGAATTAAATAAAGCATTTGAGAGTAGAGTACGATTAGGCATCATGTCTATTCTGTTGGTCAATGAGAGTGTCGACTTTAACACGCTTAAAGAGTTGCTCCAAGTGACCGACGGCAACATCGCCAGTCATATTACTGCCCTTGAAAAATTCAACTACATAGAAATTAGAAAACAATTCATCGGCAAAAAACCCAATACCTCTTATGCTGTAACCACATCAGGTAAAAAAGCATTTGCTGAACACCTCGATGCATTAGAAAGACTCATCAAAAGCACAAACTAATACCCTAAACTCAACAACATGAACACAACTCAACAAATAACCGATAATACATCTTCCGAGACTCTTTTATTCTCGAAAAAAGATCTATTGTTTATTGCTATAGCAGTTTTTATTGCTGGATGGATTGTCAAAATTCCTAGATTAATACACCAGGAAGAAGATTTATTCTTTGCTCGAAACATAGGTTTCATCGTATTTCCAACCCTACTATTTTACTTCACCTGGAAAAGAAAAATCGACTACAAAACATTAATCACACCTACCATCATATTGCTGGGAGCTGCAATATTTATCAACCGCTTACCACATGATGAAAAAAGTGATACACTCATTTTAAGTTGTATTCATCTGCCCATTTTAATTTGGTCCTTAGTTGGTTTTGCATTTTCAGGCAGCAACCATAAAAATATTTTAGAAAGAGTTGGGTTCCTGCGCTTCAATGGTGATTTAGTGGTGATGGGCGCAGTGATGATGCTTGCAGCTGCACTATTTACTGCTATAACAATGGGACTCTACAACCTGATTGGAATCAATATCCAGGAATTCTATGTCGATTATGTTGTGACCTGGGGACTACCAGCAATTCCAATTATTGCAACAGTATTGGTCACTAATAACCCCTCACTGGTGGGAAGAGTATCCCCTATTATTGCTAAAATATTTACTCCTTTTGTTTTTGTGTCATTGGCGATTTTTTTAGGAGCAGTAATTGCTACCGGAAAAGATCCTTACAATGATAGAGAGTTTTTAGTCGTCTTCAATGGTCTGTTAATTGGTGTTATGGCCATTATACTATTTTCACTCAGTGAGGTAGCAAAAGGAAAAAATAATAAAATTCAATTGCTCATTTTAGTGGGCTTATCCATACTTACCATTATTGATAATGGCATAGCCCTTTCTGCAATTGTATTTCGACTAGCTGAATATGGTGTATCACCAAATAGAATTGCAGTGTTGGGAAGTAACTTGTTAATGCTCGCACACCTGAGTATGATTGCCTATCAACTGATAAAAATCTTGAATAAAGATGCTGAGTTAATTGAAGTTGAAAAAACAATTGGAAAATTTTTACCTCTTTATGCTGTATGGGCTTTAGTTGTAACATTTATATTTCCTGTTTTATTTGGATATAAATAATAAAACCTAATTCTGAGAATACATAAGGAACTAAAAATTAATATCCTGGAATTACTGTTAATCATGTACATTTATTAAATATGAATTAATAGACTTTGTTGAAGTTTATTTGATATTGACTATTGTAGTAACTGTAATTAAATACCAGACATTAAACAATGACCAACCAGATACTTATTTCTTTCTGTGTTCTTTTGCTTATTGCTTATGTATTTAATATTACATCATCAAAAACAAAAATACCCTCTGTAATTCTCCTTCTGCTTTTAGGGTGGATAGTAAAACAAATTACCAATTACGCAAATATTAAACTACCTGACATTACACCTTTGCTCCCACTAATTGGAACAATAGGATTAATTCTAATCGTATTAGAGGGTTCTTTAGAACTTGAACTTAATAGATCAAAACTCGGACTAATAAAAAAATCGTTTTGGGGTGCATTACTTCCAATGACTTTTTTAAGTTTTCTGCTGGGATTTGTATTCAATTTTTTTGGCGATTTTGGATTAAAAGATAGTTTGACAAATGCAATTCCCTTTTGCATAATCAGTAGCGCTATTGCAATTCCAAGTGTTGGAAACTTATCAATGCACAATAAAGAATTTGTAATCTACGAAAGTAGTTTTTCAGACATTCTAGGGGTACTGCTCTTCAACTACTTCTCCTTAAATGAAATTATTGGCTTTGCTTCAATTGGACATTTTACATTTCAACTTGCTATAATTATAATTGTTTCAATTGTTGCCACTATTGCACTTTCAATTTTGTTAAGCAAAATAGACCATCATATTAAATTTGTCCCAATCATATTGTTAGTTGTTTTAATTTACACTGTTTCAAAAGTTTATCATCTCCCTGGATTAATATTTATTTTACTTTTCGGCCTAACACTAAACAATCTCGATGAATTTAAGCATCTCCAATGGTTAGAGAAATTCAAACCAAAAGAATTAAATGAAGAAGTGAAAAAATTCCGTGACTTAACAATTGAAGGTGCATTTATTATTAGAGCTCTATTTTTCTTAATTTTTGGCTACCTAATTGAAAGTAGTGAAGTAATAAACATTACTACTTTACCATGGGCATTAGTAATTGTGATTTCTATTTTCTTATTCCGTGCTGCCCAACTCAAAATATCTAAAATTCCATTTCAGCCTTTATTATTTGTTGCACCAAGGGGACTAATAACAATTTTGCTATTCCTTTCTATAGAGCCAACACATAAAATATCGATAGTAAATAAGTCACTCATCATTCAGGTAATTATATTGACAGCATTTATTATGATGTTTGGACTTATGAAGAATAAAACAAATAAAATAACAGACAAAATAGATCAAGTCAATCATAATCATCCAGAGAGCTCACACACTTGATCCTCCTTCAGCATACAAAAAACCCAAATTATATTTGGCAATTATTTTAAAATTAAAGTCACTTACAATTTTAATTTTTCATAAAAGAAAAACGCAGATACTTCTCGTACCTCACCAGGTACCATACCTTGAATAGTAATTTCTTCAATTGAGTTTCGTATTAATCTAATGCATTTGTGTTGCACCGCTGCAACCATTTTCCTTACTTGATGAAATTTACCTTCTGTAAGCGTAATCTTCACCCAGGAATTTTTGACCTTTTCATGTAAACGTATTGCTGCATCCTGAATATAATCGGGCTTGTCGATCAACTCCACTTCACAAGGCGTTGTGAAATATTCTCCACCCATTGGTGCACTAATAGCAATTCCAGACGATAGTTGTGCTGCTGTTGCTGTAGTCATCAAATTCTTGACTTGTACCAAATAAGTCCGCTTGTGTGGAATTTTCCCCTGAAATAGCAACCTGGTCACTTTTTTATCAGTTGTGAGCAACAACAAACCTTCGGAATCCTTATCCAACCTTCCAATGGCATGTGTTCCTTCAGGAAAATTAAAATCAATCTCACCCAGCAAGCGAACATTGTCCTTACTAATGAACTGAGATACCATGTCGACAGGCTTATACAAAATAAAATAGCGGTACTCAGTCATGAATGCAAAATACATCAACTATTTTTACAACTATAAGTAATAACGCTATGAAAAAATTAATTTTCCCTTTATTATTAATCGGTTTTTTGGTGGGATGTGATGCAAAAAATGAAAGTGTTCCAACTGTCGCTTTTATTGATGCATTTCAAGACAATACAATTGAAAAGGCCAAGGAAGGATTTTTTGCTGCTCTCTCAGAAAACGGGTTTGATGAGAAAAAAAGTACATTAAATATAATATACAGAAATGCTCAAGGGGATATTCCTACATTGACACAGATTGCAAAGTATATGATTTCGCAGAAGCCAACTCTGATTGCGACATGTCCAACACTAGCAACAATAACTGCTGTCCAAAACACAAAAGAAATTCCCATCTTCATGATGGTTTCAGAAACTGTCGAAAAATTACAAGTCAAAAGTAAAATGGACGGCTATCCTAAGAACTTATTCGGCATAGGAGAAACATTGGCCTATGTTGATACATCGGTTAGTTTAATTCCTAAACTCATAAAACCTAAAGGAAATAAAATTAGAATGGGATTGGTATTCAATCAATCAGAGCCTCAATCAGTTCAAGCCCTGGAAGAAATTCAGAAAGTAGCCAATGCTAACAATATTGAAGTTGTAGCACTTCCAGTTAATTCATCTGCAGATGTTCAACTGGTTACTCAATCTTTATTGTCAAAAGACATTGATGTATTCTTTGCCAATCCTGATAACACCATATTCGCTTCTTTTGAGTCAATCTTAAAAGCATGTGAAGCAAAAAATGTTCCCATCATGACTAGCGAAGCAGGACTGGTATCAAGAGGAGCACTCGCTGCTTTTGGTCCGGATATGTATGAGTGGGGCTATCAGTCTGGATTGGAGGCTGCAAAATTTTTAAAACAAGGAAATACGGAAGGGTTAACACCAGGTATTGTTAACAAAAGAAACAGGGTATATAATCCAGCAATGGCAAAAAAATACAACATCACTATTCCTGAAGGATACAAACCACTTTAATGGGTACATTTTACCTGACAGCCTTACAAATGGCACTCTGCTTGGGTCCTATGGCAATGGGCATCTTCATCACCATGAAGGTGTTCAATATCCCAGATATTACAACAGATGGTAGTTATACGCTTGGTGCGACAGTCACAGCAGTATTATTAACCGCCAGCACTCCGGTTTGGGTAGCACTTCCTATCAGCATGCTGGCTGGTGCTTTTGCAGGTACTTGCACAGGATTCATCCACACCAAATTAGGTATTGATGCTTTGCTATCTGGTATTCTGGTGATGACAGCATTGTATTCTGTCAACCTCATGATTCTTGGTCGCTCAAATATTCCATTGATAGATATTGATTCTATCTTTTCAAAATTGAGTTTATCAACCAATGAACAATACAACCAATTGTTAACTGCATTAATTTTTGTCATCTTACTGCTTGTGTTCATCGTCTACTTGTTGCGCACAGATTTTGGTATTGCCATGCGAGCGACGGGGAACAATCCCATCATGTCAAAAGCCATGGGCGTTAATAATGATAAAATCAAAATCATGGGATTGGCTATGTCAAACGGGCTCACCGCTACCAGTGGGTTTTTGGTGAGTCAGTACCAAGGTTTCACCGACATCAACATGGGAATTGGTATTGTAATCACGGGATTAGGATCGGTGTTGATTGCGGATACCATAAAAAACTGGACAGGCATCAGAAAGATTGGAAGACAAATTGCTTTGGTAGTAATTGGTTGTATTGTATTTCAATCTGTACTTGCTTTCACCCTCTCCATCGGTATTGATCCCAACTTATTAAAAATGGTGACTGCCTTATTTGTTTTGCTTATCGTTGCTTTACCTAAAATCAGTAAATCATTTCCCAAAGGTTCAGCATGATCAAGATCAATAACCTATCAAAAATTTACAACAAAGGAAAGGAAGATGAGGTTTCGGCTTTATCTGACCTTTCCATTGAAATACCACAAGGTGAGTTTGTTGTGATCATCGGTACTAATGGCAGCGGAAAATCAACTTTTCTCAATCTCTTGTTAGGTACCATATTCCCTTCACAGGGTTCAATATTGGTTAATGAAAACGATATCACTCCTCTACCTGAATACAAAAGAAGCAAGTGGGTTTCTATGGTCTTTCAAAATCCAGCCCATGGTACAGCAGGCGATCTCAGCATTTTAGAAAACTTTCGACTTGCAGCAATAAGAGCAGGAAAGAAAAATATAAACATAGGCATCAACGATCAATTCAAAATAACTGTTGAAGAAAAAGTGGCTAGCCTGGGTATGGGTCTCGAAAAAAAACTTGATCAATCCATGGGAAGCCTCTCTGGTGGCCAACGTCAGGCACTTACTTTGTTAATGGGGGTAATGGACAAAACAGATATCCTGTTAATGGATGAACCAACTGCTGCCCTTGATCCAAAATCTTCTCAAGTCGTGATGCAACTGGCCGACAAAATCAACAAGGAACTTGGTATCACCATTGTTTTGGTTACCCATAGCATGAAAGATGCGCTTCAATACGGAAATCGTCTCTTGATGTTCCATGGCGGCAAACTCATGCGTGACCTGAAAAATGAGGAAAAATCAGTTTTACAACTGAATCAGCTTCAGGAATGGTTCAGTTAAGGAGCCGCTTTTCACTAAAAGTATTTCTTCTTTTTAGCATCTAATCGTACATTGTTAATTCAATTCAATGTACATGAAGGCAAGTCCCCTTTTCAAAAAACAAGCTGTTTGGCTTTTGTCAGTTCCAGCTGCTTTAGTTATTTATTTAGGTATATCTGCATTTACAAAACAAGCTGATCCTGGCACACCCCCAGACCCTAATCGCTTTACAAAAGTCGTGCTGACAGAAGCTGGCAAATTAGATGAGCCCATGGAGATGACCTTCCTCCCAGATGGAAGGGTCTTGATTGTAGAAAGAAAAGGTGGATTGAAGTCCGTGGATAGCAAGACTGGTGCTGTGAAATTATTAGCAACTATTCCAGTTAATACAAAGTATAAAAACAAAAAGGGACAACTCAGAGAAGCTGAAGAAGGCCTCATGGGTATCATAGCGCATCCGAAGTTTGCGCAGAACAACTGGATTTATATGTACTATGCAGATCCAGCAGATACCAAACACGTATTAGCAAGATGGGAACTGAAGGGTGATGAACTGGTTGCTGCAAGTAAAAAAGTTATGTTGGAAGTCCCAACACAAAGAGAAGAATGTTGCCATACCGGTGGTGGAATGGTGTTCGACCCTCAAGGTAATTTGTTGTTGACAGTTGGAAACAATACAGTCAATCCAGCTTCTGGAACTTCAAATCTCGATGATCGTCCTGGTTTTGAAAACAACGACGACCAGCGTGCACCTGGTAATACCAATGATTTACGCGGAAAAATTTTACGCATCCATCCGGAAGATGATGGCAGCTACTCTATTCCCGAGGGCAATTTATTCCCTAAAGGAACACCTAAAACTCGTCCTGAAATTTATACCATGGGACACCGCAATCCATGGCGACCAACCATCGATACCAAAACAGGATTTCTGTATTGGGGTGAAGT
>VFQT010004854.1_pt1 | contig 10728 bp, 6 predicted proteins | sample 3512381 | NCBI WGS metagenome assembly VFQT01 (sample SAMN10412376, study PRJNA504923) | tailings metagenome | isolation source: Relicate 2 Philex TSF3 active mining site | place: Philippines: Tuba, Benguet | collected 2017-08-29 | reverse complement strand
AATCAGGCACATCAACATGCTCGTGTTGCCAGGTCAAGTGATAGGGGATGTGAATCGCCTGCCCACCGATTGCCAATACCGGCAAAATATCTGAGCGCAGAGAATTCCCAATCATGAGGAAATTCTGGGGGTTGATGTCATAGCGGCGCAGAATCTGGGCGTAGCTCGAAGGATGTTTTTCGCTGACGACTTCGACATGACGAAAGTAGTCGGCGAGCCCCGAGCGAGCAACTTTGCTCTCTTGGTCGAACAAATCACCTTTGGTGATAATCATCAGCTGATACTGCGTGCTCCACAGCGCTACCGTCTCGGCGACGGTGGGCAAAAGTGTAATTGGGGCATGCACCATTTCGCGAGCGATATCGAGGATCTGCCCAATTTCGTGACCTTTTACTGCACCATGAGTAATTTGGATGGCCGTTTCAATCATCGACAGGGTGAAGCCTTTGATGCCATACCCGAAATAGGCCAAATTCCGCTGCTCGGTGTCGTAGAGCTCTTGGGCATCCCAATCGGCACGATAGGGGGCAAGTAACTGCATGTAGCGCTGTTGCGCCGATACAAACACATCTTCGTTGGCCCACAGTGTATCGTCTGCATCAAGGGCAATAGTGGTAATTGTATTCATGCAGGCATCATACCACAGCTCAATTGTCTAGCAGTTACTCATAAATCTCCTTCACATGACCACATTTGTGAATAGGCACCATGTTATCGTAAAAATGATATATCAATTCGCTAGAGGCGGCCATGAATACAACAACGATGTTTCAGCGCATCTTCATGCTGATAATGGTAATTTCGCTCATCCCCCTATTTGACACCACGACCGTTTTTGCCGATGCTGGCACGGGGTCGACCACGTTCGACACGACCAGCGTCAACACACGGTTTCTGGATGTGGTGGTCGGTGACAGCCACACCTGTGGCTTGCGGGCCAACGGCACCGTGATGTGTTGGGGCTACAACGGTGATGGGCAGCTAGGGCTCAACAACAGCTCGATACGCTACAGCTTGTACCCCGTCGAAGTACCAGGGATCAATGATGCCGTCGCCATTAGTGCGGGTGGCAACATCACCTGTATCATCCGACGTGATTTGAGCATGGCCTGCTGGGGTCACGGCTACCATGGTGACAGTATCGATCCCTATGTGCGTTGGGGAGCGACCACTGTGACTGGGATGCGTGATATCGTACAGATTGCTGTGGCCAATGCTGGCACCTGTGCCAAAAATAAGTACGATTACTTGATGTGCTGGGGGTATAACGCAGAATCATACCGTTACGACTTCTGGTTACCAGGTGTCACAGAAATCTATGCACGGGCAAGCTGGGCACCTCGCACCATCATGACTACAAAAACTAAAAACTTTGCCATCCGCAATGCACGCGGTGGCTATCACAATCGGCGAATATGTTATATCAGAGAAAATAACAGCTTGAGTTGCATCGGTGCCAACTACGACGGATCACTTGGCATCGGATACAGCTCATATAGCGATCACAGTCACATGACGGTAATGAATCTGGGCAATTATGTGGAAAAATTCGCATTGGGGGCCAATGGTGGTTGTGCGATTCTGAGCGATCAGACCACCAACTGTTGGGGCTGGTACGGCCAAACCGCGGTACCGATTGACACACCCGAGCCTTTTGTGGATGTGTACGGCAGCAATGCGCAGCGCTACTACTTCAAGGGCCAATCCGGCAAGATTTATGCGATTGGTGATAACTCGAATGGAGTATTGGGCGTCAACAGCGTCATCAATCCGTGGAATATTCTGACAGAGATGCCCGAGATCAACGGCGCAACGCAAATTGCTGGCACTGATCATCAGCACGGCTGTGCGGTGCTCGCCAGTGGACGCATCCGCTGTTGGGGGCATAATCCGTGGGGGCAACTGGGCAATGGTACACAGAGCGGGTCATACGTACCCGTCAACATTGCCATGCCAGGTGAGCCTGTGGTGGAATCAACGACTGCCAACGAAGACGCATTGAGCAATGTGTTTTACATTCGCCGCCATCCAGATGATGGTGCCGAGACGACGCATATGCGCATCACCGACATCACGGGTGGCACGCTGTATCAGGCCGACGGCGCCACGGTCATCCCATCGGGGAGTTATGTACCGGTGGCCATCACCGAAGCCGGGTTACGCTTCAAGCCAGCCCCCAACCAGTACGGCACTGGGGTGGGGAGTTACACGGTACAGGCCTCGACACGAGCCAGTATCACGGGGGTGAGCCCCGTACGCATCACCGGCACAGTAGACGTGACACCAATAGCCGATGCACCGCTCATCAGCGATGCACTGACCCACGAAGACACGCAGTCGTATGATGGTTTGGTGATCCGTCGTAACCCGGTCGACGGCAACGAAGTCACGCATATCCGCATCGATGGCTACACTGGTGGGCAGCTGTATTTGCCAGATGGGGTGACCGCAGTTGCATTGGGCAGCATCATCGACATGACCACAGCGGGGCAAGGTCTGAGGTTTACTCCGACCGCCAATAGTGTGGCGACGGGGAGTGTGACTGTACAAGCGCTGACGAGTGCCACCGGAGCCGGGGCAAGCGACAAGAGCACGGCCCAGGTACAAATTAAAGCGGTCGTAGACGGTGCGCCGAGCATCAGTGGTGTGACTCTGCGCGAAGACGAAATGAGCCGTGCGGATATCGTTATTCGCCGCAATGTGCTCGACGGCGACGAAGTGGGCTACTTCCGCGTAGTGACCAACGCACCAGGCCGCATCTACCTCAACGACGGCACCACCATGGTGGTAAACGGGGGATTTGTATCGGCATCGGCAGCAGCAGCTGGGCTACGTTTTCGGCCGAACCCCAATGCTCACGGTAACTACAGCATCCAAACACAGGCAGCAATTACGCCGACAGCCGATGGCGTAGGCGGCGAATTTGCCAGTGCGGCCCTTGTCATCACGCCTGAGGCCGATGCGCCGCTGGTGAGTGATGCGAGTGCAGACGAAGGACAACAAAACAGCAGTGGACTGGTGATTTCGCCCAATAGTGCAGACGGCAGCGAGATTACCCACTTCCGAATTGCCAATATCGTAGGCGGGCGCTTGTTCCTCAATGACGGCATCACCGGGATACTGATTGGGCAGTACATCACGGCCGCCCAAGGGGCTGCCGGACTGCGCTTCAGCGCCCCTGCAACGTCATTGTCAGACGGATATATTGAGGTGCAAGCGGCCACTGGGGCATCGCCAGCACTCACGAGCATCAACAAAACTCGAGGGACAATCCGCATCCGTGACTTGACACCACCACAAATCACGATTCCATACGATACCATCCTCGAGTCGTACTACGACAGTGGCACGGTGCTCAATTACACAGTCAGTGCCGAAGATTTGCGGGATGGCATCGTGGCTGTGAATTGTGACAAGCCCACAGGCGTAGTGTTGCCGGTAGGTGAGCACACGATTACCTGTACAGCTCAAGATTCTAGTGGCAATGTGGCTCAGTCAAGTTTTGTGGCAATTGTACAAAAAATCGCACCAGCGGTACAGCTGGCCCCACTCAATGCGGTATCAGGGAATGATGTCACGCTGAGCTGGAGCCTGGCAGTAGCGGTGGCAGAACCATACCTGTACGAGGTACAGCGGCGAGCGATGCCAAATGGTGATTGGCTGACGGTACTGCGCGATGTCAGTGATCGTACGGCCAGTGTACGGAGCGTTGGAGAACTCAATTACGCATTCCGCGTGCGAGCATACTTGCGCGACGGCACTACTGGGGCATGGTCGAATGTGGCCACCACCAGCATCGATGAGACACCACCAACCATCAATGCCTGGATCAACCGTGGGCAGAGCAGTGGACGCAGCGCAGAGGCCACCAGCAATACGCGGGTACGCTTGACGCTCCAATCGGGCGGCAATGACCCAGCGGTCATGTGGCGTTGGAGTGAGGATGGTGTGAGCTTCAGCAGTTGGCAAAATTATCAGAGCCAACAAGACATCAACTTGACCGGCATTGATGGCTACAAAGAACTCCGCATTGAAGCCCGTGATCGAGTAGGCAATATCGGCGTAGCCTACACGGGAATTATCCTCAACCGTGACACTCACAATGGATATCGCGTACTTATCAACAACGATGATGCATTTACCTCGATTAACACGGTGAATGTGGCCATCAATATACCGCACACCATCTTCCCACCCATAGCAGAAATGCAGTTGGCAACCAATGGGGCGTTCAGCGGGGCCACTGCTTGGGAACCGTTCGCATTTGCGCGCAGCTGGACATTCAGCGACACGAGCAGCGACACATATCAGATTTATGTGCGATTCCGCACAGTGGATGGTGGTATCACCCAATACGTCTTTGATAGTATTGGGCTTGATCGGGCGCCACCTGCAGTCAACGTGCGCGTCAAGGCACTCAAGAACTCTGAAGTGATGGTGAACATGACCAACCGCGAGCGGGTGTCGGCGAATGCCCGACAGTCAACGGTGACAGAGATGCAGCTCGCCCCAGCCAATCAGTTCACAGATACGAGCTGGCAACCGTTTAGCACGCAAGCAGTCCTGAGGTATTCGCAGCGTTCGACGGATACACAACTCATCTATGCCCGCTTCCGCGATAATGCTGGCAACATGACGGGCATTCAGTGTTTTACCATCAAGGGCAAGACTTGTGCGGCAGATGACAGTGTGATTGCCAACAGCGCGCCAAGCCTATACATCAGCGAGCCATACCGTATCAACCCCGATGCAGTGGTGAGCATCGATGCAGACCGCGTTGTCGTCAACGACAACGAAACGCCACGGCAACACCTCGTCTTCACATTGCTAGTCGAGCCCACCAACGGTTGGCTGGTGTTTGGCGGCACACGCATGACAGTTGGCACGCGTTTCAACTATACCGACATCGAACGCAAACGCATTGTCTACCGTCAAAATGGTATCCCCAGCGAGCATGATCGCATCGTATTTGGAGTCGACGACGGTGAGCTGAGTTCAACAGCGGCAACCATGTGGTTTTTGATGAACGGTGTCACAGATCCAGAGCCCACAGCCACGGCAACAGCATCGGCTACGGCAACGCCTGAGCCAAGCACGACCATGACACCAAGTCGCACCGCTACAGCCACAGCTACAGCAAGTCGCACGGCTACGGCATCGGCTACCAAGCCGCCGACGCGCACCAAGCCACCGACGCGCACCAAGCCACCGACGCGCACCCTGTTGCCCACACGCACTATGACCCCGTCGAAGACCATACAACCGACGCAAACCGCACAACCGTAGTCGTATGTCGTAATTCACATGTGCAACCCCTCTCAGATTGATTCTGAGAGGGGTTCTGGTATTTATTACATCGTGTAGTAATATTTACAATAATAGCAACGTATTTCGTGTGTCAGTCAAGGATATTGTCATGAGTTTTGTCATCGTACAAATATTCATTCTGGCGCTGCTCTTGTTGAGTGTACGCAACATCCGGCAATTTGCCTGTCGTCGCAGTCCACGACGCGAACACATGCTGACCATTGCTGGCGGGTTTTGGGGAATCGGTGTGATGCTACGGAGCGGTGCCTATTTGGCAGCAGGGTCACCCAGCAACGGCATACTCGGACTACTCGGGCAATTCGTGATGTGTGGTGGCTATATCTGGATGATGGCAGCCGTGATTGGCTGGGATCGAATGGCAATATCAGTACCTGGGTGGGGGCGAGCACTACAGTCTCAACTGTTGGTCATAGTAGTCATGGGGGTGTGTTGGTATACCAGCTGGACGCCCTGGGCAGACGTACCGGTATGGGCAGGATACATCAGCATGATGTTGATCGACATCGTGTTCTTGGGGCATATTGTGGCGTATCGACGCTGGATTATTTTCCCCTTTTTGAGCCTACACCTCATCGCTGCCAGCATCAGCATGCTTGCAACAGTGAATGGTGCGTTGGATTCTGGCAATGTTGCCGCTTGGATGTACACGGTAGGTACGACGACCGGGATATTCTGGATTGTGAGTATGTTGCTCCAGCGTGGCGAATATCAGCGACGCATGATGATTGTGTGAAATCATGCGAAATTCGATTTGACATTCAGTCAGTGACCGGCTATACTTCAATTCGTCAAACAACATATATCCTCTTGATTGACAAGAGAAATGCCGGAGTGGCGGAATGGCAGACGCGACGGTCTCAAAAACCGTTGAGGGCAACCTCATGTGGGTTCGACTCCCACCTCCGGCACCATTTTTTTATCCAATATCGGGGCGTGGCTCAGCCTGGTAGAGCGCAGCGTTCGGGACGCTGAGGTCGGAGGTTCGAATCCTCTCGCCCCGACCAACCGGCGAAAGCCGGGCTTTTTTTTGGACAAATTCACATGAAGCACGATATTTCCATCAAATGGTTCGTGGCTGCGTTGTTGGGGCACACAGCTTGGGGCCTGTACCCAGTGCTGGCACGCTACCTGCAAATCGAAGCGCAGTTGCCAGGGCTAACCCTGTTGACTGTGGCCAACGGCTTCGCCATGATTGTGATGATTATCGTGGTGGGCATTCGGCGTGAATACAAGCAATTGCTGATTAGGGCCGGATGGGTGGTCGCCGTGTTTGCCGCACTGCGAGCCATCACCAATGTGCTAGCTGCGCGCTATGCGCCTGCGGCACAGGTCACACTCATCGGATTGTTGACACCACCACTTGTTGCGGTAATGGGGCGATTGTGGTTTGACGATCCGCCACCACCCAAAACTGGCCTCGTATTAGCATTGTCGATGCTGGGTGCGATCGTGATGTTGAGTGGTGATTTACAGCAACCCGAGTTTTGGCAAGTGGGGGGTACAAGTAGCTGGGTGGGCATTGCGCTCGCTGTCACGAGTAGCGTGATGTTGGCGTTGTACATGTTGTCAGTACGGCGCACCAGCAAGTTTGGCTTGTCGAGTGAAGCAACGTTTCTGCTACAACTCATTGCTGTGGTAGGCACATCAACGCCATTAGCATTTGCGAGTGGAGCCGATTGGAGCGGTTGGACGCGAATGACTGGCGGACAATGGGGTATTTTGTTGGTGTTTGCCCTGGGGATTGTGATCGGGGCGAATCTACTGCAGGTATACACATTGCGCAAACTGGGGGCACCACTGGTCACCACAATTCAGGCATGGCGCTTGCCGATGACGGCGATTGCTGCTGGGTTGATTATGAGTGAGTGGTTGCAGACGCCCACTGAGATTATCGGGGCCTTGTTGACAGCAGCAAGTGTGACCTGGTACTTGATTGCCCAGCGCAAACCGGCTTGACCAATGTAGGTGAGAGTGCTATTATTTTTGCGATGACTCTGTAGCTCAATTGGATAGAGCGCAACCCTCCGGAGGTTGAGGTTGCTGGTTCGAACCCAGTCAGAGTCGCCAACCCGAGACGCCCAGCGTTGCTGGGCGTTTTGCATTGATGACAGAGGACAGTGTCATGATTGAAGTCACAGCAATATACAAAGCGTTTGGGGATGTCAAAGCCGTAGACGGGATTTCGTTCACGGTTGCACCCGGCCAGATTTTTGCGCTCCTCGGACCCAATGGCGCCGGCAAAAGCACAACCATCAACATGTTGACGACCTTGATGCAAGCAGACCGGGGGTCAATACGGATTGCGGGACTCGACGTACACACGCAGTCCGACCAGGTACGTGCCATTATTGGGGCAACGTTTCAAGACATTGTGCTTGATCGCGATTTGACTGGCTACGAAGTACTCGACTTCGCCGGGCGCTTGTACGGACTGGGCACAAGTGAACGTCGACAGCGCATTGATGAGCTCTTGCACATGGTTGAACTGCATGATGCGGCCAAACGTCTGACCGGCACGTATTCGGGGGGCATGAAACGGCGACTCGAGCTGGTGCGTTGTTTGATGACGGCACCACAAGTGCTGTTTTTGGATGAACCAACCCAGGGCCTCGACCCACTGCATCGCACCATGATTTGGCAGTACATTGAGCAACTACGCAGCCAACACGGCATGACGGTGGTGCTGACCACACACGCCATGGACGAAGCCGAATCACTGGCAGACCAGGTTGGCATCATCGATCATGGGCATCTGGTGGCCTATGATACGCCACAATCCTTGATTGCCCAGACCGGCAATGAACGCATTGCCATCGAAACGACGGCGGCACTGGATACCTATGCGCCACCGTGGCGCACGCAAGCCTGGGTACGGTCGTGGGATGTGAGTGATGGAGTGTTGTACGTGGGGGTCGATCAGGGTCCACAACGCTTGAGCGAGATTATCCAGCTGATGAGTCACGACGGTATCACGCCACAGGCAGTACGAATGTCGCGCCCCACATTAGCAGATGTCTTTTTGCAGGTGACTGGGCGCACCTATCGCGATGAGGTGAATGCATGATGAATGCCACATACACGATTTGGTTGCGCCACATGCGCAAGTTTTTCCGCAATCGTGAAGAGCTGGGTGGACTGCTCATCCAACCCATCTTGTGGGTGGGGTTGTTTGGGATTGGCATGGGGCGTTTGATGCCTGGTCAAATCGATTATTTGAGTTTCATGTTGCCGGGCATTTTGGCGTTGACAGCGCTGGGCGGTGCTACTGGTGGCGGCATGATGTTCCTTGATGAGCGCTTGCGTGGCATACTCCGTGAATATCAGATTGCACCTATCCCGCGGTTGAGCATTTTGCTGGGGCACATGCTGGCGACATTGTCGAAGGCGCTCTTCCAAGTAATTATCGTCGTCATTGTCGGCATGATTGCAGGTGCGCAGTGGTATGGCGGAGTAGTCGGTGCCGGGATGGCCCTGATAGCCCTCTTGCTGTTTGGATTGGGGTTTGCGGGAATCGCGCTGGCAGTGGCCGCTCGTTCGCGGAGTATCATGGGCTACCACGGCATGATTTTTTTGTTTAATTTGCCGCTGTTGTTTGCCTCCAATGCGCTCTACCCACTGGATGTGGTGCCGACATGGATGCGCTGGATCGCCATGGCAAATCCGGCTACATGGTATATCGACGTTGTGCGCGGTATGGGGCTGGCGAGCCCGACAAGTATGCCGATTGCAGTGGCCATGCTCTGCCTTACGGGATTTGCCGTAGCAGGCACCTGGTGGGCACTGCGACGCTTCCAACAACTCACCCGTATCGTTTGATTGCGCATAACACCACACTTGCCCGTTTTACATGGACAAGTGTGGTTTTTTCATTACAATACAAGTAGCACAAATGTACAAACGATGACAGATAGGGAACACCCAATCATGGCACGTGACACGATCGAAATTCGCGGTGCCCGCGAGCACAACCTGAAGAACATTGACCTCACCATCCCCCGCGACAAATTGGTGGTACTGACGGGGGTATCGGGGTCGGGGAAGTCTTCGCTGGCATTCGACACCCTGTATGCCGAGGGGCAACGTCGTTATGTTGAGTCTTTATCAGCATATGCGCGGCAATTCCTAGGGCAGCTCGAAAAGCCGAAAGTCGACTATATCGGCGGCTTATCGCCGGCAATCGCCATTGAACAGAAGAGTGCGTCAAAGAACCCGCGTTCGACTGTCGGTACAGTAACTGAAATCTACGACTACTTACGGTTGTTGTATGGGCGCGTGGGGGAGCAGCACTGCCACGTGTGTGGCAAGCAGGTATCATCACAAAGCGCCGAGCAGATGGTCGATCGAGTGTTGCAGTTGCCGACAGGGAGTCGGTTTTTGGTGCTTGCACCGCTCGTTTCACGGCGCAAAGGTGAGTACAAAGAGGTTTTTGCGGAGGCGCGCACCAACGGATTTACCCGGGTGCGTGTAGATGGTGAAATTCGTTCGTTGAGTGACGAAATCAAGCTCAACAAGAAGGTCAAACACTCCATCGAAGTGGTCGTCGATCGCCTCGCAGTACCCGCGCATGACGAAGTTGCACAGAGCGAAGCGACGAGTGGCAGTGGGCGAGCGAGTGCCCAGGCCCAATCACCGTGGGAGGCCTATACTACGCGACTGACGGATGCCATTGAACTGGCACTGCGAACGGGCGAGGGCATTTGCGTCATCAGTGTGGTCGAACGCCCAGCAGGTGAGGATGAGGGGACCCACGAATCCGAGTGGATCATGAGCGAAGAAAACACCTGTACCACGTGTGGGATTTCGTTTGGAGAGCTCACGCCACAGATGTTTTCGTTTAATTCGCCCCAAGGTGCCTGCCCAGATTGCACGGGATTGGGGACACGCCTCGAAGTCGATGAATCATTGCTGGTGCCCAATCAAGAATTATCGTTGCACGATGGCGCGATTCCGTACTGGGGCGAGCTACGCAAAAAGCAAGATTCGTGGGGGTACAAATCACTTGCAGTCATTGCGGCTCACTACGAAATCGACCTCGACGTTCCATGGAACACACTGAGCGAAACGGCGCGACAGGTCATCATCCACGGCAGCGGCAGCGACCGCATCAAATTCACCTGGGCCAACGACGAAAGCGGCTCACGCGGGGAATTCATGCGCCGCTGGGAAGGGTTGGCCAGTGAGATCAACCGGCGCTATCATCAGACCGGCAGTGATATGTCACGTGAGTTTTATGCGTCATACATGAGCGAACAACCATGCCCGACCTGTCAGGGAGCACGTCTGCGCGCCGAAAGCCGGGCGGTCAAAGTGGGGGGCTGGTCGATTAGTGAGGTCGGATCCCTGACCATCCAACTCGCCCATGCCTGGGCCATCGGGCTCAATGCCGATCAGACGACACAG
>VFQT010004850.1_pt1 | contig 10743 bp, 11 predicted proteins | sample 3512381 | NCBI WGS metagenome assembly VFQT01 (sample SAMN10412376, study PRJNA504923) | tailings metagenome | isolation source: Relicate 2 Philex TSF3 active mining site | place: Philippines: Tuba, Benguet | collected 2017-08-29 | reverse complement strand
GGCTGTGATCCAAGCGAACGCCTTTGTGGACACTTGTTTTGAGCGGTATGATGCCGCACTTCGTGTGGTTCCCGACCCTATTGAGGAGCAGAGGAAGAGGATGCAAAGGAAGGAGGAGCTTGAGAGGCTCATTCCGGCGGAGAAGGAACGGCTCTTTGGATCCTTGTGGTACGAATTCAACGCCCATTCATGGGTGTATGCAAGGATGACCGGAAAAGTGTCATACAACTGGGAGTACGACCAGCTTGCTGAATTGATTTTGGAGCTGGAGAGGCTCGGTTGAATCGCAAAACCATTAAGTCTATGGTTGAAAAGACGTGGGATATTAGCTATAATACCCTTAAAAGAGGAATAGTCCGCTACACACAAGCCTAAGGATAAAGCAGTGTTAATCATAAAAATATAAAAATGAGCTTGTAAAGCACGTTTTTTAGTGCTCTAAATAGAGCACTAAAAAATGACTCATAAAGCATTTTTTCACTTCTTGAAGAAGTGAAAAAATGACTCATAAAGCATTTTTTCACTTCTTCAAGAAGTGAAAAAATGACGGATGAAGTTCTTAATTATTTTCGTGTTATCAGTGAAGTAGAGTCATGCGGGTTCATACTGGTATTGACATCACCCCGGATCGGGCAACGTCCCGGGTGTCACAAGCAATCGTGCCCCACTCTTCCGGTTCGGACAACGCCGGAGGAGTCGTTATCAATCGTGTCTCATCTGCAGTAGCAGATGCCGCTCACGCGACGGAGGCTGCGGCCGCTGCGGCGGTTGCCATCGCGGACAACGCTCTAAATGCCTTTCGTGGTATCAAGCGTTCTCGCGAACGCGAGCACGAGATGTGCTTCTTGGCGGAGTGCTACAAGCCCTCTAACATGTATCGTCCAGTTCGTGCGCCGTTCATGGAGCCGCTTCCATGGCTTCCGCGCAAGAGGGTGGTTGAGACCAAGCGGCCATCCGACGAGGAGTGGGCTGCTTTCTGCGCGGAAGTCGAGTGAGTAGGGCTTGTGTCCCGTAAAAAACACAACAAAGTCGTGGCAACACGGCGTCATAAATAACTATTTTTTAACTAAACCAATATCCAAAATAGCTCTTCAAAGGAAGTGTAGCAAACACCAGAGCAGAAGAGTCTTATCTTTTCGCCGATATTTTGTGAATACTTCCCGCGTAAAAATCCATCATAACCCAATGATTTGATATAAAATTTGATCCCATGTGGTGTATTATTAATGACATATGCTTCATATACTTCTTCACCATTTCGCGATAAATAGTCCAATAACTTCCACTTTTTATACAACTTTTCAAGATCATCGCATAACTGTTCGCGAAGATTGATATGACAAAGTAGTTCATCCACTCTTTCATATACATATCCGTCGATCATACGCATAACGATGACGTCATGATAGCGGCGAATGGGGCTGGTAAAGTGGGTGTAATAGTCGAGATTTAATCCGTAATGTCCGTTCTTTTCGTGGTGGTAAGATGCGCTCTTATACTTTTGAATCATAATGATACCGTCGATGAGTTCATCACCGGTTACGGGTTCGATCTCTTGGAAGGGTTTTGGATGGACGCGTTGGGGGATCTTTGTTTCAAAAGAGTTGATATGTTCGGTGACAATCCGATTGGCGTTAATCATCATCATTTCGATAAGGCGATGACTCCAGCTATTCATATCTTCATACACAATCTTTTCTAAAAGGCCGTTTTTGCGGTTAACGCAGTATGTGGGTTGTGTAATGTTGATTCTTCGGTGGTAGTACTTTTGGGTAAGATTTTGTAAAAATTCAAATGGATGGCGTTCAGCTGATAAAACATTTTCGTAATCAAATCGTTCTTTCACGACGATGATGCTCTTATAAATTTGATATGAAGATACAGGTAACTTTCCATCAGAAACTTCTATACTATCATCAACGGTAATCTCGACGGTAATAACACGTCGTTTTTTGCCAACGATCAGTGAGAATTGGTCTTCGCTTAGGTGGTTGGGAAGGATATTACAATTTTGGATATGATTATAAAAGGTTAGACCTAAGTAGGCCATGCGTTTTTCGACGCCGCTCATGGGGTAAATTTGGTTGGCATCGACAATATGGATATAAATTTTTTTGGCGGATACATCGACGGAGATGGCGTCATCGAAATCTTTGGAACATGTGGGGTCGATATTGAAGGTGTAAAGGTGGGTTAAATCGACACACTCTTCACCGCCATTGTGCGTATAATATCCTTTACTTCCATCTTCTTTGGAGAAGTTCACATGGTAATATGGCAAAGTAAAACGCCAAGATTCGGTGTATAAATCGTTGAGAATGATATGGTCGCGACTTCTTTCGGAAACATTTCCGTAAAACTTCTCTTTCACAATAGAGTTAAAGAGCTTTCCAATGCGAACGATATATCGAGCTCCGTATTCATCACCACCTTTATCTTTATCATTATTTATATATTGTGGATGAATATAGCATATGAAGTTGCGTGTTAAGAGTGGTGTATGGAAGATGTAGAAGCCGGTTGCTTCATCGTAGTTGCGAAGAATGCCGACGGTATAACGTTCTTTGCGGAAGAGGATTTTATGGACGGTAACCAAATTATTTTCGACACTATATAAGATGGTATCATCGGGTAGTAGTTGGAAGTAGAGTTGATTTTGGTAAAAGCGGCATTTGGTGGATGGATAGGTATCGATGGAGAGGAAGATTCCTTTGGATATGACTTTTCCTTGAAACATGAAAATAAAAATAAATAGGAGTAACTTCTATTTATTGTAAAAAGGAAAAGAGTAAAAATAGAACGAAGAGAATCGAAGATCAAGAGAGTAGCATCCAAAGTTGGGTTCCGTAAAAGAGTAGATCCGTCTTCTTTTTTTGAAGTATATTCCAAAGATTCCGGTGATGGAGTACATAGACATCCCCTACAATCTTTGTGTAATGTGTGCGATATATGGTTTGTAGGTAAAGGCGTAAATCGAGCTCTTCTTCGAGAATTTTTCCGAAATCCGAATGTTGGAGATAGATGATTTCGGTTTTGTGATGGTGTAAAAAGTAGTCGAAATCAATCTTTCCATCTTTCATGGGTATATATAAGATAAAGTATCCACCCTCTTTCATATCGGGAAGTATGGTGTAATCTTGGATGTGAATACACTTTTGGATAGAAGTATGATCGAAGAGTAAGTATTGGCAGGAACCTACTTTTTTCCGGAGTATAATTTTAAGATATGCGTCTCTATCAATACTATTATGATTGATTTTGTTTATATCTTTTGTATCTTTTGTATCTTTTGAAGAGATACTCTTCTCTTCGTATGTGCAATCGCAGCAAGATTCTGCTTCGCCACTTCTCTCTGAACCCATTTGGAGGGCGGTATCTAAAATAAAGGGTTTCATATGAAATCTTCTACTTTACTATGATATATTCTATTTATCCAATCATTTTTTACAGATGTACGGAACGTAAATAAAGAATATAATGCTGAAGCATTTGTAAAAATTGAAAAATGATAAATGAAATCGTTGGTAGGAGTAGAGGAAGAGAAGAAAATATTACAAGATGTGTCTTTACAAATTGCTTACGTGGATTGATTATTTCTTTCCAAAGAGTGAGACGAAAAGTTCAATGGAGGTTTTGGCTCCAATCCCGACCCACACGGAAAAGCGTTTAACACGCCGTAAAAGTTCGCATCACATGCTTAATGATTATGGGGAAGATAAGGAGAATCTGATATCTCATGAAGATCATCGATTGGAGAATCATATCTTTATGGATCTGAAGAGTGATGGAAAGAAGATATCCAATAAGAAGAAGAACGCATTGGTGGAGAAGCGCGTACAATTTTTGGAGCGCAATTTGAGTTTTCAGTGTGAAACGTGTCGAAATCCTATTCATTCAGAGCATGAAATCTTTTGTATGATGGATAAGCACTTCTGTTCGTATGAGTGTAGGTCTATTTTTTTTCAAAACGAGAAAAAAAGTGCAAGTAAGGTACGAATGATGAGATAATCACGTTCCTTTTTCCATTTTATTCTACGCGAAAATATAGAATGATAAGATAGAAGTAAAAGAAAGGAACCGCTTCGGTTCCCTTTTGAACCCTCCCGCTAATAATAAAAGGGGGGAAAATAATAATTAGATAATATATAATTATCTTTTCCATTTTGTTCTACGCGAAAATATAGAATGATAAGATAGAAGTAAAAAGTTATAAAAGAAAAAATGGGAATTCAAGATGAATTAAGTCAAATGGTCGTTTCGTTTCTCACTCGCACTGGTTCTTCGAATATGTATGGAGGAGGAAAGGGATTCACTGCGTTTGTTTATCTCTTCTTTGTCTTTTTGCTCCTTTTGTTAGTAAAGGCATATATTGTGAAGATTGCGTATAATCATGTGATGCCATCGTTGATGTATAGTTTAGATGTGAAGAGTGGAGCATCGTATGAGGAGCTCCAGACAAAGCACTTCCGTCCGATTGTGTATGTGGAGGCGATTTTGGTAGTAATTCTCTTCAATATGTTATTCACAAGAGTATAAAAGAAAGGAACCTCAAAGAGAACCGCTTCGGGCTCATTCTACGAATGAGCTGGAACTTCGTTCTCCTTTTGAACCCTCCCGCTAATAAAATAATATATAAAATGAATTTCTTCTATATCCATATTTGTTCGGGTAGAAATGGTATTTAAAGGTTCTCTTTATAATAAGATAAAGAGAATAAAAAATGAGAGTTCAAATCAAGGATGAAGTATTAACGCTTCATTTTGAGTCGAATCGAAATAAGATGAATGATCTCTTAGATCCGATATCGAATGTGTATGAAGGATTTTTGCCAAATCGTGAGGGGCATAACTTTCCATCGTCATTTATTCCAAAAAATCATCTTCTTGCGTGTTATAAAGAGAAGTGTAAGTATGTGATAGGTATTTACAATTCAAAGTCGATAAAACATGAGTTATTACATGCGAAGTATTATATCGATGTTGAATACAGATCACGAATTCACAAAGAGTGGGAAGAGTTATCGGAGAAGACGCGAAGTCATATTCAATCTTTTTTGCGCCGTTTGGGGTATAGTGATCGGGTCATGATTGATGAGTATCAGGCGTATCGTTACTCGGAAGCGGCAAATTTCTTTGGAATCAATTATGAATAGCACTCTTTGGGAAGTGCGCAATTGGAGATTTGTCGATGGCCGATTTTGAATCGTCCGGAAAAGATGAACTCTTTTTGAAACTCACTTTTGTTGAGATACGTGACTACCTTTTCCAAATCCACTTTTGTTTTAAACTCTTCTTTGGGGACAAGCATAAGTAGATTGCCACCAAAGTACATGACTTCTCCCAAAAATGCCACCTGTTTCTTTCGTGTAAGGTTGTAGAGGTAGATACATGGTGTTCCCGCTCTCTTTCGAATGGATGAAATGTTTCGCGGAGCTCCCCATTCAAACCAGTTAGATTCGTGAAAAGTGCGAATCTTTCTTTGAAGAAGTGCTTCTTTATGTTGGAGTAGATAGGTATTAATCTCTGCCTCTTCTGTCTCTTGAGAAGGAAAAGATTCGAGTAGTATGTACTTTTCCACTTTTTGAAATCCGGTAAGTACATCGATATTTCCGAGGGTTTCGTGTTTATAGACCTCTTCTTTTCCGCTGACGAGTCCGACGTAAATGTCAAAGTACTCTTCAAAGCTATTTTCACTTTCACCTTCCTTGTTTCCTTCATGAAAGGTAATCAAGCCATTACGGCAAGATACGTGTTGTAAGACGTCGTTATAGAGTACAGCTTTTTCCGCATCTTTATCTTTGAGATATCTGAAGACGATGATATCGACGGAAGCGCCCTCAAACATCTTTTCGTCATGGGGGTGAAAGATGTGTGTGAAGGTGCCTTGATTCATCATTTCGGTAAGGAGTTTTGCGGCGCATGTAAGTTTGAAGAGGTCGGAAGGGACGATGAAGATGAGTTCGCCGCGATCTTCGAGGAGTTGGAAGCATTTGGAGATAAAGTCGATATAAAGATTCCCTTTGGAGGTGCGTACATAGGGTGGATTTCCGACGATAGTTGTGTACTTTTTGGTAATCGGTTGTAAGAGGAAATCGCCATATATAATTTGTTCTTTGGGAATGGAGGGATAGACGGCGATAGTACGGTCAATTTCGTACATATCGAAGAGCCAATCAGGATTTTTTTGGGAGAGAGATAATACGAGATCGCCTTGTCCGATGGAGGGTTCTAAGATGCGTGATGGTTCATTTTTTATAAATTCAAATACTTTATCTTGAAGAGTTGTATTTGTGGTGAAGTACTGTCCGAGGGAGTGGTTCATTTTCTTCTCTTACTTCTTCTTCCTCTACAATAAACTTCTAAAAATCACTTTTTAGTACTTTTAAAAGAGAGAAAATGTTTTTAGAAGAGGAGAGAAGGGAGAGAAGAAGTATTTTAGAAGAGGAGAGAAGAGAGAAAGCTTTATATAAGTGATAATTTATTCACTTCGTTCATAAATTATCAAAAATAGAAAAAGATATTCATCTTTTTCTATTATGCACCCCTACGGGGTGCGGCGGCCAAAGGCCGCCTTGGCGACCCTATGGGGTCGCGTACGGCTCGGTCGAATACCATAGAGCAATGATATATCAATAATTATTTTTATTTGATTTGTTTGAAAAGAGATCTTCTCTTTTTGAGTTTAAGAGGAGAAGAAAAAAAGAGAGTTAAAAGTAAGAGAGATTATAAAAATTATACATATAAATGAGTAAGGTTCCCAGTTTGAAAGATATTTTAAACGATATTCCGGATGAAGTGAGTGATGAGGAGGGTGATTACACACAAATTGAATATTATGAAGAGCCGCCCAAAAAGTTTTTAGATTTACCGAGTGAATATACACAATTAAATCCAATACGGAATGTGGAACCAATGGTACAACTTTCTTGGGACTCGAAGAGTCCAGAAAGTAGCAGCGCAAGTCGTCAAAAAGGTGTTTATCATCCGGTACGTAATGAACGTAACGTACCGAAACCTACTCTTTTAACATTAACGGAGCAAAATATTGCGAAAGTGAATAATGAATCGTTGATTTCGTATGATATTCCGTTGGAGGATTCGATAGAGACAAAGTCAAAAAAGAGTCGGCATACGGAACGGAGTGATCTGAAGAGTCATCGATCACACAGGAGTCATGAATCACATGAATCGCGTGAATCACATAAAAGTGTGAAGAGTCATAAATCGCACAAGAGTAATATTGACTTCTCGGTAGGAGTGGATCCAAATCCGCATCCAGTACGAGAAGAAGATGCGCGTTCCGTATCGTCATCTCGAAGTGCGTTATCCTCGATCTCGGCGTTATCAATGGGAAGTATTAAGCCGGTAGCTCATAAGAATGTTCCAGAAAAGTCGAGAATGAGTCGAGAAACAAGTTCGCATATATCGATGTCAACTTTCTCAGCTACTTCATTCAGCTCGCTGAATGAGGAGAAGAAAGTAGCAGCGCCTCTTAAGAAGTCGTCAAGTGTTTCGTCATTCGGTTCAAAAGTGGATAAAGTAAAAGATGAGAAGAAGAGGGATATAGATGAACGTAGTGAACGCACTGTACGTAGCGCGAGTAAGCAGTTGATCCCGTTATCATCATCAATTTATCCGAAGCAGAGTAAGGACATACATGGATTTGATAAATTTTCGAATCAGTCGTCCCACGGAAAGGAGGAGGAGAAACCGAAAGTAGATTTCCGAAAGATCAAGAATATTGAAGAATTCAAAGAGAAGATTCAGAGATATATATCATTAGACGATGAGATTACGACATTATCTACTGCGTTGCGAGAACGGAAAAGAGAAAAACAAAGGTTTGAGGACGAGATCTTGGAATTTATGAAAGAAAACGAAATAGAGACGATTAAAAATAAACAAGATAATAGTATCATTGGATTAGTTCAGAAGAAGAGGACGGAAACGCTGTCGAAGGAGTATTTGACTGAGACTTTGATGGAATTATTGAAGAACCGCAGTACTGCGGAGTCGATAAGTCATTATATATATAGTAAACGAAGTGTAATTGAAAAGAGCATAATAAAACGGATGAAAGAAAAGGTGAAAAAGTAAATATAATTATAAAAATGTATCAAAAAAAGTTTTTCCGATTTACAAAAATGTGGGTAAAGATCTTGGAAGATTTGAGAATGAATAAATATGTTTTGAATAATTGTTTATATCATTGAATATAAATCTTTTTTCATCTAAATCAATAATATAACTATACGAGCAATCGTATGTATAGATGACTTTATCGTATATATCTTCTTGATAATTATCTACATTATTTTGATAAATGGTGAATAAAACCCCCGATTTCAAGATCTTTAGCATACTATAAGAGTACCCATAGAAGGTTAAATAATGATGGTAATCAAATGTATCCATTGCTTCTTCTTTATTTGTGTGAGGATACAATATAGCAAACTCCTTTTCAAAGTGAGATATTAAATCACTCTTACATTTGGGCGCACATCTATCAAAATCATCTTCTGAAGAGATCATGATAGCATTTTTCATCATCGTTTTCCACTCATCAGCATTTGAATTACGTAATTCATTAAGAAGAACTTGACCTAATCCATCAGGATAGGAATCTGTTTTACTGTTCGCGAAAATCACAAAAATCGCAATTATAATATTTTTAAATTTATAAATATTATAAATTATTGAATACGAGACAAATGTTTCTTAGTTAATAAATGTTTTTCATAATTAACACCGTCAATTTAAGATAAATGGTAAAAGAACAACTTTGCGTGAGTATGATAAAGGGAACCGCTACGGGCTCATTCAGCTGAATAAGCTGGCCTCTGAGAAGAAGAGGGTAAAGAGATCGTGTAGTAGTATCGCGGTGAAGGATGGATGTCCTTCGCATTGTGAGTTGCCGAAGGATCCGAGTCGTAAGACGTGTATAGTGAAGTCGAGACGACGTGCGATAAAGGGAACCTCTTCGGTGAAAGGAACCGCTTAGGTGAAAGGAACCGCTTAGGGCTCATTCTTTGAATGAGCTGGAACTTCGTTCTCCCTTTTGAACCCTCAACACGTTGCCGCTAATAAATGAGGTATTATGAATAAGGAAGAATAGGGTAGTATGATTTTTTATATGTTGTCGTTAAAAAGATTTTTATTTGATAATAATAATCAAATAAAATGGGATTTATGATGAAACAAATTGAGAAGATTGGAATTATGTGCGATACCGTAAATTAGGTCTATAACCAAAACATAAGTAATGGTAATATTCGTAAAGAAGTAAAGCGCGATATTGGTCGAAGCGCTCCTTGGTTAAGGGGTGCTTTAACTTTTCAATCTCATCCATGGCACCCTCTTTGTTGAAAGGATGCTGAAGGATGATCTTGAGGATCTTCTTCTCAAAGCGTTTCTTTTTAGACGCGTCAATTGTGAATAAGTTGATATCCGGAAACGGATTATCAGGTTCAGATAGCAGGATAAAATGTCCGACTCGGTGATTCATGAATGCTGTTGGTCGGGTATATTAGGTTATACATAAATTTAAAATATGGTATTTTGGTTGGTAAATTTTTCTTATAATATTATTTACGTTATATAAAGGGAACCGCTCCGGTAAAGGGAACCGCTTCGGTTCCCTTTTGAACCCTCCCGGTAATAAATGATGTATTATAATAAATATTATTTACGTTATGTGATTATAGAAGGAATCTAAGTAAAAGGAAGTGGATATATTATTCAAAGATCTTAAAAAGAAAATAGGTCTAAAATATAGATATAAATATGAAAATGAATAATATATATACGTTAGATGATTTAACAATTTTACATGAATATTTTACAAATGAGACAAATGAGTTAGGGGAGAGTATTAAAGTGAAAGTTGTGATTTGTAAAGAGAAAGAGAAAGCTAAAATAAAAGAAAAAGTGAAAGGTCATACATACACAGAGAGTCAAAAAGAGAGTAATAAACGATACGTAAATAACAACCGTGATAAAGTTTATAAATATATTTCATGTTATGTTAAAAATCGATGTGAAGAAGATCCAGAATATCATGAAAAAATAAAAGAACAAAAAAGAGCATATTACCACAGAAAGAAAGAGAAAAAGTTGAAGGAGTCAGAGAATGAATAAATCATTATAAAATATATAAATCCACAAATTATTTTTATAAATTAATTTATAAAAATATAAGAAAAAAAATATTAAAAAATTTTTGAGTTTGTTTTTTTCGGAAAAAATATATTTTAGATATATAGAGACTATTCAAATAGACTATATATATCTAAGGAATGAGTACAAACTTTAACCGTTTTATAGAACAGCAACAGATCCCGTATACCATAATTGGGGTATTTTTGGACGATGAGAACAAAAAGACGACAACAGGAGATCATAATGATTGGTCTTTAGAGAAAGTGAAAGAAGAGTTTGAGAAGCAAAAGAAGAAGGTTTATAGTGATACTTATCAAATGACGAAAAGTAAAAAAGATAAGGAAGCGAAGAATCGTTTAGTAAAATATGCGAAATCATTAAGATTTAAATATGTTGAAGATTGGTATATTATTGATATAGATGAACCAGAGATAAATGATATAGAGCAGATATATTCGATAAAAGGTTTTGATATTTTTAGAGGTTTGCCTTATAAGAGGGGTACAACGAAAGGATTTCATATATTTATAAAGGTGAAAAATATAGGGAAATATAAATGTGAAACGAATATTTTTAAGGATATAAA
>VFQT010004849.1_pt1 | contig 10743 bp, 10 predicted proteins | sample 3512381 | NCBI WGS metagenome assembly VFQT01 (sample SAMN10412376, study PRJNA504923) | tailings metagenome | isolation source: Relicate 2 Philex TSF3 active mining site | place: Philippines: Tuba, Benguet | collected 2017-08-29 | reverse complement strand
ACCTACATTGAAACCGCGCAATGGAGCGAGGGCAACTACCGTGTGGTATTGAAAAATGCGACGGGTACACAAACCCTTTCTACGGTAATCGCTCATTAATCAGTTCATTTCAAAAGTCCCTGAATGCCGCATGAAAATGCAAACATTCAGGGACTTTTTGTTTATTCGCAATTAAACTTCGGGAAACCCATCAAACCATGAATCGCTTACACATTGCCATTTTTTCGATATTCACTATCACAAGCACTGTTTTAACAGCCCAAAACCCCATACCCAATGCGGGATTCAACAATTGGAACACCAAAACATTTGAAGTCCCAGCGAAATGGATGATGATCGGCCAAACAGCCCGTGAAGTGTCGAAAACCTTGGGAAACGTACAAGGCTTCAGACTCACCAACGAAGTAAGCAGCGGTACTGTGAGTTTTGCGATGAATGTGGGTTCAAAATACCCCAATGAACTCACGGGTGGCTTTGGCCTGAACGGCACACCCAGCAGCATAAAAATCAACTACAACAGCGACAAATTGGGCAACGACACGGCCCTGGTGATTGTTGGATTTACCAAAGGGAGTGATCCCATCCCCATGGTGTTACAGGAATTTTACATTCTGCCCGATGGTGCGGGTGCGGGAGATAATAGCATTACCGTTCCCCTCACCTACTCTTACCCCACAGCCGGTGTTGTGGCGGATTCGGGCTTTATTTATATCGCAAGCAGTTTGCGTCGACTCGCTCCCAATAGCAACGGGAGCATCGCCATTTACGACATTTCCTTCCCCAGCGGACAATCTTCAACGGATGGCAATTTAAACATAGAAACATGGGGCAGTTTGTTGGTGAGAAAACCCAATCAGTGGATGACTTCTTTGGATGCCTATGAGGAAAAAGTGGGCAAAATGAATGGCCTTCAGGAGTACATCTTGAGCACAACCGATGCTCGTTCCGGATTTGCGGCATTATTAAAACAACGAAGCATCAATACCGCCACGGGCGTTGAAATCATCCCCTCTTGGATGGTTACCCGAGACACCAACCTCACCGTGGCCGACATGGGCACTCCCTCTTTCGACGTTAACCAGCGATACAACAGCATCCGTGGATACTGGAAGGGAACGCTATCGGGCGGCGATAGGGCCAGCGTAATGGTCAATTTCTTTCATGCCGATACCCTGGTGGGTTCTGGTATGTTCACCCAAGATTCAAAAACCACGGTTCCGGGCAATTATATGTTGTTTGCTGAAAACATCGTTTGGGATTCACGATTCACACTCACACCCACCCGCGCAACGGTTGGGGTGTTCTTGACAGATTCTACATTCCAAACTGCGAGCAATGCGAGCAGCCAAATTTACTTGGAAGATTTGTGGTTGGACCAAAATTTTGCCAGTACCAAGCCCATCGCATCAAACAAAATAACAGAAGTTACTTGTTTCCCAAACCCCACGAAAGGGCTCATTCAAATGGTATCCGAGAAACCCATGGAGAGACTTGTGGTAGTGAACACTGCGGGGCAAGTGATCGCTACACAGGTTTTACCGGAGAACACACGCCAATATTCCTTAGACCTTACTTCGGTAACCAATAACCAAACGTTTGGGGTGTATTTCGTGAGAATCGAAGGCGCTTACTGGTCAACGACGCAGGCCATCGCGGTACAGCCTTAAAGGTTTACGGCATTTCTTTCAACAAGTACAGGGCCTGTTTCAGGGCATCCAATTTCAGCGAAAACGACTCGATATCGCTACGCTCTGCTTTACTGAATTTGCGGCTTTCCAAATCCTCCTTACTACAGCTTAAGAAAAGGGAAGATTTCATCAAGTCTTCAGACGATACTTTGCGCGACACCCAGAGCAGAATCATGGAGAGGTGAATGCCACCAAAGATGCTCTGCAAAAGTTCCACTGTGTACTTTTGATATTGGTTGTATTCGCGGGTAAAATCTAAGAAACGATTCACAATTTCGCCTGGCACAAAATCAACCTCCTTTTCTCGCATTTCTTCGATGGTCTGACAGGTATTCTCATCCAGGGTTACCCAATCGTCTTTCAAGAACTTCACCACGGCCGAAATACTCTCATATTGCAAGGCAGCAATTTCCTCATCATCGGACAGCCGATAGGCCGCATCCCATTGCAAATCATCTTCTACAAACAACGAGAATTGGGGGTTTGATTCCTCACAAAAGGTGCTAAGCAAGCAATACACCAGACTCTCACGGAGATCCGCTTGTGAGGGCAATGCATTCAAATCCTCGGCCAACAACTGAGCGATGCCCGTAGGCCAGGGCTTGAACTCGCCTTGTAGGTGGGTCTTTAATGTCGCCCCGTGGGCATTCATGACCACGGCATAGTCGCTGCGCAGGGCGCTGACTTTAACGGTGAACGGGCCGTGAGAACTTTTCATGGGCGATTACGCTCCAATGTGCTTCAAATGAAGCAAATGAGAGTGAATGGCGCTCAGCATGGTGGGGAATTCTTTGTAGGTAATTTTAAATTCCTCACAAGTCTCGCGCACAATTTGGTTCAATTTAGGATAGTGAATGTGTGAAATCTTCGGGAACAAGTGATGTTCTACCTGAAAATTCAATCCGCCCAACATCCAGGCCAAAAACTTGCTCTTGGTACCAAAATTGGCCGTGGTTTGGATCTGGTGGGTTGCCCAATCCGCTTCTACAGAGGTGATTGGCGGTGTTTTCTCGATGAATGTAACATCTTCAACCACGTGCGCCAACTGGAACACAACCGCAATCACAAACCCGGTAGTCATGCTAACCACGGTATATCCAATCAAGGTTGGAGCCAAACCTACATAATAGATCGGAAAGCCAATAAACAAGGCAATGTATCCCAATTTCGTTACCCAAAAAGTGATATGATCCATCGCAGAGAATTTTACTTTCATCTCACGATCACCTACTTTTCCTGTGAAGTACTTCACGAAATCTTGGTAAAAAATCCACATCAAATAGGTTACGCAATACAGCAACAAACCATAAATGTGCTGAAAGCGGTGAAACCAATATTTGGGTTGATAGTTGTTGACGCGCATGTATGGGCTGATGTCGATATCCTCATCGGCGCCTTCGATGTTGGTAAATGAATGATGCGCCACATTGTGCTTCTGATTCCAGAAGAAGGCGTTTCCTCCCATCAAGTTAAGGCTATGAGCCATCATTTTGTTCACCCAAGGTTTACTTGAATAACTGCCATGGGCGCCGTCATGCATCACATTGAAGCCAATGGTAGCGAAGTTCACCCCCAACAAGGCACACAATCCCAACGCGATGGCCGTGGCTGGAGTAAAAAACACGAGGGTGATATACAGTCCCACCAGGGTCAGTCCCAAAATGATGGTTTTACTATACAACTTCCAGTTGCCGGAAGATTTGATATTGTTGTCTTTGAAGTATGCGTCGATTCGCGCACGCAACGTAGAAAAAAACTGGGCATTTCTGCCTTCAAAACGAATTTGGTTCATGCGTATTTACAAAGATAGCATTTCCAACTACAGATTATCCGATAGATGTCACGAAAAGCGGCAAGGTTTTCAACGCTTTGCCCACTTTCACACGCAAATAATAGCAGCCTGGGGGCACATTTTCAACAGACATCACCACCTCAAACCCCTTGTTAGGCAGCAAGTTTACCGCTTCCAAAGGATGTTCTTTCACCACCCTACCCAAGGGATCAATCAACGCAATTGAACTCATCACCAACAGGTCATTTTGTGTAACATTTTTTCCTTGAACCGACCAATTTCCAACGATTTTCACCGTCTTTTGGGCTGGATTTGGATAAGCATGGGCCACGAGATTGGCATTTTTGTCTACGGTTTCCGCGTTCAAAATATCCCCTTTCTTCACGATGTGGGCGGTATACACACCATTCCCATGGGTTGCCAGAGCCACAGTACCGTCACTGGCCCTCACATCAAACATATCGCAAACCATATTGCCAATTTCGCCACTGGCTTGTTGCACCCATTTGGTATTCAATCCTTGGAGTGTATCGGTGGCAAAAAAACCCGCGCTGGTGGCCGCCAAATAGACCGTCCCATCATCTACCGGCAAAATTGAAATCCATCGCACGGAGGGACCATCGCCCAGCCCTGTTCCAAATTGTTCGAGGTTTCCTGCGGCCTTTGCCCACGTCTTACCGCCATCTTCCGAAGAAAATATGCTGTATACATTGTAATTACTGAACGACACAATGACCTTGTCTGCATTGCGAGGATCCACCGCAACACAGGATATGTAGGCTGACGGAAAAGCCGATGCCGTGATGTCTTTGGGCTTCAAATTCGTGCTCAAATGCGCACTATCAACCCGGTACAATCGCTTCAGGGTGGTACCGTAATACAACCGGTGAGCCGGCGTCACACTCACGCCCAAAGCCGATACAAACTCGTTGCGTATCACCACAGAGTCAGACCCCCTCACCCATCCCTGAGTTATACTGTCGTTGTTGTTAATCAAAGGAATGCTGCGCAGTTGATTGTTGCGCCACAGATATTTACCCCCGGCCAAATACAGGATGTTGTTATCTACCGGATCCAGCACATAGGGATTGATAAACAAATACTTAGACCCGCCAACAGGATCTATTCTCGCATAAGCCGTACGGTTCCCTTGTGCATCCACTGTGGCTTTGATCATCTTGCCTTGCTGTTTGGAAAAATAAAACAACTTGGCACCGTCCTCCACCGCGCAATAAGATCCGTCTCCGAAGTAAGGATCAGTCCACTTGGCATTGGATGAGGCCGAGACAGTCATCAACTGATTGTTGTCCTGGGCACCCGCCACCAAAATGGGACTTTCGGGAGTGGCATGATCCAGTGCAACGGTATAAAATTGTGTGGTGAGATATCCATTATTCAGTGATTCCCAAACAAACGGGGTTGCATTGACATCCACGGAGCGAAAAACACCGCCGTCGTTGGTATTGATAAACTTACTCCCATCGCCAGGATAAAAGACCAAATTGTGTTGATCTGGGTGATGATTGGGATAGACCCCAACATCGGGCCATTGCGCATTGAGTTTGTAGCCACCAATTTTCTGGGTTTGGGTGGAATCTGAAAAGGCGTTTGTGGATCGGTATAAATTCGTCCCGCCGATGAAAACGTGATTGCTATTTCCCGGACGCACTTTCACCAACATGTCGTAACTCCCTTGCACATTCCATCGATCAAAGGCAGAACCGTTGGGCAAATTGGCCGACAGGTCCTCCCAGACCCCTGAATCTCCTGTTCCATCGCCGCCCAAGTAGGTGTAACGATATAGGGCATTCCATTCCACTTCGCCGCGGAAATTCGACAATGCCTTTCCAAACTTGTCTGTATTGAGAAGAAAATACACCACATTTTCATTATTGGGGTCGATGCCGATTACAATGCGTTTATACGTTGACCCCAAAAACGGAGGATTGATATTGACCAAAGCCCCATCGTTGCTGCCCCGAAACATCCCCTTTTTCTGTCCTTCCGAACTCGAAGTCGCATAAACCACCCCTTTCGTGGTTACGGCAACATCGGTAAAATAACCACCCGGAATCAAATTGGACCAAGTTTTCCCACCATCAAAACTGCGTTGCACCTGATTGTAACAAGCCGCGTACATTTCTTGCACGGTATCGTGGGCCGAGGCATCCAAGGCGATATTCCACACCAACTGCCATCCTGTTGAAAAAGAAACCGGGTTTCCTGCGGCGGTGCTGCTGATGGGCGACCAGCTTTTTCCCGAATCCTTAGAAACAAACAGGCCATCACCCAAATAATAGGCACCCCTAGCACCCGCACTCTGTCCGTATGCCTCGCCTGTACCCATATACCAAATGTGTTGGTGGTTGGCACGCACGTCCTGCACCAAGCAAGTCGCGGATCTCAGTTCATTGGTTTTTTGAAACGCATTCCAGGTTTTTCCGCCGTTGGTGGTGAGCCACATCCCCCCGGAAACAGAGCCTGCCAATATTCTTTGGGTATCGGCCACATCGATGCCAATGGCCCGGGTACGACCCCCAATAAAATAGGGACCTCGGTGCTGCCAACCACTGGAGGTGCGCGCGATGGGGTTCACATCGGTGCTTTTGGGAAGTGTTGAGACAAAATTAATTTCTCGCATGCGCATGTCTAATGGGATTTGTCCTGTCTCGGGGTCGGCCAAGCGCTTCAATTCCCATTGTGTTCTGGCAGTAGCGCCGTATTCCATGGCCGATTGTTGCGATTTAAGATCCATCCCCAATCCCAGTGTTAAAAAAACCAGGACACAGCGGCAGCGAAATTCTTGTAATGTCATGACTTACGAATTTAAGCCCCTACAATGAAAATGTTGTTACTTTGTTTCCATGAATCACAGGAGATCGGGATGGATTTTGGGCCTATCGGCCATCATCACATTGGGATTTGCAGGGGCATCAAACAACACCCAAGAAAATCCCCCTGCCGTTGGCATTGACACCCTGGTGAAAAAACCTTTTGTAATGGGTAAATTCATTGCGAATACCCATGTGCGTTTTGCTGCCGTCCCCCCGATGATTTGCAGCAAACCCATGTACCTTCAAAAAGAGGTGATCGAATCGTTTCAACGCATGCGTCGGTCGGCCATGACAGCGGGAATTGACTTAAAAATCATCTCCGGAACGCGCAATTTTTGGGAACAAAAAGCCATTTGGGAACGCAAGTGGTCGGCCAACACAGCGCGTTTTGGCACCGGCGCCGCCAATGCCAAGCACATTTTGTTATACAGCAGCATGCCGGGGAGCAGCAGGCACCATTGGGGCACCGACATCGACATTAACGCCCTGGAGCCCAGCTATTTTCGCACTGGTCGGGGTTTGGCCGAGATCACCTGGCTGCGCAAACACGCCAAGGAATTTGGTTTTTTCGAGGTATACTCTCCCCGAACCACCGGCCGATTAACAGGGTATGAGCCCGAGGCTTGGCATTGGTCCTATTTACCCTTGGCCAATCAGTATTTAACCTACTACAGCAACCACGTGACAGCCGCCGATTTTACCGGATTTTACGGCAGCGGACTGGCAGCAGAAATTCGAATTATTGAGGATTACGTGAAAGGCGTTTCTACGCAATAAGGTGGTTCTGAACGAATCGGATCATACATCGCCCAGCGGCAACTCCACCCCTTAGGCTTGGGTTGATTTTTTCAATCGACGTTGCGCTACCACAAAATAACCAAACAACACTCCGGAAATGTCGGCAAAGAAGTCGGCCAGCTCCGCTGACCGATGAAAGGGCACGATGCGCTGTAGCAATTCAATCCCAGCACCTATGATGGTGGCCGTAACTACGAAATACACCACCGATTTGTGAAACTGTTTGGATTCAGTACTCCAAATCAAAAACAGCATGAAATAGAGTCCCGCATGGACCCATTTATCGAATCCGAACGAGATGGTCCACCCGAGTTTTTTACTCACCGCGGGTGAAGGAGAAAGGCATAAAACAAAAATCAGTACAAGAAAACCGATGGTTTTCTTGTACTGATTTAAAAACTTCAATATCGACATGGGCAATTATCCCACCATAGCGGTGTAATCGGCGTGACTCATCAAGCCGTCAACTTCTGCAGGGTTACTCATTTTTACTTTCACCATCCAACCATCACCGTAAGGATCGCTGTTCACCGACTCGGGTGCTGAATCCAAACCGCCGTTCACTTCAATCACTTCACCACTCACAGGCATGTACAAATCGCTCACTGTTTTCACCGCTTCTACGGTTCCAAAAACTTCATGGGCCGACAAGGTATCACCTTGAGAAGAAATGTCTACGAAAACGATATCGCCCAATTCACTTTGTGCGAAGTCTGTAATTCCGATTGTGGCTACATCGCCATCCACCATAACCCATTCATGGTCTTTGGTGTACTTTAAATTATCTGGGAAGTTCATAGTGTGTTAGTTTTGTTTTTGGCTCCAAATGATTTGAAGCAAGGTTGATACTTTCTTTTTCAGTTCTTTTCGATTGACGATAAAATCCAAGAATCCGTGTTCTACCAAGAACTCAGAACTCTGGAACCCTTTGGGCAAATCGCGGCCGATGGTTTCTCTGATCACGCGCGGACCTGCGAAGCCAATCAACGCCTCGGGTTCCGCGATATTCACATCGCCCAACATCGCAAAGGAGGCTGTAACACCCCCCGTAGTAGGATTAGTGAGCAACGAGATGTAAGGAATGCCGGCACGATCGAGCAGGGCCAATTTCGCACTGGTCTTGGCCATTTGCATCAGCGAAAACGCCGCTTCCATCATTCGTGCGCCTCCAGATTTGGATATCATCATAAACGGCGTGCGGGTTGCCAATGAGTAATCAATGGCACGGGCAATCTTCTCTCCCACAACGCTACCCATGGAGCCGCCGATGAAGTTAAAATCCATACAAGCCACCATCAAAGGCTGACCGTTGATATTTCCGTGGGCCGTTCTCACGGCGTCTTTCAAGCCTGTTTTGCGCTGAGCCACCACAATTCGATCCGAGTATGGTGCAGAGTCTGTAAAGCTCAACGGATCACCGCTACTCAAATTGGCATTGATTTCGGTAAACTGGTTGTCATCGAATAGAATATCGAAATATTCCATAGAACCCACGCGCTCATGGTAGCCACAGGCACCGCAAACGTAGTGGTTTACAATCCAATCTTTGGTGGGCGCTACTTCTTTGCAACGCTTGCACTTTTCCCAAAGACCATCGGGCGTAGGCTTTTTATCCTTGGTTTTTGTGAGGATACCGCTCCACGTACGCTGATACCATTTTGGACCGTCACCAGCGAGATCGTCGTCGTCTTCGAAATCGAGATTCATGCGAGCAAATTAAGCCAAAGTGATGCTGCTATCCAAATACACATCTTGAACAGTATTCAACAATTGAATACCTTCATTCATGGGTTTTTGGAATGCTTTGCGACCCAAGATCAAACCAGATCCACCGGCGCGCTTGTTTACAACGGCTGTGAATACGGCTTCTTCCATGTCGCCCTGTCCTTTCGACTCCCCTCCTGAGTTAATCAAGCCGGCTCTACCCATGTAGCAGTTAGCCAATTGATAGCGGGTAAGATCGATGGGGTGATCAGAAGACAATTCACTGTATACTTTGGGGTGTGTTTTGCCGTGTTTGGTGGCATTATAACCGCCGTTGTTCACGGGCAATTTTTGCTTGATGATATCGGCTTGAATGGTCACACCCAAGTGGTTTGCTTGTCCGCTCAAATCGGCACTGGCGTGGTAGTCAACACCATCCACTTTGAACCCATTGTTACGGGTGTAGCACCACAAGATGGTAGCCATTCCCAATTCGTGTGCACGCTCAAACGCTTGGGCCACTTCAATGATCTGACGTCCGCTTTCTGGACTGCCGAAATAGATGGTAGCTCCAACAGCTGTTGCGCCCATATTCCAGGCATCCTCAACAGAGCCGAACATGATTTGGTCAAATTTGTTGGGGTATGACAAGAATTCGTTGTGGTTGATCTTTACGATGAACGGAATTCTATGTGCGTATTTGCGGGCATGCATCGCCAATACACCGTAGGTTGATGCCACGGCATTGCAACCCCCTTCGATGGCCAATTTGATGATGTTTTCAGAATCGAAATAGATGGGGTTGGGTGCGAAAGAGGATCCGGCGCTGTGCTCAATACCTTGATCCACAGGCAAAATGCTCAAATAACCTGTATTTGCCAAACGACCGTTGCCGTACAACTGCTGCAAGCTCTTCAATACCTGAGGGTTGCGGTTTGATTGCGCAAAAATGCGATCTACGAAGTCAGCACCAGGTGCGTGAATCATAGACTGATCGATGGTTTTACAGTTGTGATTCAACAAGAATTCTGCTTGTGAACCGAGCAAGGATTGAATTTGAGATTGAGCCATTGCGTTTCTTTTTGTATTAAGTTTGATGCAAATTTAACCTTTTTTCCCATGATACAGGTAACCGCCATCACAAACCCACAAGATATGGCCAAAGCTTTTGATATACGAAGAATCGTATTTGTGATTGAACAGGAATGTCCACCCGATGAGGAATACGACGAACACGAGACCAGCAGTCAACATTTTTTGGCCAAAAATCAGGGGCTGGCGGTTGGCACTTGTCGGTTCCGGTCCACTGATTACGGCTACAAACTAGAGCGTTTTGCCGTACTGAAAGAGCACCGCGGCAGCGGTGCGGGCGCGGCCCTTTTGTTGCATTGCCTGAATACACTCTCCCCTACTTTTGACTTTTCCCAGGGCAACATTTATCTGCACGCCCAAGAACACGCCATGGGTTTCTATGAAAAGCATGGCTTTGTAGCGCAAGGTGATCGGTTTTTCGAAGCGGGCATCCCCCACTTCAAAATGACCTATCAACCCGGCTAACGCAGGATTACAAATTGCTTGGTTTGGCCACCAAACTTCAGTAGGTACACGCCCGACATCAAATCAGAAACGTCCAATTTTATCGCGCCTTCAGAGACACCCGACATTGTCTCCAATATGCGCGGAGCAGACAGGACCACAGCGCCTTTGGCATCCAGAATTTGTATGGATTGACCCTCTGTACCCTTTGAATTCGACAGCCACAAGACATCGTTCGTTGGTACGGGATACAGTCGCCATTGTAGGCTTTGATCAGAGTCAAAAACGTCATCCACGCCCACCATGGCATTGGTGGTGAACTTCCAAGTGGCACTGTATTTTTTGGATATTTTATCTCCCATCGCCAGCACAGCCCACTGACAAGGCATTT
>VFQT010004846.1_pt1 | contig 10744 bp, 13 predicted proteins | sample 3512381 | NCBI WGS metagenome assembly VFQT01 (sample SAMN10412376, study PRJNA504923) | tailings metagenome | isolation source: Relicate 2 Philex TSF3 active mining site | place: Philippines: Tuba, Benguet | collected 2017-08-29 | reverse complement strand
GATTCCCAGCGGGCCTTCCGAAGATTCCACTCAATCTGCCGCTGCTCAAAGGCTGCGATATCTGCGGCGTCTTCTGGGGCGCCTTTGCCGAGCGCGATCCGGCTGCGCACCAGCGCATCATGCAGTCTTTACTCGAGCGCTATCAGGCAGGCCAGATCCGCCCACGCATTTCGGATCGGTTTTCTTTGCCACAGGGTGGTGAGGCAATCAAAAAATTGTTGCGACGTGAGGCTATCGGCAAGATCGTCGTGACATGTACAGCCTGATGTTTGCAGGGTTCGCAGTCGCGCAGCTGGCGCTTTTCGTCTGGCTGCTGCGGCTGACGCGAACCCATCGTCTAGCCGCAGGCTATGTTTTGCTCGTTCCGCAGTTTTTCCTGATTTGGGACAACACCCGAGTCGCACTTGGCATTTTGATCGGCTTCGGCGACTTCCTCTACGCCATCACTTGGCCCGCGTTTTGGGCGCATTGGCTCTCGGGCTGCTGGCTCATCATCGCGAGCGGTTCGATCCTGAGACTCGCTGATATTTCATGGGCGAAACATCGCTGGGTCATGGGTAGCTTTTGCCTGCTGGCAACCGCCCTCATCGTTCACGATCTGCCGCTATTCTGGACCAAAGAAATTTATCCGGTCTGCGAGTACGACCTGATCCGCTACGCCGGGTCCGTCTCTGAGACGACGCGCTGCACACCCGATCAAGCGTTGGTGCGCGGCGAACCACCCATTGCGCCCATCGTGACCTGCTTCGTCGTCATCCTCGCGGGCCTCGTCCTATGGCGAAAGCGGGGCATGCCATGGATGACCATCGGTGGCGTCGTGATGCTGCTCACAGCGGCCATCCCGGCACTCAATCGTCATCGCCTCGATAACCTCGGCGAGGTGTTCATTCAGGGTGGGGCTATCGTGACCCTGTGGCTGCTGATGCGCCAAGCCATTCCACCAGCTCGAGTAGGTTCGACACCTCAAGATCCGCTGCTGCCGGGGGTAGATCAGCCGGCCAAGACATCTGCCGGCGGTTGAGCCACACGCTGCAGCAACCGGCTTCTCGAGACCCCACGACATCGAGACGTGGTTCGTCCCCCACGTACATGATTTGATCGGGCCGCAGACCCAGCGAATTAGCGACGGCAAGAAAAGCCTCTGGCTTCGGTTTGGCGTGCCCCACTTTTTCTGCGTTGAGCGTGACGACGAAATGACCACCGATCCCGATGCGATGTACATCGGCATTGCCATTCGAAAAGGTCGCTAGCGGATATCGCATCGACAGTTGCTCGAGCGCAGGCATGACATCATCGAAAAAAGTCACATCGTGTCGAGCATCGATGAAGACGCCGAAAGCCTCCTCGGCGATCATCGGGTCGTGCCCATGCTCGAGAGCAAAGCGCCGCAAGGCTTCCGTGCGCAACCAGGTCATGTCGTGCGCCCGGTCCGGTCGCTCTTGCACCAGCGCCATGCGCCTCGCATAGAGATCCTCGGGCGCAAATCGCTCACCGAGCACCGGATGCTGCTCTTGCAGAAAGGCTGCCATCCGCGCCTCTGCCCGTTGCAGCACCGGCCGCACCTCCCAGAAGGTGTCGTCGAGATCGAAACAAATGGCGCGCACGTCGGGGGGCATCGGAAAGCCGCGGATGTACAATCGGGCGCTCGTTTTACCGGTATCGCTCCTGGAGCACAACCATGCGACTGAACTGGACCGCCCTGCCGTTGCTCGGCCTTGCTCTACTGACAAACTCGGCCGTTGCCGCCAACGCAAACAAGCCGTTCTCGCCAGACGATCTCGTGCGACTCGCGCGAGTCTCCGATCCGCAAGTATCACCCGATGGCAAACACGTGGTGTTCGCTTTGCGTGAAACCGATATCGAAGCCAACCGCGGCAAAGTCGATCTTTGGTTGCTCAACCTGAATGAAGAGCGACCCGTCTCCCGTCGTCTCACACAGCATCCGGCGAGCGACTCCTCCGGGCGCTGGGCGCCGGATGGTCGTGGCATCTATTTTCTCTCGAGCCGTAGCGGCTCGTCGCAGGTCTGGCACATCAGCCTCGATGGTGGCGAGGCACAACAAGTCACCTCTCTGCCGCTTGATGTGGGCTCGTTCGAAGTGTCGCCGCGCGGTGACCGCCTCGCCGTGTCGATGGAAGTGTTCCCCGACTGCGTCGAGATCAAATGCACGACGGATCGCTTGGCCGAGCGCAAAAAAGACAAAGCCTCAGCGAAGAGCTACGACGCACTCTTCGTCCGTCACTGGGACACGTGGAACGACGGCACGCTGTCGCGTCTCTTCACCGCCACGATAGGTAACGATCGCAAGGCCGGCGAGTTCAAACTGGTCTCGGGCGCCGTCCGTGGCCACGTACCCTCCAAGCCCTTCGGTGGCGAGGAGGATTACACCTTCAGCCCGGACGGTCAGCGTATCGTGTTCTCGGCACGCATTGCCGATGCCAAAGAACCGTGGTCGACCAATTTCGATCTCTATGAAGTCGCTGCGGACGGCTCGGGCGAGACCCGCAATTTGACGTCCGACAATCCGGCTTGGGATGCGCAACCCGTATTTTTGGCCAACGGTGATCTCGCGTGGCTTGCCATGTCGCGCCCCGGCTTCGAGGCGGATCGCTATGTCGTGATGCTGCGCAGCGGCGGCGACGGCAAAACACGTGCGCTCACCGCCGACTGGGATCGCTCGGTGGGTCACATCGCCGCGAGTTTCGATGGTCGTAAGCTCATCGCAACCGCCGACGATGTGGGCCAAACCGCCCTCGTCGAGATCGATCCGAAGTCCGGTTATCGGCAGCGACTGCTCGGCAACGGCCAGGTGCAAGGCTACTCACCCACTCGCGATGGAGTCGTGATTGCCTGGGCCTCGCTCGGTTCACCACCAGATTTGTATCTCGTGTCGAAGGCGGCGAAGTCGACCAACTCGCGCGCCACGTTGCTGCCTACGCCAAAGCCGCTCACGGCCGTCAATCAAGCGCTGCTCGCCGAGCGACAGTTCGGCGAGTTCGAGCAGTTTTCGTTCAAAGGCTGGAATGATGAAGCGGTCTACGGCTATGTGATGAAACCCGCCGGTTTCGAGCGCGGTAAGAAGTATCCCATCGCCTTCATCGTGCACGGCGGACCGCAGGTCAGTTTCTCAAATCAATGGTCGTGGCGATGGAATCCGCAGGTCTATGCGGGTGCGGGCTATGCGGTCGTCTTCATCGACTTCCATGGTTCGCCGGGTTACGGACAGGCTTTCACCGACTCGATCAGTCAGGACTGGGGTGGCAAGCCGCTCGTCGATCTACAAAAGGGTCTTGATGCGGCAATCGGTCGCTATGAGTGGCTCGATGGCAATCGTGCGTGCTCGCTCGGTGCTTCCTACGGCGGCTTCATGCAAAACTGGATCGCCGGCAATTGGCCGGATCGATTCCAGTGCATCGTCAATCACGCGGGTATTTTTGATCAACGCACGATGTACTACACCACCGAGGAACTCTGGTTCACCGAGTGGGAGAATGGTGGGCCGTATTACCTCACGCCGAAGATCCACGAGAAGTTCAACCCTGCGGACCACGTGACGAAGTGGCGCACGCCGATGCTCGTGATCCACGGTGCGCTCGACTACCGTGTGCCCTACTCGCAGGGTCTTGCGACCTTCACAGCGCTACAGCGCCTCGGCATTCCGAGCCGCTTCGTATTCTTCCCGGATGAAAATCACTGGATACTCAAGCCCGCCAACAGCTTGCGCTGGCACTCAGAAGTGCTTGGGTGGTTGGATCAACATTTGAAAGCTACGCATACCCCGCCCGCCACTCCGCCTGGTAATTGAGGCCGAGCGAGACGATGCGTTGCAGCAACTCGGGATAGCTGAGGCCAGCCGAGAGCGCTGAGCGCGCGTAATCCTCAGCTTCGGCGAGGCACGGGTTGGCGTTCGCTTCGAGCACGAAGATTTCGCCATCGGGTCGCACGCGAAAATCCATGCGTGCGTAGCCCGAGAGGCCGAGACTGCGATAGATGCGTCTGGCGAGCTTATCGAGTCTCGCCTCGAGCGTAGGTGGCAATTCCGTCGCAGCAGAACGCGTGATGCCGTGCTTGGTCTGGTAGCGTCGATCCCATTTCACTTTGCGCGTGGCGATCGTCGCGTGGTTCTCACCCATCGAGCCGAAGTGCATCTCCCACACCGGCAAACGCGTCAGGCGATCATTGCCGAGCACGCCGACATACAACTCGCGACCGGCGATATACTCCTCGACGAGCGCGTCCGTCTTGACCTGCTCATGCATGAACGCGATGCGATCACGCAGTTGCTCCGGCGTCTCGACGACTGATGCTTGCGAGATGCCGAGAGACGCATCTTCAGTCGCCGACTTCACGAACAATGGATAACGCAGCTTGGAGGGCAAACGCACGACGCGCCCCTTCGGAAAAACCGCAAACTGCGGCGTCGGGATGCGGTGATAGTGCAACAGTTGTTTGGAGAGCGGCTTGTCACGTGAGAGCAGCAAACCGCGCGGATTACAGCCCGTGTAGGGTTGCTCCAGCAACTCGAGAAACGCAACGACGTGTTGGTCGTAGGTGACGACGCCGTTGAACTCCTCGAGCAGATTGAAAACCACGTCGGGCTTCCACTCGCGAATCTCGCCGCGTAGTGCCGTCAAACTATCGAGCACCCCAAGACATCGTACTTCATGGCCCATGGCGCGCAGATGGGTAATGACATCGTATTCCGTACGCCATTCGTCGATCTGCTGCTCGGTATAGCCCTCGGTACTCGCCGGGGGAATCAGACTCTCGTGAACGACCACCAATATCTTCAAAGACTTCATCGATCCATCACCACATCACGACCGACCAACACGGCGGCAAGTAAGGCATCGGCCCGTCGCTCGATCAACTCACGCTCGGCCAGTGACTCGAGCCAAGCGACAGGCAGACCACTTGCCCCATAGTGCGCACCGGCGAGTTGACCACACAATGCGCCCAGCACGTCGGAGTCACCACCCTGATTGATCACTTCAAGCACAGCATCCTTCCAAGTTGTATTGCTACAAAAAGTCATTGTCGCCACACTGAGCAAACGCCCGGTATCGGTCTGCGGCCACTGGCTTTGGGCGATTTGCTCGCACAGCGCAGCGTGACTTGCGCCATGTAACGCCGATCGCAAGATCAAAGAAAATGCTTGCGCCTGCTGCAACGTGGAGTCTTGATGACTCGTGATCTGGGTCGCTGCTGCGACATCGCGCGATAGCGCATCGCCATCATCCACCAAATGCCACACCACGAGCGGTGCCAAGCGAGTGAGGGCATCATGGCCATCAGGCAAGGCCCTATCGGGTGTGCCATCGACGAGCACGCGACTGACGGCCGCCGTGATACCGAGGCACTCACCGGTCGCACTGTGTTCGCCTCGTTGCTGCCAGCGACGCAATTGCGCTAGTTGGTCGACAGCATCGAAGCCACCGCGATCAAGCAAACTCGTGGCGACGCACAGCATGATCGCCGTTTCGTCCGCCCACGCGCCTCGCGGCAGATCGAATGGGCCGCCGCCAAAGAGATCGCGCACCGGCGAGAAGCTGCCCGAGCGACGCAGCTGTGTCGGTATCGACACAGACTCGCCTAGCGCAAGGCCAAGCAAAGCGCCTCGGACACGATCTCGCCAGCGCAGTATGAGTTGGGCACTCGACGAATCGAGCCAATCGAAGCTCTCGTCCGTCATCCGTTGTGTTTGGCGCCTAAAGCTGCAAAGTCGAACAAGCGAGGATCGGCCAAATGACTTGGCTCGACCGAACGCAGCGCCGAAAAAATCGTCTCGGTTCGCCCAGGGTACTCACGCTCCCAAGCCTGCAACATCTGCTTGATCTGACGTCGCTGCGCGTTTTCCTGTGAGCCGCACAAAGTACAAGGGATGATCGGAAACTGCCGCGCACGCGCGTAACGCTCGATCTCTCGCTCGGGAACATAGGCAAGCGGCCGGATCACGATGTGTTTACCGTCCTCCGACTGGAGTTTTGGTGGCATGGCCTTGAGGCGCCCACCAAAAAATAAATTCAGGAACATCGTCTCGACGATATCGTCGCGATGGTGACCGAGCGCTACCTTGGTCACACCGTTCTCGGCCGCCCAGCGATAAAGGGCGCCACGACGCAAGCGCGAGCACAATCCGCACATCGTCTTGCCCTCGGGTATCACACGCTTGACCACCGAATAGGTGTCTTGCTCAATGATGTGAAATGGTACGCCGAGCGCCTGCAAATACTCAGGCAAAACATGCTCGGGAAACCCCGGCTGCTTCTGATCGAGATTGACGGCCACGAGCTCGAAACGCACCGGCGCACTGCGTTGCAGCGACAACAAAATATCGAGCAGTGTGTACGAATCCTTGCCACCCGACAGACAGACCATGACTTTGTCGCCCTCGGCGATCATGGCGTAATCCTCGATCGCCTTGCCGACGAGGCCGCGCAACTGCGCTTGCAGCTTGCGGAAAGTACTCGACGTTTTTGCCGACGGCAGCACCGGAATCGGCACCGTCGTGACCTGCGTCTCCATCAAATCGACTGCGCCCCCATCACGATCAGACAAATACAACTGCCGAAACCGACAAGCCAGACCAGCGATCGCAAAGTGGCAAGATCCGCGAGATAGCAAGCGAGATAAGCCACGCGAGAAACGGCAAAGATGGCAGAGATCAAACCGAGTGTCTCTAGCGGCACGTTGCCAATGAAGGCGGCAACTAGCGCAGCAACGTAGACGGCGAGCGCTTCCCAAGAGTTCTGTTGCGCGGCATAGGCACGGGCGCGGTAGCCTTGCTGCTTGGCTTGCCAATCACGCGGATTACGATTGTCGTAGCGACCGGGCCCCGCCTTGGCAACGCCGGCGCATACGATCGGCATCAACACGGCGAGCAACAACGTCCAGAGGGCAATGGCCATGGGTAACTCCTAAAGTGGAGAGAAAAAACGTTTTAGAGGACGCGAGCATACCACCGCGCTAACCCGGTCTGACCGACTCCCAGACCAGCATCGCTCGCTTGCGATTTACGCCCCAATGGAATCCGCCGAGACCACCATCGGTGCGAACGACATGATGACAAGGAACAAGCCAGCCGATGCGATTGCTGCCAACAGCAGTACCCACCGCACGCGACGCTTTTGGTTTCGATACCGCTGACGCCAGCTCACCGTAAGTCACGGTCTCGCCCGAGTCGCGCGCCACGAGTGCGCGCCAGACATCGAGCTGAAAAGCGCTGCCCAGTAGATGCAGCGCGAGAGGCTCACCCCCGAACACGGCAATGGCTTTGCGCGAAGCTTCGAGGTCTTTACGCTCGAACTGCGCGCCACCCCAGCGCTGCTTCAGTAATTGGAGCGGATCCCACGGATGATCAAAGAATTCGAGATGGCATATTCCCGCCTCATCCCACGCGATCACACAATCGCCGAAGGGCGAGCGGCTGCAGCCCCAACGCAGCATGCCACGCCAACGCGCAGCGTCGGCACTCTGTGACTTGAGATCGATAACGCAATGTCGCAATCGATCTTGACCGCGTAGTTGCAAAGCATGTGCTGCTGCAAACAGACGCGCCTCACCGCTCAGACCCTCTTCATCACCAGCCACTTCGCAGGCATTCAACAACAGATCGAGCTCAACGCCCGACCAGTCGAGAAACTGACCGCGCAAACGCGCCAGACTCCGGCCTGTGATCTTCGCGAGCCGCGAGCTTGCAGGCAGCGGCGCTCTTGGCTGCGCCAAAACGGCGAGCGTCTGCGCAATGCTCGCGAACATCGCGGCATCGCAAAAATGGGGTTCGTTCAATAAATCGCGGCGCGCCACGAGGGCCAGGTTGCCGCCAGCCAGCCCACCGTCACGGATCCGGCGACAAGCACGACAACGGTGATGATAAGAAGAATTCTGCGCCGCGTGAGCGCGCCGTTGGCATCGGCCATTAGATCAGCGCAACTTCAAAACACCCTTCTCATCGAAGGGCACGGTACGTAGTGCGCCACGCTCGAGCCGTACTTGGCCACGCAGCCGATACTCGACCTGATTAAGCGAACCGCCTGTTGCGCGCGCCTTTTCGACGAGCTTGAGTAAAGTGCCGGCCAGATTGGCGGTCACCAGCATGTCGAACTCTGCTGCGCCCTTGGCTGGGACCACGAAGCTGCTGCCCGAGAGGCCGTGACCGAGTGGCTCGCCACCCAATTCGATGGTGTAGGTCACGCCTCTCACCGCAAGCTCGAGGTCATTAGGGTTCTGAACTTTCATACGCGCTTTGATGCGCTGCTCGAACAGATCACCCTTAACGAGATCGACCGAGACGATCGACAGTTCGGGCGCCTGCAGTTTCGGACCGAGCGCTGCGCAGCCGGCAGCCACGACCGCGAAGGTCACGGCGAGCACCAGACGGAACGAATGGAAGAAACGAGCCATCAACCGCATCTTAACCAACATTTGTGACGGACCCATATCCGCGCTACCCCGTTACGATCGGCTCTCCGGCCCAGTCATTAGGTACTACTTGACGATCTATACTGCTTACTTTACAGTACTGCCCAATGAACGATAGCCATTCCAAAAAGTTCCAGAAGGACCTCAACGCGGGTCTCGTGGCACTCGTCCTGCTCGCCGTCCTCGCGGCCACCGACGAGGACGCCTACGGTTACGACATCGCCAAGCGCCTGCAGCCGCCCGAGGGCGGCGAGCCCCTGTTCAAGGAAGGCACGATTTACCCGGTGCTGCGCTCGCTCTCAGCCTCAGGCTGGCTTTCCAGCCGCATCGTGCCCTCCTACTCCGGCCCGCCTCGCCGCTATTACCGCATCACGCCGGAAGGTCGGGCTGTCCTCGCCGATTGGATGGCGGCCTGGTCATACACCCGTGACTTCGTCGACCACTTCACCCGCACGGCAGTTCAGCCTCAACCACCCTCAGGATCCGCAACATGACCTCCTCCGCCCCAGCCGCGAACGCTCCCGCTTCGATCAAGGAGTACCTGCAAGCATTGCGCGTCGCGCTGCAAGGCGCTGATCCCGCACTCATTCAAGATGCCCTCTACGACGCCGAACAGCACCTTCGCGCTGAAGTTGCCGCAAAACCAACTTCGCCCGAAAGCGACGTGCTTGCCGCGATCGTCGAAAGCTACGGCGCTCCCGATGAAGTGGCTGCCGCTTACCTAGAAACGGAATCACGAGTGCAGGCGGCGATGGCGCCGCCCGCGTCGCGTCATCGCAATGCTAGCGCCCATGTCGGCGGATCAACCGAGCCAAGCATTTGGCGACGTTTCTTTGGGGTGTATGCCGATGTGCGCAGCTACACCATGCTCTTCTACTGCTTGCTCGCCTTGTTCACAGGCGTGTTCTATTTCAGCTTCGTGACCGTTGGACTCTCGCTCTCGATCGGGCTCGCCATCTTGATCATCGGCGTGCCGTTTTTCCTTGCATTCGTCGCAGCTGCACGCCTTCTCGCCTTGGTCGAAGGTCGCCTCGTCGAGGCAATGACGGGTGAACGAATGCCGCGCCGCCCCGCCACGAGCCCACGCGACTTGTCGCTGCTACAACGCATCGGTGCGATGCTCAAAGAAATCCGCACTTGGACTACGCTCGCCTACCAAGCTTTGATGCTGCCGATCGGCATCGCCTACTTCGTCATCGCCGTCGTCGGCCTTTCGATCGGCTTCGGCCTATTCCTCGCAGCGATCGTCGAAGGCTTGAACGCCTTGGGCGTTGTGCTGCCGGGCAACGCGGGCATCCGCCTCGCTGACGAGTCGGCTTGGCTGCAAGAATGGATCCGGCATCCTCTTGGTCTTGTACTGCTAGCCGTTGGTGGTCTGTTGGCGACCACACTCACCCTACATCTCGTGCGCGCTCTCGGCCGACTGCACGGCGCCTTTGCCAAGCGTATGCTGGTCGCACTATGAAACTGCGCACCTCCATCCTCAGCCTGCTCATTTTGCTAGCGTTGGCGACACCGGCGCACGCGCAATGGCGAAACTCCGCTGAGCCTGCACCGCTTGATCTCTCGACGTATCCGCGCGCCGATTTGCATATCGACAGCAGCGACAAAAAGCATCGATTCGAGGTCTGGATCGCCGATACGCCGGAGCGACAACGCCAAGGACTGATGTGGGTGCGCGACCTGCCGGCCGATCAAGGCATGCTGTTCATCAACGACAGCGTCCGCCTCTCGTCGTTTTGGATGAAGAACACCTACATCCCGCTCGACATGCTCTTCGTCGACGCGCGCGGCAAGATCGTCGCTATTTTCGCCAACGTACCGCCGTTAACGCTCGACCCGGTGGGCCCCGACGTACCGGTTAAAGCCATTCTCGAACTGCGTGGTGGGGAAGCCGCCAAGCGTGGCATCAAAAAGGGCGATCGCCTGCGTCATTCCGCCTTCGGCAACGCTCGCTGATCCATCCGCCGACAATCAGTACTTGATCAGTCGATTCGACTCGTCTCGATGCGCTGCAGCACGCCACGCTCATCGACCTCGAGCCCTACTTCGATTGGTCTGCAGCAAATCTGACAATCTTCAATGTAGACGCGGGACGCATCGGTCAGATCGAGCATCGAACCATAAGCCTCACCGCAATACGGACACTGCAGCTCGGCAAAAACGCCGAGCTCAGCGTGCCCCGCTGGCTCCCCAGCCCCGGGCTCGAACACAGGCTCGAGCCCGTACAGCGCGTCGATCGCCGCAGGCTCGAGCGACATGACCTCTTGCGCCAGAGAGTGGACTTGTGATCGCTTCATGCAGCGGGCTCCATAGCCTCGGA
>VFQT010004845.1_pt1 | contig 10745 bp, 3 predicted proteins | sample 3512381 | NCBI WGS metagenome assembly VFQT01 (sample SAMN10412376, study PRJNA504923) | tailings metagenome | isolation source: Relicate 2 Philex TSF3 active mining site | place: Philippines: Tuba, Benguet | collected 2017-08-29 | reverse complement strand
GTCCGTCGCGATCCCGCTCGAGCGCGTACACCTCGCCGCAAGGCCCGCGTCGCTGCGCACAGATAGCGTTGATGTCGCGTGCGTCCTCGCTCGACAGCATCAGCCCCACGAGGGCTCGATGCTGTGACAGATGCGCCGTGTTCGTGGCGCCGACGATCGCGGCTGCAACCCCGGGCCGATCGAGCACCATGCGGGTCGCCACCGATGCGATGTCGACACCGTGCCTCAGCGCCACCCGCTGCAGCACTTCGAGCAATTGCTGAAAGAGCGGCCAGCCGCCGAACTCCTCGATGATCAGTCGGTACTTGATCAGCGAGCGATTCACGAGACCCGTGGGCGATGGACGACCGAGCCAGGCATTGCTGAGAAATCCTCCAGCCACCGTCCCGTAGCAGAGCAAACCGACACCGCGTGCAGCGCAGTACTCGGCCATCGCGCCGCTCGGCCGCTCATCGAGCAGCGAGTACTGCACTTGGTGACTGACCACTGGCACCCCACTCTCGACGATGTGTCTCAAGTGCTCCAAATCGAAGTTGGTCAAGCCGATATGTCGAATCTTGCCCGCGCGTTGCAAACGCTCGAGCACCAGCGCGATCTCGACATGGCGCGGCACCGCATAGTCCCACCAGTGGAACTGCACGAGATCGAGCCTCTCGACCCGGAGTCTTTGCAGAGATCGATCAATAATCGCCTCGACCTCCAGGGGTCCCACGATCGAGAGCCGATCAAGGTCGGGCACGAACTTGGTGTGGATCTGCACCTGCTGCGCAAGCGTCGGATACTGGACTCGGAACTCGCCGATCAGTTCTTCGACTCCGGTGTAGATGTCGGCGCAGTCGAAGGTGGTGATGCCTGCCTCGACGAAGTCCGCCATGTCACGCAGCGCCTGTACGCGATCGATGCTGCCGTGGCCTCCGGCCAGATGCCAGCCACCTTTGATGATGCGCGAAATCGAATATCCGGAGGCCAGTGTGCTCGTCGGGATCATCGCTCCAGCCCCGTCGTCCCAGGCTTGGCGACCGCGGTCGTATCGGCGCGGCGAAAGGTTCGTTTGCCCGTACGCGTGATGCGCAGCCGCGTCGGACAGTTGGGGTCGGGACAGGCGACCTCGGCATCGCTCGTCATCCAGTCATTCGCGTCCGTGACGCGCTGCTTGGCCGCCAGCAGAGGTAGCACCGCGGCGAGTGAGTAGATCGAGAAGCCCTGCCCCGGTGGCAGCGTCAGCATCTCACCCTGCAACACGAAATAGTCACCGGGTTTCGCTCCACACCAGATCTTTGCGCCCTCGGGCGCCACGACCTCAACTTTGAGGTCATAGAGTTCGAACGACTCCGACATCGGTTACCTCCGCGTTAACTGCGGTGCAGTGTACGCAAAGGCAAACAAAAACCCGATTGCGCAGTGCGCAATCGGGTTCGTGTCGGCGGTCACTGGCCGCCCGCCGGAGCCCTCTGAGTGTCAGGGCCCGGGCGCGGCCTTGCTCCAGGCTTCGCAGAAACGTTGCGTCGAGGCGTTGCCGCCACCGGCGCTGCAGATCTCGGGCACCGAGATCTTCACCGGCTTCACGTTACGCGACACTGCGGTCCCTTGTGCATCGAAGACGATGTCGAACGCCGCGGCATCGACCTGACCTCGACTCAAGGCGGGCCCCTGTGCACTGACGCCGAAGCTGTAGCCGCTGACGCTCACACCGGCGCCCGAGCAACTCAGCCCCGCAATCAGGTTGGCTTCGGCGCCGCCGCTCACTGCAGCCTCGGCCTGCCAGCCGCCCTGCAACGACAGGTCGCTGCCGCCCACCGCAATGTGATAGCCGTCCTGCGCCGTCCACACCTGGTTGGCACAGACCGCCACCTGCGTCGTGGTCGGCAAGGCCGTACCCGCACCCTCGTTCGAGCGCCAGATCACCTCAGCCATCGAGCGCAGCTCGCGAGCCGAAATCAGCGCATCGCCCGAGTCACGGTACTCCAATCGCCACGGCTGCAGACCCGACGCATCGGCTGGACCACCCAGCACCACATACCGACTGCCCGTGTTGGCATCGGTGGCACTGCCGAGCGCCATCGTCGCCTTCGTCGTCGCCGACGCCACACCGGCTTCGCCATCACTGGCGTCACCCGCGCCCGCCGAGTCACCACCCGAGACGCCGCTTCGGCCGATGAACAGCGACTGCGACGGTACGGTCACCGTCGGTGCGGTGCTTGGCGTCTTAGCGCTCTTGGAGTCCGCAGTCGGATCGATGGCCTTGGCTGTTACGACAGTGGTGTCAACCACCGACTCCACCGTGAACTTGGCCGACTCGGAGGTGTTGCACGTGAGCGTATAGCGATTGACGCCGTTCACCAACGGGGCGATCCATTCAGCACCGGTAGAGGCGCGAGGGCCTGCCCACGCACCGCCGGCGACGCAGTTGTATGCGCCCGGTTGATACCAAGACACCAAGACTCGACGCACACCGGCGGCTGACGGTCTAACTTCGCAGTCTGACGCCTGCCCGTCTTCTGGCGGCGCGAAACACAACGCCACACGGATACGGTTGTTGCTGCGATCAGCGAAGTAAAGGTTGCCGCGTCGGTCGATGGCCACCCCTTGCGGAGTGTTGATGGCCGCAGCGAAGGCCATTCCGCCATCACCGCCAAAACCGCGTTGACCGCCGATCGCTCGCGAGATAGAGCCGTTGGTACCGTCGACACGCATGACGCGATGGGTATTGGCTTCGGCGAAGAAAACCGAACCCCCGCGATCCACAGCGAGCCCCCATATTTGACCAAGCGGTGTGTCGGTGGCCGGACCACTGTCCTTGACCAGTCCAACCGATCCGTTGCCGGCAAGCCGCGTGACAATACCCGTTGCCAGATCGATGACACGGATTGTGCTCGAGGCTTCATCGGTGAAGTAAAGCTTCGAGCCCCGTACTGCAAGCTCGTGCGGCAAGAGATAAGCCGCGGTCGCGGGTCCGCCGTCGCCGAGCGGCGGAGCGGCCGTCGTCGCAGACGACGGCCCAATACCCGCAATTGTGGAAATCGTGCCCGACGCTGTGATGCGACGGATCCGACCTGAGGCGCCGACGTAGACATTCCCCGCCGAATCCACCGCGAGGCCCAGCGGCGCGGCCAGTTGCGCGGCGGTGGCAGCCCCACCATCACCGGAGAATCCCGACGTTCCGGTACCAGCAATCACCTCAACCGCCTTGCTGGCCTTGTTCCAGCGCATGACGCGATTGCCGCGCCACTCGACGTAGTAGACATTGCCAGCGCCGTCGGTCGCCACATAGGTCGGCGTACGCGTGCCAGCAATGGCTGCGTTGGACGGCCACGATGGGCGCGTGTCATCGGCGAACACCGATTCGATAACACCCGAGGAGGCATCGACTCGCCGCAGTCGGCCGTTGACGCGATCGCCAATATAGAGGTTGTTATCTGCGTCAAACTCGATGCCCGTCGGCACACGCAGCTTGGCCGTTACGGCCGCTGCGCCGTCGCCACCAAACGTGGCGAGATGGCCTCGCCCTGCGATGAGAGTCAGGGTCCGCTTCTCGAGATCGAGCCGGCGAATAATACCCGCGTACGTGAAGCCGTTAGCCGGGGCGCCCGCAGAGAAGTCCTGCACCGTTTCGCCAACGATGACGGTCTTCCGATCGACCGGGTCGAGCGCGAGCGAGCCCGGCGCACCGATCGGCTGTCCGTCGGCCGCAGGCATCACGGGCACGAGCTTATTGGCTTCCAGCACGACGCCTTGCTGCGCCGTGGGCGAGCTCACTTGACCGGCCACCGTGGAGATCTTGCCGCTTGCGAGATCGACAGCGCGGATCTTCATGAACTGCGTGTCCGCCAGCAGCAGTTGACCTGACGGCGTGACCAGCATGGCGTTGATTGCGCCCAAGGTGGCCTCCGTCGCGGGCCCACCGTCGCCGCTCTGCCCCACGGAGCCGGTACCAGCGACGAGTTTCAAGTTGCCATCCGTCAGCCCGAAGCGATAGACCCTCTTCGACCCGTCGTCGAACACGTAAACCGAGCTTGAGCCATCGATGACGATTTGTAACGGCCGGAACCCGTTCGGTACATCGGTGAGCGCCGCGGTGCTGATGTTCTTTGACACCGGATCGACGATGCGGATTCGACCCGCGTTGTAGTCGGCGATGAACAGCTTTCCCGAACTGTCGAACGCAATATCCGCCGGCGCGTCGAGTGCGGCATTCACCGCCGGACCGCCATCACCGGACGATCCCGTGATCCCACCGGCATTTACGATCGTTGTGACGATGTTCGGCGCCACAGCGCTGATCCGCCGGATGCGGTTACCTTGGATGAAGTATCCCGCATCCTCGTCGAGCGGCCCTGCAATGAGTTTGCGTGCATTGATGCCGGTTTGCAGGCCAGGCTTGTTATCACCGTCGAAGTAAGGCTGCCCGTTACCGGCCAGTTTCAGCACGCGGGGAAACACGGCCGGACTTTGCGATCGCTCGACTTGCCTGATCTCCACGCCATCGGTGAAGAAGTAGCCATCGTCTGCAGCGACGATCCCCGATATCGCAATGAATCCAAAACCGCTGATGGCAGCGTCGATGGCCACACCGCCATCACCCGCCACACGCTCGGGCCCTGTTCACGCAGCCGTCGCGACGACACCGGGAACCGGTGAGGCGGTGACATTGAAGAACCGCGTCCGCGTCGCCTGCGCGTCGATCCCGAAGCCAGACAGCGGCACGAACATCGGCACGCTGGCGCCGTTGACGAAAACGGCGACCGCGCCGCCCTTGGCCCCAGGAGTGTTGGGCTTGAAGACGACAGTGATCTGACAGCTTGCACCTGGGGCCAAGCTCCGATTGATGCAGTCGCTCGAAGACACGAACTCACCCGAACCCGCGGCGAGCACGTTACCAAGGCTCACTGCTGCAGACCCCGGGTTGGTGACTTGCAGAGTTTGCGGCGCGCTCGCCACACCAACCACAGTGCCCGGGAAATTCATCGCCGAGGTGCTGAACTTCAAGGCCGCCTCGACCCGCGAAGGAGTGACGCTGCCGTCGTTCGAATTAACCTCCAGACGACTCACCGTGGTACCGCTCGGCGTGGTGCACTGCAGCGTGAAGTTGTTGATGCCGCCCGTACCCGGCAGGGCCACCCACTCCGCGCCGCTCGAGGCGCGCGGCCCGCTGAACGCTGCACTGCCGCTCGCAATGCAGTTGAAAGCGCCCGGCTGATTCCAGCTGATGAGCACGCGCTTGATGCCTGAGACATTGGCATTGGCATCACACTGCGACACCTCGCCTGGCGCCGGAGCACCGACGCAGAACGCCGCACGGATACGGTTGTTGGATCGGTCGGCAAAGAACAGATTACCGCGTCGATCAAAAGCCAAGCCCTGAGGTGTATTGAGTGCCGCCCCGTTGGCCGGTCCGCCGTCACCCGCAAAGCCAAGTTGACCACCGACGACGCGACTGATCTCGCCCGACACGGCGTCAACCCTGACCAACAACTGGCTGGATACGTCTGCAAAAAAGACGTTGCCCGCGGCGTCCACCGCCACACCGAACAACTGCCCGAGTGGCGATTCGGTAGCGAGCCCGCTCGACGCAGGAACACCCGACTTCTCGTTACCCGCAATGCGCCGGATCTTGCCATCAGCGAGATTGATCTCGCGAACGAGACCAGCCAAACCACCCTCCGGGGTCGGTCGCGCATCGGTGAAGTACAACCGACCATTGTGATGCACGATGTCGACCGGCTGATCCAAATAGGCAGATACGGCGGGTCCACCGTCGCCCGACGCCGGCAGCGGCGCGCCTTCAGGCGCGAAACCGGTACCGGCAAGGGTAACGAGTTTTCCGTCTGCTCCTATTTTGCGGATCCGTCGGTTGCCGTTTTCCACAAAATACAGGACGCCTGAGGCATCGACGGCGACGCCCAAGGGCACCCGAATCGCTGCGGTATTTGCCTGAGAGCCGTCTGCACTAAAGCCGGCCACTCCGTTTTGGGACCCTGCGATGACCGTAACTGCGCCCGTCGTGGCGTCGACTTTGCGAATGTGGTTAGAGCGATCGGCGTAGTAGACGTTGCCCGCCGTATCGGTCGTGACGTACGTCGGCGCCGTACCGACGTTAACGCCGTCTCCGGCGCCCGGCACGCTCGTCACTACGCCCGTTGTGGCATCGATGCGTCGCAGCCGGCGATTCAGTCGATCGCCGATGAACAGATTGCCAGACCGGTCGAATTCCAGTCCGGAGGGAATAGTGAACGCTGCGTTGAGCGCCGAGCCGCCATCCCCCGAAAAACCGGGCAACGCGATGCGCCCGACGACCACCGTGATTTCGCCCGTCTGCAAGTTGAGCTTGCGCACAAGGCCGTAGGTGAAGAAACCCCCGCCCTGCGGGATGGAGAAGTCGTTGAGTTCCTCGCCAAACAGCAAACCACCGTCTACGTCGAAAGCCAGTGACGTTGGAGCGCCGATCGGGTTGGTCTGGGCACCGTTGCGCGCCGGCATACTCGGTCGAATTGCACTGGCGCTGAGCGGGTTATCCGCGCCCGCGACCGTGGTGATGATGCCGCCGGTGCCGGTTGCCGCGGCATCAACCCGACGAATGCGCGCTGACCTGTAATCAGCAATGAACAACTGACCGCCGCCGTTGACGACCATCGATTCGACGCCATTGAGCAAAGCCGACGTAGCCGGACCACCGTCGCCCGGCGCCGTGTAATCACCTTGCTTTCCCGCCACGCCGGCGATTGCCGTCGCTTGGAACCGGCCATCAGCCAAAGGCTTCGCGTCAATGCGGAAAATCTGGAAGTTCTTTTCGTCGAAGGTGTACAGGTTGCCTTTCGCGTCTATCGCTAGCGCGCCGGGTGAAAAACCCGTTGGCACACCGACCAACGCCATGGTGTTAATCAACCCCGAGGCCACGTCAACGCGGCGGATGGCCCCCAGGCACTTGACCGTCTCATCGGCCGCCTCGGTGAGGTAGATGTTCCCGCGCGCATCGAAGACAAAGTCGCCACCAACGATGGTCGCCTTCGATGCCGGCCCGCCGTCGCCGGTGCAACCGTACTCGCCCGTGCCGATGACCGTCGCGACACGCGACGTAAGAGGATCGATACGTCGGATTCGGCGGCCGCCGCGGATATATCCGGCCCCGTCGGTTCCCTCACGAATTTGCCCAACGTTAAAACTGGTGTCGATCGCGAGTTTGCCGTCACCATCGAAATAGGGGATGCCGGTGCCGGCCACGCGCTTGATCACCCCGGTTACCGGATCGACCTCGCGCACCGTGTTGCTATCGCTGACGAACAGCGACCCATCGCGGCCGCGCGCGAGTGCGTACGCAGAGCGCAACGAGGCGCCCAAGGCAGGTCCGCCGTCTCCGGCAATCTGCGCGGGACCGACACCGGCCACCGTGGCAAGGGTGCCCACTGCTGGGCGCGCCTGCGCTGAGAAGAACGCCGTCTGACTCGCAGCCGATCGACCGACGCCCGACAACGGGATCTTGATCTGTACACCAGCTGCCGCACTTGAAGCGCCAAGTTCGACGTTTTTAACGCCGATCGTTGTGGGAGCAAACTTGATGTCGATCGCGCACGATGCGCCCGCCACCAGTACCGACGGACACTTCGGGTCGATGCTGAACTGACTGACGTCCACTCCATTCAACGAAATCTGCAACGAGACCGACAAAGTTCCCTTGTTGGTCAGTCGTACCGACTTGACTGCACTGGTAGTGCCCAAGTCCTGCGCCGCGAACTCGATCGAACCCACATCTGCGCTGAGCGCCGGGGCCTCGACCTCAATGGAGACGGATTTTTCGTCCACAGCACCACTTGCGCTTTCGCAGCGCAAGGTAAATGTATTGGTACCTGGCTTCGCCAAAGGACCGGTCGATCCCGTGCCCTGCAGCGCCTTGTCGCCCGCGAAACCACCGCCCGTGCCGACGCACTTCACGGCGTCCTTGCTGGTCCAGGAGAGAGTGACGGACTGCCCGACGAACGCGGTTTCCGCGCTGGCGCTCAACGTCACCTCCGTCGCAACCGTAGTTTCGACGGTAATGGTGTCGGAGACCTCGAAACGCTTGCTCTTGCAGGTCAAGGTGAACGAGTTGGTGCGCTTAGTCAGCGGCGCGCTGTTCGCAGAGCCGTTTACCGCAACCTTGCCCGGCGTGGCCCAAGCCCCACTGGCGAAACACTCCACCGCGTCAGTCGTCTTCCAACTGAGCGTGACTGCCGTATTCGGCGTGACACCGGTCGCTTGCGAGGCTTTGAACTCTGTGATCTCCGGCGCCGCGTCAACGCCCAGCACCTGCTTGACCTCCGTGACGCCACCCGGACCGGTGCAAGTCAAGGTGAAAGTTTTGTCACCCTTGGTGAGCTTGTCGAACGTCAGCGACCCGTCGAGGCCGCGATCGGTGGCTGCCCACCCGGTCACACCACCACTCGCCTTGCAGCTCGTGGCATCGGTGCTGCTCCAGTCGACGACGACGCTCTGACCCACCTCCAGCTCTGTATCACTCAACGACAACGTGACGTCGGGCTTGCCCAGCACATCAACGGTCACCGTCTCGCTGGCCTCGCCCGCTGGCCCGATGCAGGTCAGGATGAACGTGTTGGTCGAGGCCGTCAGCGGCCCCGTCGACACGGACCCCGACGTCTTGCGATCACCACTCCAGTCGCCGCTCGCTATGCAGGTCGTCGCATCGGTGCTCGACCACTTGAGGGTCGCCGCCTTTTCGAAGCCCACTTGGTCCAGGTTGGTGCTGAAAGTCAAAGTCGGCGCTGCAACCACCGTCAAAGTGACGGTATCTTTGACTGACACCCCGCTACCCGTGCAGGTAAGCGTATAGGTTTTTTTACCCTTGGTCGGTTCAGTGCGTGTCTCCGAACCTTGTGTGTCCTTATCACCACTCCAGCCGCCACTGGCCTTGCAGCTGGCAGCGTTTTCTGTCTCCCACAACAAAGTCACGCTTTGGCCCGGTTCAATGACTTCTTCGCTCAGACTGAGATCGACGGTCGGCGGCGGCAATACCGCGACCGTCACCTCAGCGGAATCGCTGCCGCCCGGACCTGTGCAGGTGATCTCGAACGTGCTGTCCTCCGAGAGCGGCCCAACCGTAGCCGAGCCTGATTTGGCGCGCGCGCCTCCCCAGGTGCCTCCCGCCGTATCGCCGCTCGCCGTACATGCGGTGGCATCCGTCGTCGCCCATTTCAGACTGACTGTCTTGCCCTGCAACACGGACGTGGGTCTAGCCGTGAAAGAGGTGATTTCGGCCACGGGAACGACATTCACGGTGACTTTCTTGGTCACCGTCCCGGCGACGCCTTTGCAGGCGAGCGAGAACGTCTTCAGTCCCTTGGTCAGGTTACTCAGCGTGACCGACCCATCGAGTGCTTGGGTTCCGGTCCATCCGCCCGAGGCCGTGCAGCTCGTGGCATTCGCGCTGTCCCAATTGAGCGTGACCGGCTCGCCAGGATTGATGGCCGATTCACTCGCCGTGAACTCAAGAGTCGGCACGTCCACGACCGTCACCGTTGTTCTTGCCGTGGCCGAGGTGCCGTTGGCGCCGGGACAGGTCAGAACGAATTCACGAACGCCCGCGGTGGTGAGATTTCCGGTCGAGGAGCTCGTTGCCGAGGCTGGCTTGCTGCCACTCCAGGCGCCGGATGCGGTACATGGCGAACCCGTGCCCACCACACCCACGCTCTTCCAACTCAGTGTTGTGCTCTTTCTAATGGCGACCTCAGTCGCCTTTGGCTTGAAGTCGGTGATGGCGACCTGGGCCAACGAAAGTGTCGTGAACCCAAGGGAGAGGAGGGAACTTGCCGATACGGCGAAAGACGAGCGTACGTTCATCCGGGAATGATCCCAGATTAATGTCTATTTATGATTACTAAATCGAGATATTTGTTCGCTTAATGGCTAATTGCCGCACAAAAATCTTGTTTGCTGTCGAGCACTACCGTCTCGACGCTGGAGCCAGATCCGCCTGAAGTTGGTACCGCACTCGACCGAGCGCGTCTTCATCGAGTCCGATGACGGCCAATTCGTCGTCATCGACTTCGAGACTCGGTAGATCGTCGGCGAAACCACCGGGCACCGCAGCCGCAAGACGATCCGCGATGCTTACAAGCATGGCGGCAGGCTGGGCGTCGTCTGCAGCTTGGCTCGGCGAATGGTGAAAGCCAACGCCATCGAGCAAAAACGAGGGGAACTGCCAGCGATCGCACAAGCGCCGACCGAGTGCCGCGTGGTCGAACCCAAAATATTCGACTTCGAGCGATCGCAAGTCCTTTCGCGGAGCAGACCCTTCACTGCGGGCAATGTCATCGAGCGGCTGCACGCGCTCAAGAGCCTCGATCAGCCGATCATGGTCCGAATAGAGCTGAGCCATGATGCCAACATCGTGAATAAGCCCAATGACGTAGAACTCTTCCGAGGTCAGATAGGGGTGCGGCTCAGGCAACTCCATTGCCAGAAGCTTGGCTGCCGACGCCGTGGTGGTGGCGTGACGCCAGAGCTCGTTGGCCAAGGAGCGAAACCGGCCTGCTTCGCGGCGCGGCTGAAAGAACCGCTCGGCCGAAGTGATGATCGCGAGGTTACGGACGGTGTTGAGACCCAAAATGAGGATTGCCCGCTCGATGTCGGCGATCCGCCGGGACAGGCCGTGAGTGCTGGCATTGACGGCCTGGAGAATGCGCGCCGTCAGGATCGCATCTTCTCCCACCGCCCGCCGCAAGTCCGCGGCACTGGCAAACGGACTGTCGACCAGG
>VFQT010004844.1_pt1 | contig 10746 bp, 9 predicted proteins | sample 3512381 | NCBI WGS metagenome assembly VFQT01 (sample SAMN10412376, study PRJNA504923) | tailings metagenome | isolation source: Relicate 2 Philex TSF3 active mining site | place: Philippines: Tuba, Benguet | collected 2017-08-29 | reverse complement strand
TCAAAGGACATAGTCACTCAAACGAACGGCAAATTTAGTTCTTTTTTTAACCTTGTCAAACAAATAGCCAGCGAAATACCGCAATAAAAAAAGGGGGACCGAAGCCCCCCTTTTCGTAAAAATCAATTTCTCAATACTCCCACAAATCGTGCTCGAAAATGAAGAGGTCATTCTTCACCTTCTCGCCTTCCAATAGAGCAGCCAGCTGGTCTTGTTGAAATTCGGGTTTGTCGTTGATGTAACGATCGTCCCAATCGGTGGTTTTTACAATGTAGGAGTCAAACAGGCGATGCAAATTGATTTGCTGATCCCAGTTTAGTCGCATTACGTCGTTGTAACGATTGTAAACCTCACATTTGGCCAAAGTTGGACGACAATCATCCATTTTCATCCAGAATGGCTTTTCATCATAGGTTCGACCCATAATGGAACGAGGCTTTACCGGTGCAATGGCGATAATTATGGGTTTCCACTCGCCATGTTTGTAATCAAACACCCAATCTTCCATGATTTCGAACTTCTCAATTTTACTCCAATCAAAATATTCCGCAAATGAAGTATCCACCAAGTCAGTGGGATCGTCAGAACCTGGACGTTGTTTTTGAGTGGTGATGATTTCTGCAGTTGAACGAATAATGTCTTCTGGAGTCATCACGCGATTCAAAGAATCAGAAGTGTAGGCACGAACCAAACCTTTGGTACCCAATTCCCAAAATACTTGAGAAATAGGTTGCTTAGGCCAAGTCCAACAGCGATTCATTTTTTGACGCAAGTCAATGACACGCCACACACGGCGACGCATCTTCACATCTGCTTCTCGCAAATAAGGGCGAGCAATCACCACACCTTCTTTGATGCGTGTATTCCCGTCATTCTCTACGTAAGCAGGCTCGTAATGCGCCTCTGCTGGATCATCATAGTGCGTTCCAATCGTTGGGATAACGATCTCTACTGTAACGGGTGTTGCAGGAGTTGACGATGCCTCTGAGCCTGAGCCAGAACCCGTAGATCCTGCTCCAGATTCGCCCCAGCCACCACCGCCGCCATCATCACCCCAGCCGCCGCCCCAACCGTCTTGGGCTGAAACCTGAGCTGTTGCAATAAGCGCCAAAATGAATGCTAATTTTTTCATGTTAAGATTTATTGGAGTGTACCGCCAGCGTTGTCCAGGAATTTAACCTGTTTATCTGGACCTATGGCACGAATTTGATCAAATTGGATCACATCACCAGATCCCAAACGAGCCAACAATGGCTTAATGGGTTCCAAACTAGCTCCGTCTACATTGACCACTTTAGGGCCATTGGTACGACGACCTACACAGGTGAAGCGATAACCTACAATGTTGTATTTAACGCCATCGTAAATGAAGTTGTCCAATTGAGCGACAGCTGTGCTCTGAACTTTCATGGATGACAAAGAAATGGGGCCAGAGAATCCTACTGATCCAGCTTTGAAGTAAGGACGGGGAACGTTGCGCACTTTGAACAACTTTTTACCCATTGACACCACACGACCATCAGGCAATTTAGCTGCCACTTCTACGGTACATTCATTACCTTGACGAGTGGGGACCAAAACCTTGTATTTGCCCGGAGGGCCGTTGACCAATTTGGTACCACCACCGACAACGCGAACCATTACGTTTTTGGGATCAACACCACCTACTGATACAGAAATGGGGTTGTCCAAACCGACGTAAAATACGTTTAACTCGTCTGCTGAAATAGCCGCCTGAGGCGCAAAAACACTGTACTCGGCTTCGGTTTCGTAAATTTTAGGAGCTCCACCACCAGGAGTGGGAACCTCAATACCTACTTTGTACTTGGCACCACCTGGAGATTGAGGCGTTACTTTGTATTTACCAACACCCGCAACTACTTCAATTGGATTGCCATTGACCAATACACGCATTTGAGCCTTAGAGTTATAAGCCGCCAACAGGATACTGGCCTCATAGGTTTGACCTATCAATACGGCACTCATAGGAGACGATACAACGGGAATCAATGAGTCAAATTTGTAATCAGTCGCATTCACAGATTCAGCTAAGGCCTGAGCAATCTCAGCTTCCAGAGCACGGCAATCATTTTCAATTTTGCTCAACATGGCAAAAACACCACCCAAAGGAGAGTGTTCCAAATACATGGAAACCCAAGTTTGGGCCGTACCTGTGCTACTTGTTCCATCAATAGCGTACAACGAGGTTTTTGCTTCAATAGCGGCTTTGCGATCCTTCAAGAATTTCACAGTTTCGGGGTTTTTAGCCAATCCTGTGTCTTTGGTAGCCGATTCCAAAACATTGAGCAGTGCTACACGGGTATCGTTGATGGCTTTTTGAAATTCCAAACCACGACGACCCTCTTCTTCCACCACGAAGTAATTCGCGTGGATCTCCATGTTGTCACCTTGCATCAACTCATTGACACCGCCTTTCACCAATTGTCCTTCTTCATCAGGCTTGCGACCAGACTTAGGGTCTTTGCCATCACCCGAAAGAATCAACAAATCGTTTTTGATTTGAGCGATCTTTTTGATCAAAACTTCGCTGATCTTATGAGCTTCGTTTACTTTTTCTACTGCAACTTTAGCCGCTTTGTTGTCCTGGCTGGCTGTTTTTTGAAGAGCGGCCAAAACCGCGTCATTCTTTTGAACAATGTTGCGAGTAGAATTATCAAGGGAGTTTTCAATCAAATTGAAAGCCTTGATGATTTCTTTTGATACGTTCAACGCCAAAAGCGCGGTCAACACGAGATACATCATGTTGATCATCTTCTGACGTGCTGACAATTTACCACCTGCCATTTGTTATCTTATTAAGTTTATGTGGTACAGTCAGTTACGATTAGTTTTTCGCTCCGCCCATGGCACTCAACATGTTGCCATAAATGGAGTTCAAATTATTCAAATTGCGGTTCAATTGAGCCAACTCCTGGTTGAATGTAGCTGTAGCGTTTTCAGTAGCCATCAAATTGTTCAAAGCAGAACCCAAACCACTAGAAAAGTTACCCATAGAGTCACTTACCATAGCAGAGCTATCAGCGATTGAAGCCATGTTAGTAGCCGCTTTATGCGCATTTTCAGAATATTCTTTAGTGGCAACAGCAGCACTTGACATGCTCGCCATATCTTTTACGTTAGTGCTCAAAGAAGTCAATCCTGTTCCCAATGATTCAATCAATTCGGGACCGATTTTGGCTTGAGACAACATAGAATCCAACTGTTGAGATACACTACCTGTTTTCTTTTTAGATCCAGGATCTCCACCAGCCAATTCGGGATAAACCAAAGACCAATCTGGATCCATGTGTACGGGTTCGAAAGCAGAAATAACGAAAATACCGGCCTCGGTCAACAGACCTACGCTAAGCATGATATCTGCACCTTTCAAGTGAAGAATTTTAAACAGAGCCCCCACAATTACGACGGCCGCACCGATACCATAAACGAAGTTCATGGTAGTTTTGAACTTTTTGGATTCAAAGAAACTTTTGCTCATTTTTTTATTTGGTTAATAGTTGTTGTTGTCTAAACGCAATTATGGATATAAAAATTGCCGGGAAGACAATTCCGTTATCCACAAGTTGTAGAATATTACTTGGTATCCTTATTTGAACGACCGATGTAGGTCTGAACAGTACGGAACCCAACATAACACTTACTGGTGTCTTGGTATTCGAATGTGCGAGCGCCGCACTCAATGAAGTACCCAATGTCTTTCCAGCTTCCACCGCGAATCACTTTGCGCTTTTCGCTGATTGGGGTATTGGCAGCATCTTCGCCACGCTCTTTGATGTACACTTGGCGCTCACCGTTCAAATCATGAACGAAAGCGTTGTTGGCCTCATCCCATACCGTGTTGGTCCACTCAGAAACGTTTCCGCTCATGTTGTATAAACCAAAATCGTTGGGGAAATAAGAATCAACACGCACAGGGTAAACACCACCGTCTACACCGTAGTTACCGCGCAGTGGCTTGAAGTTGGCCAACATACAACCCTTGCTGTTGCGGGCGTAAGGCCCACCCCATGGGTATTTGTTGCCTATACGGCCACCGCGAGCGGCATATTCCCACTCATACTCTGAGGGCAGACGGAAATCTTCAGTGGTTGGATAAAATCCTTGTTGATCCCAATAGCTGTTCTTGCGAATGGTTCTCCACATGCAGAATGCACGGGCCTGATGCCAATTTACACCTACAACTGGGTAATCGTCGTATTTGGGGTGCCAGAAGTACACGCGAGCCATTGGCTCATTGAATGAGTATGTGAAGTCACGAGCCCAGCACAATGTATCTGGGTAAATTAAGACATCTTCCTCTTCAATGAATTCACGGCGGTTCATGGGATCGTACTTGTCGCGATCCAACATGGCAGCTTTAGCCAAATCGAACCACTCATAATGGTACATCAACTTGCGAGTATCAAACTGACGCTTGCCGCGAAAGCGCTCATCTCCTTGATAATAAAGATCATACAAATCTTCTTTATGATTCTCGAAATTTCGAGGATCTAAAGGACCAACTTGGGTGTAGTCGATGAAACGGAATCCCTCATCGTTCTCAGGCATGAAATACTGATCATCATCCAATACATATCGAGCAATGGAGTCTGCTACATAGGCGACAAATTGACGGTATTCATTGTTGGTGATTTCTGTCTCATCCATCCAGAAAGCAGAGATGGTCATCTGCTTATTGGGCTCAAGGTAAGACTGAAAAATATCTTGACCTGCTTGACCCGTGTGAAACGTTCCAGACGGAACATACACGGTACCTGGAGGTGTTGGGTGGAACCAGGGTCGACGACCCTGTAAGCCAGTCAAATCACCGGTATCAGCGGGGCCGCACGCGACCATGAATACGGAAGTGACAATCGCCACTTGGCGTACTCGTTTATTGGCGAAAAGCATCTTTGCTTTTGTAACCATGCTGTTCATTGCATTTAAACGCGACAACGGATTCTTCATGAGTTCGGTTTCCAATCGGTACTTTTTATCTAAGGTTGCAAAAATATGGCTTGCCTTTGATAAAGCAAGACATGTTTTCATGTGGGTATTATAACGGCAAGTTAAAATGTTTATTGTGTGTGAATAACTTTTTTAATCAATTTCAGGAGAATGCTCCATCCAACGGGGGTGTCGGTATATGATTTCAGGGCGTTCTGGCAAGCTGATCATAAAACAATAGTTCACTTGAACCTCATGTGTTCCAAAGCTATTACGCACCAAGTTAGACACAGTTATATCATAGGAATAGCCCACTCGAAGTTTTTGCTGGCCGCCAGCATTGCCCAAAAGTGGAGGATAATAACCCAAGATTAAAGAAAGAGCATCCAAGCCCGTTCCGTAGGATCGCAAATTCACTCCGCCTGCAAATAGTTCGTTCCAATTGGCAATTCCTTGCAGATCCAATTCTGGTTTCACCAAGCCACCCTTACCAAAGACGGTGCGAATTTTGAAGGCTGGATCCAAGGTCAAAGCAGGGTTACCCATGAAGTTATCCATGCGCACACCACCTGCCACATATAAATGTCGGGCGGTAGTGATTTGAATGGCACCACTTGGGCCGTAAGCAAAAGTTTGTGGCATTAGATGAGTCATGGATAAACTGCCCCATGCACCATCCATGATATTGGGGTCGCTGTAGTAAGCACCCACTCCCATAGTCACACGGGTATCGGCCGAAGTTCCAGTGGGAATCAATGGATCTCCAGGATCGTGGTAACGAAGTCCTTGACCATCCAATTCTTTGGTCAATGAGGTAAAGTCAACGCCCAAACGAACATTAGCCCCGCTTGACAAATTATAAGCACCTGCCAAACCAAACTTCATGTACGTATTGTTTTCATAAGCAATCTGGTCACTGATGAAACCGGCGTAAACACCACCGATATCAATGGTATTGCCTTTCAACTTCATGCGCAAGGGAGCCGTAAAGCCAGCACCTGTAGTTTTAGGAGCAATGTTTCGAGCAATGTTGTCCGACACAGGCAACCCACTTTGGGTTTTGAGGAACGGAGTTTCATCGTCATATCCTAACCACTGTTGGTGGGTAATCGCATTCAAACAAAACTGACCAGAAGCTCCAGCATAAGCTGGATTGTACAACACTTTATTGAAAGTAAAGTGCGTATACATCGGATCTTGCTGTGCCCATAAAGGAAGTGCACCCAAGCCCGCGATTAGCATTGCCGTTTGGATAAAGATATTCTTGCGCATGCAGTATTCGTACTATAGCCGAATAACAAAGAAACCGCAATCAGAGGGATTTCCCAAATAATTCCTTTCTATGTCCAATTATTTTGAACTTCCCATGAAGCGAACAAATGCTAACAGACGATAAGGTGGAAAAGTGCCTATTTTCTGTGGATTTGTGTCCACTGTCCTTCCCCTATCCTTGTACTCTATTTGAGACAGATTTATGGCAGAAATATTGGTCATTGATGACGAAGCCCCTATCAGAGAAACGCTAAAGGAGATTTTGGAATATGAGAACTTCAACGTTACCCTAGCCGAAGATGGTCAGAAAGGCTATCAATACATTCAAAAAAACGATTATGACGTCGTCTTGTGCGACGTGAAAATGCCAGGAATGGATGGAATGGAAGTTTTGGAGCGCTCTTTGGCTCTGAAGCCTGAATTACCGTTTGTGATGATTTCCGGTCATGGCAACGTAGAAATGGCCATTGACGCCACCAAGAAAGGGGCTTTTGATTTCATCACCAAGCCACCCGATCTCAATCGTTTACTCATCACCCTGCGCAACGCAATAGAGCGAACAGATTTGGTCACTGAAACCAAAGTTCTGAAGCGTAAAGTTTCTAAAACTTTTGATATCATTGGCGAAACTCCTGCCATTTCAAAGATCAAAGAAACGATTGAAAAGGTTGCTCCAACTGAAGCTCGAGTGCTCATCACGGGAGAGAATGGAACAGGCAAAGAATTGGTTGCCCGTTGGTTGCACGAAAAAAGCACCCGATCTGACATGCCCTTGATTGAGGTCAATTGTGCCTCTATTCCCACTGAATTGATCGAAAGTGAATTGTTTGGCCATGAAAAAGGGGCCTTCACTTCTGCTATCAAACAACGAATTGGCAAATTCGAACAAGCGCATGGTGGAACATTGTTTTTGGATGAAATAGGCGACATGAGCATGGCCGCCCAAGCCAAAGTGTTGCGCGCCATTCAAGAAGGCAAAATCACCCGCGTAGGGGGAGACAAGGAAATCAAGGTAGATGTTCGAATCGTGGCGGCCACCAATAAAAACTTGCTAGAGGAAATTGAGAAAGGTCAATTCCGCATGGATCTGTACCATCGTTTGTCGGTCATTCTCATGCATGTTCCAACCTTAAACGAGAGAAAAGAAGACATCGTTCTGATTGCCGAACATTTCCTCGAGGACATATGTGCCGAAAATGGATTGGCATTGAAAACCTTCACTCCCGACGGTTACGATGCGCTTAAAGAAGTGAATTGGACGGGCAATATTCGAGAACTCAGAAACGTAGTAGAACGATTGGTGATTCTCTGTGGAGAGGCCATCAGTGGTGAAGATGTATACATGTACAGCAATCCGGCTCAACGCGGAGCCGATCCCTTTGGCGTAGTCGATGAATACAAAACTTTGCAAGACTTCCGCGACTGGGCTGAAAAAATCTTTATTGAACGAAAACTGATTCAAAACGGTTGGAATGTGGCCAAAACCGCCTCTGAAATTGACATTCAGCGCAGCCACCTGTACAACAAGATTGACAAGTACAACCTCAAGCGCCGTTAATTATGTTGGCCAAGCGCCTGACACAAGCAGCTGATGCAGCTGAGCTATTGTCAGCGGGACATTTGGTGGCCATTCCAACCGAAACAGTCTACGGATTGGCCGCAAACGGTTTAGACGACAAAGCGGTAGCTCGCATTTTCGAAGCAAAAAATCGCCCCTTCTTTGATCCTTTAATTCTGCATGTTGGGAGCATGGATCAAGCAAAGACGCTTTGTCAAACCTGGCCTGAAGAAGCAGAAAAACTCAGTCGAGCCTTTTGGCCTGGCCCTCTGACATTGGTTCTTCCCAAATCAGATCGAGTTCCCAATATTGTCTCAAGCGATTTACCCACAGTGGGCATTCGAATGCCCCAACATGCCTTAACCTTGGAACTCTTGAATCAACTTGAGTTCCCTCTGGCCGCCCCATCGGCCAACCCATTTGGTTATGTGAGCCCCACCACGGCCGACCATGTGCTGGATCAATTGGGTAAAAACATAGAAGCCGTCTTGGATGGTGGACCCTGTCAAGTGGGCATCGAAAGCACCATCGTCAAATGGGACGAAACTGGGCTTCATTTGCTGCGATTGGGAGCCATCACCCAAGAACAAATCGAAGCCATTGTTGGGCCTATTACTCAATCCGTATCTGTTTCCCAGCACGTTCAAGCACCCGGGCAATTGGAGCAGCATTACAGCCCTCATTGTAGCATTACATTATTTGAGTCTGGTGATTCTGTTCCCAACCCGAATGATCAACAAGCGGTGGTCTATTTCCAGAAACTCCCACAAGGAATGCCGCAACATGGATATTACTTGTGCCAACATGGGGAATTGAGCGAAGCGGCCGCCTCTGTATTCTCAGTATTGCGCAACTTAGACAAGTGGGGTTACGCCCATGCTTTCATTGAGTTGGCACCCAAACAAGGATTGGGATTGGCCATCAATGACCGATTGAAACGGGCGGCCGCGAAACGTTAAAAATCGCTATCCAAGAACGACTGCGTGGCATCCATCGCGAGCCAAAGAGATTCGGAAAATCCTTCAGGACCGGAACAAGGATGGGAACAATTGAACGTATGATCAGCCCCTTCCAGCGTCTGCATCAGGGCGTGCAAACAGGAGCCGTGAATGGATCGAGAATGAGAAATGGGCACGACCTGGTCTGCATCGCCATGCAAAATCAGTAGAGGCCTACCTAATGCCCGGGCCGCGTCTACGACGTTGTATTCCTCATGTGACTCCAAATCTTCATAAATGACATAATCGAGGGGCATCTCTTGACCTGTACGAACATTGGCAATGAAGGTTCTGCCCTCTTTCTTCCACTTTTCTAGGTCCATTCCTCGAAACAAATGGAAATAATCAGCGACTGGAGACCAAGCAATGACTTTCTGAACGTAATCGGGGTGCAAGGAGGCAAAAACAATGGCATTCGCTCCTCCTCTGCTGTGGCCTAGCCAATTGAGGTTATCGGGCTGCAGGTTGTAGGATTTCGCTTCCTGTTTGATCCATTTGGCCAATGACTCCATGTCGCGCAATTCCTGCGTTACGGTGTTGCGTGCAAAATGTTCGAGATCATCAAAATCTCGAGCTTGCACACCGTTGTGGGTATGATTGAAGGTGATGATGGCCGTGTTGTGTGCCTCGAAAAACTCATGCAAATGGGGCACAAAACCCCAATCTTTAAATCCTTTGAAACCGTGGCCATACACCAACACCGGAAAGGGACCATCGCCCAACTCGGGTATAAACAAATCGACGGCCATTGAAAGGCCGTCGATTGTTGTGATCTGAAGAGAATGTTTGTTCGACACTGTGTTCGATTTGGTACCCAGGACCGGGGTCGAACCGGTACGAGTGTTACCTCATTGGTGTTTGAGACCAACGCGTCTACCAATTCCGCCACCTGGGCATGCTCTTTCAGAACGGAGTGCAAATGTATGTTGAGAACAGGCTCTTTTCAAAGCCCTATGGCTATTTTTTTAGAGATTTTTTCGTTCCCATTCTACCACCTCCAATGTCTTTGGTTTTCCATTTTCCAAGACCAATCTCAATGCTGTTCGAACTTTGTGAAACCCTTGCAATCCGCAAGCCCCTGGATTCAAATACATTAGATGGAATCTTTGGTCAAATTGAACCTTGCAAATGTGGGAGTGTCCGCAAATCAGCCAGTCGGGTTTCAACTCAGCAATGCGCTCTCGCACCCTTGTCGTATACACTCCTATTTTGCCGGCGATGTGCACCATCAGAATGCGAATTCCTTGCCTTTCCAGTACCAAGAACTCATCGTAATGCAGGCGAATGTCTTGACCATCGGCATTGCCATATACCGAAAACAAGGGTTTTCCCAAGCGGTCGATTTCCGACTTTAAGCTGTCGTTGAGCCAATCGCCGGCATGCCAAACTTCATCAGCCCACTTGACTTGATCCATCAAGGGCTGATCCCAATGGCCGTGGTTATCGCTAATGATCAGAATGTTCATGTTCGTGATGGAAAGGTTCGTTGCCATCCGTCGGCAAACCAAAGGGCCAACAGTGGATATAACAGCAAGGTATACCGAGCCGAAGCCACGGGCCCCACAAGTCCAAGCCAAAATATACAGAACAACAGAAAAAACAGATGTTGCCGATAGCCCAAGTGTGGCTTCAAACCACGAACGATGAAGAACAAGAAGGTTAGATTCAAAATGAACCCCAGCGCCATGTAAACAAGCCCCCCTAAAGACGCCCCAGTCGGCCAGCGACCTTCGTTCAGTGCTTTCATCACCCCCATATCTCCGCTCGCGCCCAAAAACGACCAAACATCGTATCGCCCTGGATCGAACAATCCCACCACTATCCCTCGGAAGTGAACCCCTAATACAGACAATGGATTTTCCATCATAACCGCACGAATGACCTGCTGAAAATGAGACAGCGCTTCAGCGGGGCTGGCAGCCGTTTCTTCGTAGCGAAACCCAGATTGATAAGAAGGCAAATTGTACTCCA